>OIWV01003338.1_pt1 | contig 10561 bp, 5 predicted proteins | sample 1587751 | NCBI WGS metagenome assembly OIWV01 (sample SAMEA3888913, study PRJEB22519) | human gut metagenome | biome: human gut; feature: human-associated habitat; material: faeces | place: Denmark | collected 2010 | reverse complement strand
ATATTTCTGACTTATTATCTATAAAATATTGAGTAATAATCGGTTGTAAATACATCCATTGTAATTTACCCTATTTATATTTAGTCACTCGCTCATCATCGATAACGCCTTTCCAATTCATACCAAAAGCGAAATCATACAGATGGCCCTCGCTGTCCGTATAGCATTTCATATCCCGGGGAACATCCTCGAATTGCTCCTCCACGATACGCATATCTGCCGGCATCTGCAAAGGCAACAAAGCGGAAGGCTCGGCTTTTCCACTGATGATATCCAAGACCGCTTGGTTTTGTACACCGAAGTTCACCAAAATGGCATCCGCCGAACCCTCGAACTCGGACATAATCGTGGGCTTATCCATCTCCAAAGATACGATTACAGGCTTACCTTTCATTTTAGCCTTTGTCTCCAAAACAGAAAGCATATCCTGCTTATTAGCTGTTTTCACGGACTTACCTTTATAAGAACGGTTCGTGAAATTCTCAAACGGATCTCCCCCCGCCAAACTTGGGTTACGGGCATAGGTAGCGGTATAATCATTATACTGTAAACTGATAGGCATATAACCGTTTCCTCCTTTCTCACGATCGGATTTATCATACCCCGTACCACTGTTCGGGCTCGTCATAAAGACGATAGCGAAATCCGCCTCATCGGGATTATCAACGACCGTAAAATACTTACGAACCAAATCCAAATTCACCGGATCATCCCTATGAGCCTCGCTAGTCGTTCCGAAGAAACCGACTACCGCCGGATAATAACGTTTCGGAATATACACCTTCATCTCCTTACTCATAGGTAAGGCGTTTCCCTTATTTTTCAGCATCACGACAGAAGCGAGCTGGGCATCGTAAGCCTCCTTCATAAAATCAGGATTCCCTACGATCTTTTGGGATTCGGCAGGGTCTAAATAGGGATTCTCAAATAATCCTGTCCGAAAGATATTCAGTAATAAACGTACGGCAGAAGTCTCGAAACGTTCACTCATGGCGGGCTCTCCCATCTCTTCCACACCCATCTTATAAGCCTCCAATACCGGGCCTTTATCGTTATTACCACCAAACTGATCTACGCCAGCCATCAAAATACGGTAATGCCGTTCGGCAACAGAAAGCTCCTCCGCTCCCCAAGGTTTTCCGGCGAAGGTCTCTATGCCCGTCTCATCACCCGTGATTCCCCAGTCTGTACAAACCACACCGTCGTATCCATATTTCTCACGTAATTGATCCGTAATCAGATAACGGTTGTAACTATTCGCAATATCCGCACCATCCGGATTCAGTCCGACAGAAATCGTATAATAAGGCATCACCGCAGAAGCTTTGCCGGTAGCTCCATCCAATTTAAAGGCGCCTTCCACAAAAGGCTTCTTTTGTTCCTCGATATTCTTTCCGGGGTAAACAGCGTATTTACCATAACCGTAATGAGCATCACGTCCAGCCTCACCCGGTCCACCCCCCGGCCAATGTTTTACCATGGCGTTTACGCTCTCATAGCCCCAACCGTCACGAATCTCTTTCCCACCGGTTGAAGTCTGAAAACCGTCCACATACGCACGAGACATATCCGTAACCAAGTCCGGATCCTCTCCAAACGTACCGCTCACACGGCTCCAGCGGGGCTCCGTCGCCATATCCACTTGCGGGGACAAGGCAGTAGCGATACCTAACGCCCGATATTCAGCAGAGGCGATCTCACCAAAACGTCTCATCATTTCCGGACGGAAAGTAGCCGCCAAACCTAAAGAACCGGGCCATAAGGAGATCTGTCCTCCGCTACCAAAATTATACTCTGTATCCGCAGCCGTACCATGGCGAGGATCGGAACTATTATTGGCTGGGATACCGTGACCGATGCCCTCCACTAAAGCTTGCACATTATTATTCCAGCGAGCCGCCACTTCTGGACTTTGTACTCTCGTAACCAATACATGACGAACATTATCCTCGGTGAGGAATTTACGCTGCGCATCGGAAAGATCGGATGGCTGGGCTCCACTCTCATCAAAAGATTTGCCATTGTAGGTAGAAGCTCCAAACCCTTTCGAGGCACCGGGGATAGATTGATGGGCGCTATAAAGCATCAATCCGGCGATCTCCTCTGTAGATAACTGCCCGGCCAAATCAACGGCACGTTCCTCGGGGGTAAGACGCCAATCCTCATACGGATCAAGCAACCCGTTCCGATTCAGATCTTTGAAGGCATATCCGTCAACGGCAAGAAGTCTCACCCCCGAATTGGCCGAATATCCTAATACAGCTCCTTCTTGCTGGGTAACGATACGGATAGAATCTTTCTCTACCTCCGTCCACTTCGTGCCCGAACAAGCACAGGTGGAAACTAACAAGGCGCCCAACATACCATGGGTCAGCCGAACAGTAATAAAAGGTTTTCGCATACTTTCTTAGTTTTAATAGGTTAATCTCTATTCAATAATGGTTTCTCAAGAATACGATTTATCCGAAATGAGGCGGACGCTTATTCAATCTGCGCTCGATAAAGCTTTTCATAAATTCCACGGTCTCGTCGATCCCTAATACGGATACATCGATCGAGAAATTATAAGAAGAGGCCATTCCCCATGTCTTATTCGTATAATAATTATAGTAAGCCGCACGGGATTTATCAGTCTTCTCCATCATGTTCTTCGCCTCTTCCACTGTCACACCATGCCTTTCCACGGTCTTTTGGACTCGGCTCTCCACTGAACTATGGATAAAGAAGCTCAAACAAGCCGGATCATCCCGGAGGATATAATCAGCGCAACGCCCTACCAAAACACACGACTCAGTCTCCGCCAATTTACGGATAGCGTCACTCTGTATCTTAAAAAGACCGTCATTAGACAAAATATCATTATAAGGCGTAAACATCCCTCCCATAAAAGAAGAGTACCCCATTGTAAAAGCGTACGATAAACCACTGGAGGCACGTTCGTCCGCCTTCTCGAAAACATCCTCGCATAATCCACTCTCACGGGCCGCCACGGTAATCAGTTCCTTATCATAGTAACCGATACCCAACTCCTTCGCCAAACGTTGTCCGATCTCGCGGCCACCGCTTCCGAACTGGCGGCCTATCGTCAATATGATTTTATTATCCATAGATTTCAAGTTTAATTCAACCATTTACAAACGTACAAAATTATTTTTAAAGCCACGATAATAATATAATAAACACTAAAACAAAAAATAATCAAAGTTTATACTTACATTTGTTTTCGAATAAATTTAGTACACTCAATTTATCATGAATAACATTCATTCCAATACAACATTTCTTAATGAGGCTATAGACAAGAAGACCGATGTAGAAGATGAAAAGACCGACTTGATTTTGGCCAATATGATTGATTTGCGAAAAACGATGTCGGATGTATTGTCACTTCTTCTTGGAGCCAAAGAAAACTCGGTTATTGACCAAGCGCTATTCCGCATCTTACAATTTTTCGATGTGGATCGGGTGTATATTGGAACATTTGACGAACAAACTCATACTGTTGATTTTACGAATGAAGTTACTTGTGATGGCATTATCTCTATGCGAGAGGATTTACTGCGTCAACTCCCGCAAGACGAGATTCCTTGGTGGTACGACAGTATCAAAAAGGGCATGGATATCGTTATTCATGATGTCTCTAAAATGCCGGAAGAGGCGAAGAGTGAGCAGCATCTTCTGATTTTGCAAGAGGTTTCATCCTTATTAGTCATCCCTATTTTCAAGCAAGGCAAACCATCCGGATTTATCGGCTTTGATTCTGTAAAAAAGAAACGGAACTGGAGTGCCTTAGATATAGAGAACTTACATATGTTGGCTGATATCCTTTCCATAGCCATTGAAAGAGGGGAAGTTCAAGGATTAGTAGAACATACGGCTATGCAAGTCATGAAAAGCGAGACGAAGTTTAAGATCATTTTCGACAAGATGCCTTGGGGCGCCGAACTTTATGATGAGAATGGAGTGTTGGTAGATATCAACCAAGCGGATCTCGATATTTTTGGTGTTACCCGTGAGCAGGCCGTGGGACTGAATATGTTCGAGAATCCTAATATCCCGAAATATGTAAACCAAAGCCTCAAAAACGGAAAAGATATATTCTTTCCTCTTAATTATGATTTCAAGGTTGCTTCTCAAAACGGCTATTACGATAGTCATCATGATTCTAAAACAAAGCATCTGTTGGTAAAAGGAGTCACATTAAAAGACTCTCTTGATAATATATTCGGCTATATTTATATTGTATTCGACGATACCGAGAATCACATCAAGCGGGAACAAATCGAAAATAGCCTAGCCCGGCTAAAAGTATCGGTAGATACCGGGGATTCCATTCTTTGGGAATACGATGTAGAGAATGATAAATTGACCGTAGATTTTGGCCTCAATGAAGACATTAATAATAATGAGGGGCTAAAAGCGATTCATGATTACAACTTCAAGAATCAAGAAGACTATAAATCCTCAATCCATCCGGATGATTTTGACCGGGTATATAATAAACAGTTCAAACCTCTCCTGCAAGGGAAGATCAATAACTTCGTAGCGGCCTACAGGCGTATCCTCAATGGCAAAACATTCTGGTTCAACTCCAATGTACGCTCCTATAAATTCAACGATGACGGAACGCCTAACAGGATCGTAAGCTATACCTCCAACATAACCCAGCAACGGGAAAAGGAGATCGAGCTAATCAAGGTAAAGGAAGCTGATAAATTGAAGTCCGCGTTCTTGGCGAATATGAGTCATGAGATACGCACGCCGCTGAACGCTATCGTCGGGTTCTCAAATATAATCGCCGAGATTGATGATGAGGTAGAGCGTCAATCTTATTTAGATATCATTCATAAAAACAATGATTTGCTACTGCAACTGATCGACGATATCCTTGATTTCTCTAAAATCGAGGCGGGAACCATGGATTATCATTTCGAGGAAGTGGACATCAAGGATATATGTGGCGAAATCGCATTGGCAGACTCTATAAAGATGCCTTCAGACGTGGATCTTATCTTTGATCTCGGCTCCCCATCCGTAATCGTTAAAACCGATGAGCGGAGAGTTATGCAAGTGATATCCAATTTCGTGAATAACGCTATCAAATTTACCACAAAAGGAAGTATCACGATTTATTATGAGATAGAAGGGGATTTTATCCGAGTCTGCGTGAAAGATACAGGTATCGGTATCTCCGCGGAAAACCAAAGACGTATATTCGAGCGATTCATCAAGGTAGATACTTTCCAGCAAGGTACGGGATTGGGATTAACCATCAGCCGAACCATTATCGAGGCATTAGGAGGTAAAATCGGCGTAGACTCTGAAGAAGGGGTGGGTTCCACTTTTTGGTTCACTCTGCCTTTGGACACAAAACGGACTGATATTGAGCTTTCACCGGACATCCTCGTCCAATCCGAAGAAACGCCCCGTTCAGATAGGCATCATTCCATCTTAATCGCCGAGGACGTTTATGAGAATTATTTCCTTTTGGAAACCTTGTTTGGCAAGCAATACCAACTTTATCATGCGCTAAACGGGCAAGAGGCTATCGATATGTTCGAGACATATCATCCGGACCTAATCCTAATGGACATAAAAATGCCGGTTATGGACGGATTCGAAGCAACTCGCAGAATCCGCACCTTATCCAAGACCATTCCGATCATAGCACTCACGGCATTCGCTTTCGAAAGGGAAAAGGAGATCGCCAAACAATGTGAATTCACGGATTATGTAGTGAAGCCCATTGATATAAAAGAACTAAAGAAATTAATCGCTAAGGTATTGGCATAAAAAAAGCGTGTTGCGACAATCGCAACACGCTTTTTTATTTACTTAGGCATCGGAGCAGCAGAAGGAGGAGGCGTTCCCAATCCCCATTCCTTATTCGCTTTCGGCCCCATCTCTAACTCTAACAAACCACCGGCGGCGATATCGCTATGATTGAACCAAGGCTGGTTCAAGGTTACGCCGTTCAACTTAGCGGATTGTACGTATTTATTCTCATCGGACGCGTTATTCGCACGGATCTCGAACGTATTGCCGTTACCCATATCCACTTTCACGTCGGTAAACATCGGGCTACCGATATTATAGGTAGGAGAACCCGGAGTCACCGGATAGAATCCCATCTGACTGAAGACAACGAAAGCGGACATACCACCACCGTCCTCATCACCCGGTACACCCATCAAATCATTGCGGAACCATTGATTCAATAAGGTACGGATACGTTTCTGCGTCATCCAAGGCTTACCCGCATAATTATACAAGTACGGGATATGCAAGCTCGGCTCATTCGCCATAGAGAACATACCTACGTTACCCGTATGATCCGGAAGCGTGGAATAGAATTGCCATTTAGACATACCCAGCGGCGTATTGAACATGGAATCCAAGGCAGAGGTAAACGCCTCATTGCCTCCAATCAAAGAGATCAAGTCACCGATATTATGCTGTACGTCCCAACGATAAATATATCCGTTATTCTCATCGTAATAATCACGGGCACCTAGACCGCCATCATAACGGTAGTCCAACGGATAGATAAACTTGCCATCCTTATCTTTCGGATGGAAGAAACCTGTCTCCGGATTAAATACGTTCCGGTAATTGTAAGAGCGACGCAAATAATAATCCGCCTCGTCTTTCTTTCCCAATTCTTGAGCGATCTGGGACAAGCACCATTCATCATAAGAAGTACCTAAAGTCACGGCGATCGGCTGACGTTTCTCCCAAATGGATACGTTAGGCACCGTCTCTTTCTCTCCCGGTCTCAACGCAGGAATATAGCCATGTTCCTTGTAGAAATCGTCCAACCAACCGGCGGGAGCGGCAGACCACGGGATCAAGGTCTTTTCCTCGATACCTTTCTTACAAGCGATATAAGCCTTTTCCAGCTCAAACCCACGCAAGCCCTTGCGGTAAGCGTCGATCACGGTAGCGACAGCATGGTTTGAGTTCATACGGCGTGTATCTCCCGTCACCTCCGGGAAGGTAGGCATCCAGTCGGTACCCATCTGCTCCGCCATCAGGAGATAAGAGTTGATGATATCGTTCTCACGCTCATTATCGATCAAGACACGCAGGGGATGCGTAGCACGGTAGGTATCCCAAATCCAGTCGTCCGTATAGAAAGGCCGTCCGCCATCCTCATGGATCTTTCCGTCGAAAGCACTGTAATAATGTCCGTCCTCGCTCAAGTTTATCGGGCGTTCGTAGCAACGATATAAAGAGGTATAGAATACGGTCTTCTCATCCTTGGTACCGCCTTGTACTTGTATTTTACCTAAAGCGTCGTTCCAATCGTTGCGGGCGATCTTCGCTACCACATCCACGTCGTAAGCGGCGATCTCACGCTCCAGATTCTTCTTCGCCTGTTCCTCGCTGATAAAAGAGATACCGTAGCGAACGCCAAGTTTCTTCACGTCCTCCCCGAAGGAAAGGGCGATAGCGGCATTGGTACCTTCCACGGAGGTCTCGTTATAGTTGACACTGCCGTTCGACAATACACCCGCTTTCACAGGCTTCTGGTTCGTCTCGGCATATAAAAAGACTTTCGTTTTCTTATCTATATATTGATAACCGCTTACGGCGTTACCATTTACTTGTAGCTGTCCGTTACGGCTGTTAAATACCAGATAAGCCGGTCCCTCTTTCTCGAAAGTGAGCGAATATACGGCACTTTGATGGGACGGGGCGAAGTCCACATCGATTTCCTCATTATCCAGATATACCTGATACCGGTACGGCAAGATCTTCTCCCGGTCATAGCTATAAGCGATCACGGGTCGCAAGCCGGATTCGTCACCTTGATAAGGGCATAAATTGAACGCAGAACGCTCACGATGGTTTGTCACGATAATAGGCAAACCGCCCAGACGATCGCCCGTGAAGTCCGCACGCTCCGGATATACACGTAGCATACTGTTCGGCAAATGCACGGTCGGGAAAGTAGGCACCAATAAATGGCTGATGTTTCCCATATAAGGATTCACGTAATCCACCGGGTCCATCGCCGAAGGAGAAGTCCCTCCCCCACCGGCGCATGACACCCACAGGAAAGCGGAAGCCAAAAGGGCCATCGAAGTTTTAAGCTTTGTCTTCATTTTGTCGATTATTAATTCGTTAATTATTCTTTGCTTCTCAGCCGGGTACTTTCCCGGTAATCCGTGAGACGTTGTCTCACGGGTAACAGAGCAAACGTCTCACTAGTAACTGAGCTAACCGCTCACTAGTAACTGAGCAAGCCGCTCACTGGTAAGGGAGCTATTTACTCAGCCGTCTTCGGACGATTTTCCGGGGCAGCTCCGAACTCCTTATTCGGTGTACTTCCCATCACAAAGGTAAGATTCCCTCCCTTCACGATATCATCATACAGGATATAAGAATTGTTATAAGGTTTACCATTTAGCAACACGGATTGGATATATACATTCTCCTTGCTGTTGTTCTGGGCTACGACCTCGAAAGTCTTACCCTCCGGCAAATGAACGGAAGCCTTATCGAATAACGGGCTACCGAACACGAACACGCCATTGGAAGGATTCACTTGGTAAAATCCCAAGGCAGACATGATATGCCAAGCGGACATCTGGCCACAATCCTCGTTTCCGATGATGCCTTCCGGCTGGTCGGTATAGAACACATCTTGAATGTAACGAACTTTCTCGGCTGTCTTCCATTGCTCGCCGGCGTAAGGATACAAGTAAGTAACATGATGGCTCGGCTCATTTCCATGGGCGTACATGCCGATCAACCCACTGATATCCGGAGAGGCGTTCTCTCCTAACTCACCTTCCACCAAGAACAAAGAATCCAGTTTCGAGATAAACGGAGCGTCGCCACCCATCAACTCGATCAAGCCTTCCGGATGCTGGGGCACGAAGAATGTATAATGCCAGCCATTTCCCTCACAGAAATCGCCTACGCTATGTATGGACTGGATCGGATCGTACGGCGTACGCCAGCTGCCATCATTCATTTTCGGACGGATAAAGTTGATATCCTTATCGAAATACTGCGTATAATATTTACCACGTTTCAAGTAATTTTGGTAATCCTCCGTCTTGCCCATTTTTTTCGCCATCAAGGCGATACCCCAATCATCAGCGGCATATTCCATCGCGATAGAAGTAGCCTCACGTACCTTATCACAAGGGATATAGCCTTTTTCCAACACGTACGGCACCCCGTTTTGCTTCTCATAGACAGATGAAGCAACCATATAACGATACGCACGGTCGGCGTCAAAGCCGGTAAAACCTTTCAGATAGGCATCTGCCAGTACGGAAGCAGAGTTGTTGCCAATCATACAGCCACGGTGACCCGGACTTGCCCATTCGGGAAAGAAACCGCTTTCCTTATAGGTGTTGACAAGGCCTTCCTGAATCTGCCTGTTCACCGACGGATACATCAGGTTGAGGAATGGGAAAAGACAGCGGAAAGTGTCCCAGAAACCGGTATCCGTATACATATAGCCGGGCAACACTTGCCCATTGTAGGGACTGTAATGAATCGGATTTCCCGCCTCATCCAGTTCATAGAATGCACGCGGGAACAACAAGGAACGATACAAACATGAGTAGAAAGTACGGTACTGGTCAAGGGTTCCGCCTTCCACATCAATACGGCCCAGCACCTTGTTCCAGGCATCCTGGCCTTTCTGAACCAATGTTTCCAAATTGTCATTGCCAAGCTCCTTCAAGTTACGGTCAGCCTGCTCAAAACCGATGAAAGAGGAGGCTACACGGGCATGTACCACTTCACCCTTGCGGGTTTTGAAACCGATAACAGCACCGGCGTGTCCGGCTTCCTGCTCAACCTTATTCTCGCTCAAGACGCCATCGGCTACAGAAGCCTTATAAGTAAAAGGCTTGTCGAACTCTATCACGAAATAGTTCTTGAAGTTCTCGGGAACACCGCCGCTGTTACGGGTAGTATAACCGATAATACGATTCTGTTCCGGAAGTATCTTCACATAAGAGCCCTTGTCAAAGGCATCGACAACAATGTATGAATGATCATTTTCAGGGAAAGTGAAACGGAACAATACGGCACGGTCGGTAGGGGTGAACTCGGTAACCACATCGTGTTCGGCAAGATATACCTTATAATAATGAGGAAGTGCCACTTCGCCCTTGTGGGAGAACCAGCTTGCACGCTTCTCTTCATCAAACTCGGGTTTGCCAACCACCGGCATAATGGAGAACTGCCCGTAGTCGTTAATCCAGGGACTGGGCTGGTGTGTCTGCTTGAAACCACGGATCTTGTTCGCTGTATAGACGTATTGCCAGCCGTCACCCATCTTACCCGTCTGAGGAGTCCAGAAGTTCATACCCCAGGGACGTGCGATCGCAGGATAGGTATTACCGGTGGAAAGCTCGAAAGTAGACTGCGTGCCGACAAGAGGACTGACATACCGGGTAAAGTCTTTGGCATGCAGCCATAAAGCACTGCTCACAAAAAAAAACAATAGGATTAATTTTCGCATAATATTAGAAAGTTGTTAGTATTAAATAAGCTGAATTCAACTTGCAAATGCAACAGAATTCTGATTAAT
>OIWV01003334.1_pt1 | contig 10569 bp, 6 predicted proteins | sample 1587751 | NCBI WGS metagenome assembly OIWV01 (sample SAMEA3888913, study PRJEB22519) | human gut metagenome | biome: human gut; feature: human-associated habitat; material: faeces | place: Denmark | collected 2010 | reverse complement strand
CCGCCGACTTTTTTCAGGAACAGGCGCGGGAATTTCAAAGCCTGACGGAGCTTGAGGAAGCAATGACGGCATATGAAGACCAGATGGATCAGAACATGGCGGACGCAGCAGACACGGCAGCGCACACGGCTGCCCGCGGCACAATGGGTGCAGCATTCACAACACTCCCAATTGCCGAGCTTGTCACTATGCACGGTTCGAAGGGACTGGAATACGACGCCGTTTTTCTTCCGTGCTGTATTCCATATTCACCAGTACTTTCTGTCCAAGGACCTGTATCGTATGGCTTCGGCTATATGCTCTGCGGTTATATCCTCGCTTTGAGCAAGCCCGGCAACGGTGCGGGCTATCTTGAGTATTCGGGAATAAGCGCGCGCGCTCATTTTAAGGCTGTCAAACGCGCTTTTAAGCAGGGAATCCGCATCGGGGGAAAGCCGGCAGAAGCGGTTGATATCCCGCGCGCTCATGTGGGCGTTTGCAAATATGCCGGTGCCCTCAAAGCGCTTTTGCTGTATAAGCCGCGCCTGCTGTACGCGCCTGCGCACCTCTGCGGAGCTTTCCTCCGGGCTGCCCTGTCCGCGCAGGGAATCGTAGGGCACGGCATCGGTTTCTATCTGAAGGTCTATGCGGTCCACAAGCGGGCCGGAAACCCGCCCGAGATACCGCTGTATCTGCGCCGGGGAGCATTTGCATTGCTTTATCTTGCTGCCGTAATAGCCGCAGGGGCATGGGTTCATGGAGGCTATAAGCATAAAGCGTGCGGGGTAGGTTACGGTATTGCTTACGCGGGATACCGTTACCACGCCGTCCTCAAGCGGTTGGCGCAGCGCCTCCAGCGCAACGCGGGAGTACTCCGGGAATTCGTCAAGAAACAGCACTCCGTTGTGGGCAAGGCTTACCTCGCCGGGACGCGCCTTTGCTCCGCCGCCGGTAAGCGCGGGGGCGGAGGCGGTATGGTGGGGGGAGCGAAAGGGGCGCACATCCACTATTCCGCGCGCAGGGTCAAGACAGCCGGCTATGGAGTGGATCTTGGTTACCTCCATGGCCTCTTCAAAGGTAAGCTGCGGCAAAATGGAGGGCAAAGCGCGCGCAAGCATGGTTTTGCCGGAGCCGGGAGGCCCCAGCATAAGCAGATTATGGCTGCCTGCGGCGGCAATTTCCATGGCGCGCTTGGCGGCATGCTGCCCCTTTATCTGTGAAAAATCGGTATGAACCGCGGATTGCCCGGATATGCTTTCCCACGATACGCATTCCACGGGCTTCAGCTCCTCCTCGCCCTGAAGAAAGCGCACAAGCTGGTAGAGATCCTGCGGGCAGTAACATTCTATGCCCTCAATGCAGCGCACCTCTGCGGCGTTGCCCGCAGGTATAACGGCGCGGTGAAAGCCGTCCTTAAGCGCGGAGATTATCATGGGCATAACACCGGTTACGGGGCGTATTTCACCGCTTAAGGATAGCTCGCCTATAAAGACGGTATTGTTAAGCATGGGGGAAAACAGCTGGCCGCTTGCTGCCAAAAGGGATACGGCAATGGGAAGGTCATATACGGAGCCTTCCTTTTTAAGGTCGGCCGGGGCTAGATTTACCGTTATGCGGTTATTGGGCATTTCAAAGCCGCTGTTTTTTATTGCCGAGCGCACGCGCTCGCGGGATTCCTTTACGGCGGTGTCGGGCAGCCCGACGGTGTCGTAGGAAAACAGCCCCGCAGATACAAAGGTTTCCACGGTTACCGGGAAGCCGTCTACGCCGGACAGGGCGTAGGAAAGCACTTTTGACAGCATGGTTATGTTGCTCCTTTATATCATATTTCCCGCAGTATTGACGGTATGCAGGGCGCTGCCGCCCGGCTGACGGTGCAAAAGCTTTCTTCCTTTTTTGTTTTTATCAAAGCCCCTCAGACATCCTTTTTTTCGCGCCGGAACACTATAAGGCGGGAACCGAGAAAATTTATTACAAGGGTAACCGGCACGGTTATCAGCTTTGCCAAAACCCCGGTTATGCCGGCAAGGCGCAAAAGCGCCATCGCGCCCTGACCTATCCCGAGGGTCACAAGGTTTATAAGCAGAAAGGGCAGCCACTGACGCTTTGCGCTGCCTTTATCGCGGAAGGTAACAAGCTTGTTCAGCACAAAGCTGCAAGCCACGCCGCACAGATAGCCCGCGGCAAAGGGAAGGGGATACAGCGCTTCGTTTCCGCCCAGAAACACGTAATATATCAGGCTGAAAATGCCCGTATCCACTAAGGTGTTTATGCCGCCCACCACGCAGAAGCAGGCAAGCTGCACAAGGGAAGCTGCTTTATCCTGCCCTATTTTACGGGCAAGAAACTCGGTTATACGGTCGATAAATTTCATTTTGAAAATATCCTTTATGCGTAAGATTGCTGTTGTATATGCCTTTTTGCGCTTTGCATATGCCGCACGCAAAAGTGCAAAAGGCAAAACGGCGCGGCGAAGGCCGGGCTTGCAGGTTATGTTCAGTTGTTATAGAAATGCCAGCCCTGACCTAGTCCGTTGTGGCTGAAGGAGGGAATCCACCAAAGGAAGGAGGAAACATAGTGCTTGCTGGTTTCCACGCCGCTCCAAAGCGGGTAGAACATGCAGGCAATTATCAGGATTGCGGCAAAGAAGGCGATAACCGCGCCCGCTGCAAGCCTGCGGGAGCGCAGCCTGTTGCGTCCGAGAGTGCAGGTTTTTGCATAGAACTGCCGCAGCACATACACGGAGAATATCATTATAAAGGGCAGCGACGCAAAATAATGATATATAAAGGTGGAGCGGGGAATAAACGCCCATGCCCCGTAATTTGCGGCAAAGCCGGTAAGCGTGAAGGCCAAAAGGGTTATATCGCGGCTTTGGCGTACGCGCAGTGCGGGGTCGGCGGTGCGATAGCGCATAATAAGCTTCTGAACAAGCATAACGGCGCAGCCTATGGCACTTACAAGCCCGAACCACCAGATAAGCGGGTTGCCCATGCAGGAAATGGTGCCCATGGCATCCCCGGTAAGCTCCTTTGCCTGATAGAACCAGTAGGGGTGCCACATGATGGGCCATGTGTACCATTTGGACTGCCAGTAGTTGGTGTCCGTGGTTATGCCCTCGTGATAGGAAAGCATGTCCTTCTGGTTTTGCCATATGGTGTTCAAAGCGGAGCCCTTGTTGCCGGGGGCGTCAAAATATGCGCCGTAGCTTGCGCAGTATATTGCCGCGGGGATTATTATAAAGAAGCCTATGCAGAACAGCAGCGTAAGCAGCAGATTTTTACGGTACACCGAGCATACACCGCTTAAAAGGCTGCGCTGCCTGCCGCTTAAGGAGGGGTCGTTTTTATCGCGCGCGGCGGCAATGTATTCGCGGGTGCGCTTATACATGGTAAAGAAGAATATGGCGGCAAGCCCTACTCCCGCATATGCGCCTATCCACTTGCAGGCAATGCCCAGCCCGAAGCTTATTCCGCAAAGCCCAAGAGGCACAAGCGTACTCACAAGGGAGGTTTTGTTCCAGCTCATGGTGCAGTACTTATACATAAAGGTATACATAAGTATTATAAACAGCACGGCATAGGAATCCACGGTGGCAAGACGGGTCTGCACAAAATGCATGCCGTCAAGGGTCATAAGCAGCATAAGAGCCGTTGCCCACGGAGTTTTTTTGAACATGAGCTTGCCAAGGCAGTACATTGCGGGCAGCATGAGTATGCCGGCAAGGTTGCCCATAAAGCGCCAGCCGAAGGGATTCATGCCGAAGATGCGTATTCCCAGCGACATTATCGCCTTGCCCAGCGGCGGATGCGTCCATTCGTATATGCGCCAGCCGTTTATCATCTCATAAGCGGTGCGGGCATGATATATCTCGTCAAAGTACATTCCGGTGTAATAGCTGGGCTTGCTTACGGCGGTAGTCTGTTCGTCAAACAGGGCAAAGGCATCGTGCCCCGTGTGGGCGGCAAGCGCGGCGGCGTCAAGAGCTTTGCCGTTTACCGCTGCGGATACTATTTCAATGGCGTTTTTTGCATTCTCATCGGCAAAGAAGGTCATCTCATTTATGCGCATGCCGGAAAAAGCGGCGCTTACGCGCACATACCGGGCGGTTACGTCATAGCTTTTGTTGAAATCGCGGTTCCAGCGGTACATATCGCCGTTGCCGAAGCGGTATGTTTCAAGCAAGGACCAGTTCTCGCCGTCAAGGGAGTATTCTATTTTCAGGGTGCCGTTATAGGTGTTTTTGCTCTGAGAATAGGAGCTGTCGCAGATGCTGTTGTTTACATAAAACCGCTGAAGATGGGTGGCGCTTCCGAAATCCGCGGTTATGCTGTCTCCGTTTTTCGGCGCCCAGTAGTTTTCCGGCGTGTTGACGGAGCCGAGGTTCACAAGGGTGATAACGGCATAAACAACGGTTACGCCCAGCATTATCAGCCAGTCGCGCGGGGTAAGAAAACGCTTTTTTTCGGGTGCAGTCCCGGCTTTTTTTGCGCTTTTTCTGCTTTTGCACAAGGCGGACGCGCCGCTCTCGGCCTTTTTATCCGTGCGGTTCATTTCTGCCTCCTCGGGGCTGCTTTGGGAATTATCGGAATTATCGGAATTATCGGAATTATCGGAATTATCATCACTGTCGGGGCTGTCGGAGCCGTCGTCTGCGTCCGGGCTTTGGTTTTCATCGTCAGCGTCACCTTCCGCATCGGGAGCCGCCTCATTATTTGATTCGGCATTTGATTCGGCGCCGGATTCAACGGAAGCCAGCAGCTCAAGAGTAACGGCGGAAACGGAGCCCCGTCCGCAGGCAGGACGGCTGCCGGGCGCGCTGAGCGCGGGATCGGTTGACGGGCCTTTTAAGCGGATGGAGAAAACAACATAGGTAAAGTAGATAAATATAAGCACATTAAGCGCACAGCCCGCAAGGAAAAGCGGATCGTTTGCGGCAAAATAGCCTAAGCCGTTTGTGTCATTGGGTTCGCAGTGCAGATACAGCACCTGCGCTACATTTACATACGAGGTAAAGCTCAAGGCCGCCAGCACATTTATTATCCGGCGGTCGCCGTATACTATAAAGGCGGCGGGCAAAAGCGCAAGCACGGGATAGAGATACCGCTCGTGCATATAGGGCGCAAGCACGAATATTGCCGCCGTAAGCCATGCCCCAAGCAGGAACAGTGAGCGGTTTTTGGGCTGCTTGCGCCAGTAATACAGCAGTGCAAACACCGCAAATACAACGGCAAGCAGGGCAAAGCCCAGCACGCGGTAGGAAAGCGCCCCCAGCGCCGGAGCGGTATCCTTTGCCCATTGTCCGCCAAGCAAGCCCATAAGGTTGAAGGCGGAAAGAGTGGCGTACTGGTAGGAGCCCATGGTGCCGAAGTATTTTGCAAACAGCCAGTACCAGGGCTGGTCGGAGCGCATGGCTATGCTTATAAGCACAAAGCCCGCCAGTATTCCCAGCATCGAATAAAGGAAATGCAGTGCGGTGCGGCGGCTGGTTTTCATATCGGGGGCCAGCTGACCCTTAAGGGAGCGCACGCAAAGGGTTATTGCACCCACCAGCATAACGGGGGCCAGCATAAGAGCCTGCGGCTTTGCAAGCAGACCAAGGGCATACCATATAACGGAAAGCCACAGCTTCTTTTTTATCATATAATATACGGCCAGCAGCATAAACAGCATCAAAACGGAATCCGCCTGCCCCCAAGAGGCGCTGTCCACTATAACGGCGGGGGTAAAGAGATATGCACCGGCAGCAAAAAGGGCATATTTGGGGTATTTCCGTTTGCATATGCAATAGAGCACAACGCTTATCAGAATGTCGCAAATTATTGCGGGAGATTTAAGCAGCAGCCATGCACCCGCAGAGGCTGTGCTTAGGCCCGCAAGGTTGATTATTGCACTGGGAAGGGCGAGAATAAGCATGTAAAGCGGCGGATAATCGCAGAAATAATCCGTGGAATAAAAGCGGAATGGCCCGTTTGCCAGCATCCGTGAGCCCCATGCCGTAAAGCAGTTCATGTCCACATTGAAGCCGCGGTAATCCATGGCGTAAACTATGCGTATTATAAGCCCTGCGGCTATAAGCAGCACAAGCACGCAGGTGCGTATCGTGCCATCCGGGGCGCCGAAGCGGCGTATAAGAGCATAGGCGGCAAGCAGCGCCAAGGAGAAAACGGCGCCGGTAATAATTATTGAGGTGCTTTTCCGCGAGTTTTCATTCTTTTTATCGTCGGTCTTGTCCGAGCCCGAAGAGGTGTTCAGCCGGTTTTCAAGGCTGGCGGCGGTAACGCCCTCGGGAAGCGCCGAGGCGTCGATCTCCGTCATGGAGGCGTTCGTAAACCATGCCGTGCCGCTGTTTTCGCCGCTGTAAAAGCCTATGCGCAAAGCCACGGTAAGGGTGGTCTGGTTTGCGGCGGTGCGGCCGTAAAAATCAAGCCGGGTCCAGCCGTTATCGCCGCTCAGCGCCTGAGAATGGGTAAAAACGCCTATAACCGATATGTTTGCGCCCACAGCCGAGGCATCCGTTCCTATGTTTTCGGTGCGGCAAAGCACGGAAAAGCGGTACAGGGTGCTGCGTTTGCACTTCACCTCCTGTACAAGCCGGGCATCGTTTAGCTCCGTAAGGGTCAGCCGCAGCGCGTTTTCTCCGTCCGGCCCTGCGTTTTTCACAAAGGAAACGGCATTTTCCGCATTGCGGTAGGAATCAAAATACCAGCCGTCCGCCTTTGCGGACTCACAGGAGGAAAAAGCAGGGTTTGTAAGGCAGTTGTCTCCCTTTTTGACGCCGCCGGAGCAGCCTGAAAGCATCAGGGGCGCAAAGCATAAAAGCAGCAGTGCTGTAAGCAGGGGGTGCAAATGTTTTTTCATGTCTTTTCCTTTCGTAAGCCGGAAAGTCAATCCGCATACGGTTTTTTTCCGGATAAAATACGGCATTTGCCGGATGTTTTGCTTTTTCGGATTTTGCAAATTGAGGAATTATATCCTGCAAACCCAATGCGTCAGAAGGCGTCCTGCATATAGGTTATAACGCCGCGGTTTATGGCAGCGCAGTCAAAACGGACGCAAGTATCGGTAATGCCGTGCAGCTTCATATAGCATTCGGCCGCGCGGCGCAGCTTTTTGCGCTTGGAAAGGGTAACATGGGATTCGGCGGGGCCGAACCTTTCGTTTGCGGCGCTTTTGACCTCTATAAACACAAGAGTCTCTCCGCTTTTGGCCACAATGTCTATTTCGCCGAGGCGGCAGCTGAAATTACGCTCAAGTATCTCCATGCCCAACCCCTCCGCATGCGCTGCGGCCAGCTCCTCGCCCCTATCGCCTGTTTTGCGCATGGATACCGGGGAGGTTTCGGTGCCGGGGGTACGCAGCCTTGTGCAGAAGCTTTTTCTGTGTATGGGGCACAGCCCGTGCTCGGCGATGGCCTGCATGTGGTCGCGTGTGCCGTAGCCCTTGTGCTTTTCAAAGCCGTATTGCGGATATTTTTCCGCAAGCTCCGTCATAAGGCGGTCCCTTGTGACCTTGGCGATTATGCTGGCACAGGCTATTGAGGCGCTTAAGGCGTCTCCCTTTACTATTGCTGCGGCGTTTTTATGCCCCGGCGGCAGAACATTTCCGTCCACCAGTATGTAATCCGGGGTAATTTCAAGGCCGCTTATTGCGTTGTTCATGGTTTCCAGCGTCGCCCGCAGAATATTTATCCGATCTATGCGCTCAGGCCCGGTAACGGCCACGCTTACGCTAAGAGCGCGCTGCATTATCTCATCATAGAGCCTTTCGCGCTTTGAGGCGGACAGCTTTTTTGAGTCGTCCGCATCCGCAGGCACGTTTTCCGGGTCAAGTATTACGGCTGCGGCTACAACCGGGCCCGCAAGAGGGCCTCTGCCGGCTTCGTCCACGCCGGCTATATATTCGTATCCCTGCGCCTTTAGTATATGCTCGTAATGCAGCATATCCTTTTTATCCTGAGCCATATTCTATTCCTCCCCGTGCGCCGGCATGCCTTCTTTATCCTCCCCGACTGCCTTGCCGCAAGAGGCGGTGTCGCCGGAAAGTCGGGCAAAGGGCAAATCCAGCGTCATACGCCCTATTTTGCCGCTGCGGTATTCGTCAATAAGCATAACTGCTCCCCGGAGAAAATCGGGCTGACCGCCCTTTAACAGCAGGCCGCGGGCAAGGCATATGCTCTCATAGGTTTCAAGCGGCGCGTCGGAAACGGCCACTCCGTAGCGCGCGGCAAGATTTTCGGGGTAGGCGGCGCTTAGCTGCTTTACAAGCTCCAGCGCCAGCTCCTCTTTATCAAGGATATCATCGTTTAACGCACCGGTTATTGCAAGGCGCGCCGCCGCCGTTTGATTATCCAGTCTCGGCCAAAGCAGACCGGGGGAATCCAGCAGCTCAAGACGGTCGTTTATTCTTATCCACTGCTTTCCCCTTGTAACGCCGGCGCGGTCGCCGGTGCGGGCGCGTGCCGACCCCGCAAGGGTGTTTATAAGCGTGGATTTTCCCACATTGGGCACTCCCGCGCACAGCACGCGCACGGTTTTGTTCATGCCGCGGGCGCGCGCCTTTTCCACTGCGGGGCGTGCAAGCCTTTCAAGGGCGGCCAGAATGTCCGCCCTGCGGACGCTGCGGCCGCATACGGCCATTACCTCGTGCCCCTTGGCGCGGAATTCCTCAACCCATTCCTTTGTAAGCGCCGGGTCGGCAAGATCCGCCTTATTAAGCACCGTAAGCACCTGCTTGTTTTCAAGCAGACGGTCAAGGTCGGGGTTGCGGGAGCTGTACGGAATACGGGCGTCCAGCATAAGAATCGCTATATCTATAAGACGCAGGTTTTCGCACAGCATACGCTTTGCGGAGGCCATATGTCCGGGATACCAGTTTATCTTCATTATTGTCCTCGCTTGCCCCTTAAAAACGGGGCGTTTTTATTATCCGCCTGCGCAAACCGCCTTCGCGGCCGCGGCGTATAAAACGCAAAAAATATATGCTTTGCGCCCCTGACGGCTCATGCTGCTTTTGCGGCGGTTCTGTAATTATACAATACTTTCCGCACAAATTCCAGTATCAAATTGCACAAACCGTGATTTTTGCCCTTTTTTGCATCGCGAAGGCGTTTTTGCAGTGCTGTTTCGGCAAGCCCGTGCGTAAAAAACAGCAGTTAAAAGCGCAATATCGCATGCGCTGCGGCGCACTGCTTCTTAAGTCAGCCTTCAAAACAAAAAGACCCGCCCTTGCAGGCGGGTCACGGCTATCTGCATATGTCGCCCACGCCGCCCAGTATATATTTGGGACGGTAGGGGAAAAGGTCGGGGGTCTGTATCGTGCTTACACCGGAAAGCACCAAAACGGTATCTATTTCCGATTCGATACCGGAAATTATATCAGTGTCCATGCGGTCCCCCACTATTGCGGCATCGCTGCTGCTGCACCCAAGCAGTGATATTCCGGTGCGCATCATCAAAGGATTTGGCTTGCCCAGATAATAAGCGGTTTTGCCCGTAGCAAGCTCGATAGGCGCAACAAGGGCGCGGCAGGCCGGAATAATGCCGTCCTCGGAGGGCGCGGTCATATCGGAGTTGGTGGCTATCAGCTTGGCTCCCTTGTTTACCAGCTTTACCGCCTTCAGAATGGCGTCGTAATTATAGTTGCGTGTTTCTCCTATTATCACATAGTGCGGGGAAACATCGTCAATGGTTATATCGGCGTCGTAGAGCGCGTTTATAAGCCCGGCATCGCCTATAACATAGGCGCGGGCATGCGGAGCCTGCTGCTTAAGAAAGGCGGCCGTGGCCAAAGCGCTTGTGTAAAAGTGCGATTCATCCACATCAAGATTCATGCGCTTGAGCTTCTGACGCAGCTCCCGCGGCGTTTTTTCCGAGGAATTGGTTAAAAACAGATATTTTTTGTTTTCTTTCTGAAGCCAGCTTACAAAATCGTGTACGCCGTCCAGCAGACGGTTGCCGTGATAAATAACGCCGTCCATATCGCATATAAAGCCCTTTTTGGCCTGAAGCTGTGAAAGATCGTATTGCTGCATAAATTTCCTTTCCGTTGACCCGCTTGCCGCCTGCTGCTGACAGCCGCCGTGAGGCGGGGTGTGAAAAAATAAAATCAAAAATCCACCGAAACTATTTTACTTAAGACGGGGGATTTTGTCAATATAACGCAGGAGGTTAAATACTTAAATTAAGCAAAGCGGCACAAGAACTTTCCGTACGGTTCTTGACGCTGCATAATTGCCGTTATATAATTATTTAACTGAGAAATTTGACGCATATAAGCAATATGCAGAACGGCAATTGCATTTCGGACGGTTATTTTTAATATTCAAATTAACATTCAAACGGTAATAATAAGGAGCGAAAAACATGAAGGAAAACAGAAAGCTGATAAAAGAAGTGCTCAAGGAAGTGCGGCACGACATGACGGACGAGGAGGTGCTTGAGCTGCTGGCGCAAAGCAAGGTGTCGGAAAACCCCGAAAACCAAAAATATACGGCGGGACAGCGCGCGGCGGACGCCATTGCACGGTTTGCCGGCAGCTGGGCGTTTATATTCTCCTTTACCGGGGTGCTTATCCTGTGGATGACGGTGA
>OIWV01003324.1_pt1 | contig 10591 bp, 7 predicted proteins | sample 1587751 | NCBI WGS metagenome assembly OIWV01 (sample SAMEA3888913, study PRJEB22519) | human gut metagenome | biome: human gut; feature: human-associated habitat; material: faeces | place: Denmark | collected 2010 | reverse complement strand
TGCCACCCTCAAGCGGATGAACCGCCACTACGACACTGCTTTTTACCGCGATCTGGTGCAGCGCATCCGCAGCCGGTTCGATAATCCTTCCATCACCACCGACCTGATGGTCGGCTTCCCCGGCGAAACGCAGGAAGAATTTGAGCAGTCGCTCGACTTTGCCCGCGAAATTGGCTTTGCCAAGGTGCACGTTTTTGCCTATTCTATCCGACCGGGCACCCGCGCTGCCAAAATGCCCGACCAACTGACCCGTCAGCAGAAGGAGCAGCGCAGCCATCAGATGGCGCAGGTGACCGAGGAAAGCCGCAAGAGCTTTTTGCAAAGCCAGGTGGGTATGGTGGAGAGCGTGCTGTTTGAAACCGAGAAACTCGATGGGATGCAGCATGGCTACACCAAAAACTATACACCGGTCTGTGTACAAAGCGACCGCGAGCTGTGCGGCAGCATCCATTCGGTGCGCATTACCGGGGCGAAGGATGATTACTGCATCGGTCAGCTGCTGACCGAGCAGGAGCAGGCAGAATGAGAATTAGCTGCTATGCGCAGGCGTCCGGCAGAGTGCAGGGAGTAGGCTTTCGCTACTTTGTGCTGCGGGAGGCAACCCAACGCGGCATCGGCGGCTGGGTATGCAACTGTGAGGACGGCTCCGTCCAGATGCTGCTGCAAGGAGAAGAGGAAGCGGTGCAGCTGCTGTTGCAGCGGATTCGGGAAGGTACGGTGTGGATTCAGGTGGAGAACCTGACGGTGCAGTACCCGGACAATGACACAGTGCCGCAGGAGCGGGAATTTTCAATCCGCTATTAAGTCCAAAATTCTCCCGCAGCGGAGAAAGGTACACGCTTTTGCCGAAAGTTGCGGTCAAATTTTGCTTTCTTTCGGACAATGTCGATATACAAACCGCCTGCGGATTATGGTATAATGAAGTCAAACCCTTCCTGATGCAGGAAGATGCAAGATAAAATAAAGAGAGTACAGTACAATTTTTAGGAGTGTGAAGTATGTCAGTTTACAGAGTATATGTCGAAAAGAAGGCTCCCTTCGCTGTGGAAGCGCAGGGCGTTCTTTCGGATATCCGCAGCTCGCTGGGTATCCACAGTGCATCCTGTGTGCGCATCCTGAACCGTTATGATGTGGAAGATATTTCCAAAGAAGATTTTGAGCTTGCTAAGGGAACCATCTTCTCCGAGCCGCAGGTGGACGATGTTTATGATGAGCTTCCTTCCTTTGCGGCAGAGGACCGGGTGTTTGCTGTCCAGTTTTTGCCGGGTCAGTTCGACCAGCGCGCAGACTCCGCAGTCCAGTGTATCCAGCTGGCAACCCAGCATGAGCGTCCGACCGTTGCTTCTGCAAAGGTCTATGTAATCAGCGGCGTTTCCGATGAGGAACTTGCCCGCATCAAAGCGCATCTGATCAACCCGGTAGAGTCGATGGAGGCTTCCATGGAGCTGCCAAAGACTTTGCATACCCCATTTGACGTGCCGGCTGACGTAGCGGTCCTGGAAGGCTTCTGCGAGCTGGACCAGCAGGGCTTGCAGGAATTCATCGACCAGTACGGTTTGGCGATGGATTTGGGCGACATCACCTTCTGTCAGAAATACTTTAAAGAAACCGAAAAGCGCACTCCTACCATCACCGAGATTCGCATGATCGACACCTATTGGTCCGACCATTGCCGTCACACCACCTTCTCCACCAACATCGAGCAGGTGGACATCGAGAGCGATTACGTCAAGGACGCTTACAATGAATACCTCGAGCTGAGAAAGACCCTGCACGCAGGCAAAAACAAACCGATGACCCTGATGGATCTGGCGACCATCGGCGCAAAGGCACTCAAAAAGAAGGGTCTGCTCAGTGCGCTGGACGAATCGGAAGAGATCAACGCCTGCTCGGTCAAAATCAAGGTGGACATCGACGGCAAGGAAGAGGAGTGGCTGCTTCAGTTTAAGAACGAAACCCACAACCATCCGACCGAGATCGAGCCATTCGGCGGCGCTGCCACCTGTCTGGGCGGTGCAATCCGTGACCCGCTGTCCGGCAGAGCCTACATCTATCAGGCAATGCGCGTCACCGGTGCAGGCGACCCGCTGACCCCATTTGAGCAGACCATCAAAGGCAAACTGCCACAGAAGAAGATTGTGACCACCGCAGCAGCCGGATACAGCTCCTACGGCAACCAGATCGGTCTGGCGACCGGTCAGGTCAACGAGATTTATCACCCGGGCTATGTTGCAAAGAGAATGGAAGTGGGCGCTGTCGTCGGTGCAGTACCTGCCTGCAATGTAGTTCGTGAAGAGCCTGCCGCAGGCGATGTCATCATCCTGCTCGGCGGCAAAACCGGACGCGACGGCTGCGGCGGTGCAACCGGTTCCTCCAAGTCCCACAATGTGGAGTCGTTGTCCAGCTGCGGCGCAGAGGTGCAGAAGGGCAACCCACCGGAAGAAAGAAAGATTCAGCGCCTGTTCCGCAACGGCGACGTTACCCGCATGATCAAACGCTGCAACGACTTTGGTGCAGGCGGCGTTTCGGTTGCCATCGGCGAGCTGGCAGACGGACTGGAAATTGATTTGGATTTGGTACCGAAAAAGTACGACGGTCTGGACGGCACCGAACTTGCCATCAGTGAGTCTCAGGAGAGAATGGCAGTGGTTGTTGCAAAAGAAGATGCCCAGAAGTTCCTGGATGCTGCCGACCGTGAAAACCTGATGGCTACCGTTGTGGCTAAGGTGACCGAGCAACCAAGACTGGTGATGTTCTGGAGAGGCAAACGCATCGTGGATCTCTCCCGCGAGTTCCTCGGCTCCAACGGCGCTGCAAAATATACAAAGGTCATCGCAAAGGCTCCTGCTCAGAAAGCACACTGCTGCAAAAACAAGGACCTGAGCGTCAAAGAAAAATTTGAAACCATCATGGCAGACCTCAATGTCTGCTCGCAGCGTGGTCTGTCCGACCGTTTTGACTCGACCATCGGTGCGAACACCGTTGTGATGCCATACGGCGGCAAGACCCAGCTGACTCCTTCTCAGGCAATGGTAGCCAAGATTCCGATGCTGCACGGCGAGACCAACACCTGCTCGATCATGTCCTGGGGCTTTAACCCATACATCTCCGACCAGGATCAGTTCAAGGGCGCACAGCTGGCAGTTGTCGAGTCGATTGCCAAGATCATCGCTTCGGGCGGCTCCAGAAGCAGATGCTGGCTGAGCTTCCAGGAATACTTTGAGAAGATTGGCACCGACCCGGAAAAATGGGGTAAACCATTCCAGTCGCTGCTGGGCGGTCTGAAGGCACAGCTCGAGCTGGGCTGCGCTGCCATCGGCGGCAAGGACTCGATGTCCGGCTCCTTCGAGGACATCCACGTTCCACCGACATTGATCTCCTTTGCGGTTTCCACTGCCAAGGTGAACAATGTAGTCACCGACGAGTTTAAGGCTGCCGGCGACAAGGTATACCTGCTGGCTCCTGAGTACGACGAAAACGGAATGCCGATTTACGAAAATATCCGCAAGGTATTTGACCACATGGAAAGCCTGATTGCCTCCGGCAAGGTCAAGGCAGTCTACACACTGGGCATGAAGGGTCTGGGCGAAGCGCTGTGCAAGATGTCGTTCGGCAACCGCATCGGCTTTGCGGCACAGGAAAACCTGCATCACCTCTTCAAACCGGTTTACGGCGCATTTGTATTTGAGGCATCCGAGGAACTGGACACCTTTGCCAAACTGATTGGCTGCACCACCGAGGAATATACTCTCCAGATCAACGGAGAAACAGTGGACCTGCAGGAGATCCAGCAGAAGTGGGAAGCAACCCTGGAGCCGGTTTATCCGCGCATCACCAAGGCTCCGCAGGGAACCGTTCCGACCTACAACTATCAGTGCGTAGAGCGCAAGACCTCCTCGATCAAGCTGGCACAGCCGCGCGTTCTGATTCCGGTATTCCCGGGCACCAACTGCGAATATGACACCGCTCGTGCGTTTGAACGTGCAGGAGCCAAGGCGGATATCGTTGTTATCCGCAATAAAACTTCCGAGCAGATCAAAGAATCGGTAGAGCTGATTAGAGAAAAGATTGCAAACTCCCAGATCATCGCCATCCCGGGCGGCTTCTCCGGCGGCGACGAACCGGAAGGCTCGGCAAAATTCATCGCTTCCTTCTTCCGCAACCCACAGATCACCGAGGCAGTGATGGAGCTGCTGAAGAACCGCGACGGTCTGATGTGCGGTATCTGCAACGGCTTCCAGGCGCTGGTCAAACTGGGTCTGGTGCCATACGGTGAGATCATCTCCACCGATGCAAGCTGCCCGACCCTGACCTACAACGTCATCGACCGCCATCAGTCGGGTCTGGTGCGCACCAGAATTGCATCCAACAAATCCCCATGGCTGATGCACACCAACGTGGGCGACATCCACACCATCGCTATCTCCCACGGCGAAGGTCGCTTTGTTGCCAGCGAGCAGCTGGTCAAACAGCTGGCAGAAAACGGACAGATTGCGACCCAGTATGTCGATTTGGAAGGCAACCCGACCGAAGATTACCGCTTCAATCCAAACGGCTCGATCGACGCCATCGAGGGTATCACCTCCCCGGACGGCAGAGTCTTTGGTAAGATGGGTCATTCCGAGCGTTACACCAACGGACTGTACCTGAATGTGGACGGCGACAAGGACCAGAAGATGTTTGCCGGAGCAGTCAGCTACTTCAGAGACTAAAAGAGAATTGTGATATTCAGCATAGGACCTCTCTGCCGCACCGGCAGGGAGGTCTTTGCAAAAGGTTAAAAAGAAAGGGAGATTTTCTTGCCAAATCAAACACGACCTTCCACAACAGCGCAGGCGGACCGGGTCGATTATCTGATGTCGGTGCTGTGTGTGCTGACCATCCTGGACATCCTGACCCTTCCGCTGACGGCAATCGTGGGAATCTTTTGGGTCAAACAATATGAACTGCCGATGATGGGGGAGGGTTTTTCCACCAAAATAAACGGCAAAAAACTCGGGCAGCTTGCCTTGCTGCTGCTTTCCGGTGCAGCGCTGGGCGCCTTTGCTCTGTCGGCAACTCAGGGACTGGTGGTGGTGCTTGAACAGCGGCTGCCGGGGACCCTTTTTGTGATGGGTGCCGGACACACCCTGTGGCAGGACCTGCTGGTAGCGGTGGTGACCGCCTTTGTGATGGAGCTTGCCTTCCGCCGCTGCCTCTTTTTTGAGTGGAGCCGCTATGGAATTTTGCCGGCAATCATCGGCAGCGGACTTATCACCATGCTGTTGACCCCGCTGCCGCAGTGGCCGGGTGCTCTGCTGCTGGGCTTGTGTGCCGCAGCTGTCTACCAAGTGACCGGCTGTCTTGTGATGACCAGTGTCTTTCACATGGGTTTTTTGGTGGCACAGACGCTGCTGTTGCACGGACCCAATCCGCAGCAGGTGCTTTCTGCGGGTGTGATGCTCCTGCTGCTGGCAGCGGCGCTGGTCGGCTGCTGGGCAGCGCTGGCTCTTTCTCCAAACGGTAAAGAAACCATTCAGAAAATGGTGGTCCAGCAGAAAAACCCAATCCGTCATCCGTATGTTTTCAGAACCAGCTTCAACTTTTTTGCAGTGGTGCTGGTGCTGTTTGCCACCACCGTCCTGTGGTATCCGCTGCTGCTGGGAAATGAAGCGACATAGAGCTTTCGACAAAATCCCTAATTGCCCGCCGGCAGAAGAGAGCAAAGTTGTGGGAAAGGCGGGAAAGTATAAAAAAGTGCCGTCATCAGGGGAAAAAACGCCTTTTGAGTGTTGACAAAAAAGGCACAAGATACTATAATATTTTCTGTTACGGATTGATTCGGAGGGATAAGTCTGTCCCGGAAAGGTCTGCTTCTGGCGGAGCGGACGGGATCAATCGGTGCTGCGGCAGGCCCGAAGCGATGCTGCCGCAGAGTATACCATGTATACCGGAAAGGAAGTTACTATGCTGCTTGACCTGAGAAGAGTGTTCGAAGGCGACGACCAGAGGGTGCCGTTTGTGCATCAGATGGACTTAAGCCAGATAGAGCAATGGGGTGACCGTCCGTTTGCGGAGCCGGTACAGCTTGAGGGTTATGTGCAGAACCGTGCGGGAATCGTTACGGTACACTACACAGCCAGCTACCTTCTTTCCACAGCTTGTGCCCGCTGCCTGGACCCGGTAGAGCGCAGGGTCCGTCAGGACTTTGACCACACTGTGGTCAGAAAGCTCAACCAGCAGGAGGACGATGATTACATCGTCTGCGAGGACGGCATTTTGGACCTGGACTTGATTGCACAGGACGACATACTTCTTGAGCTACCAATCAGGATGTTGTGTTCGGAGGACTGCAAGGGTCTGTGTCCGGTATGTGGCTGCAACCTGAACCGCGAACAGTGCGGTTGTCAGCAGCCGGAATGGGAGCCACAGGGCAGAACGGTCAGACCGTTTGCTGACCTGAAGTGGTCCGACGAGGAGTAAGTTTTCGCCGGCAGGGTCCCAAAAGCTTTTGTTTTATAATTTTATGATAATGTTTTAAGGAGATGCGCAAAAATGGCAGTACCGAAGAGAAAAGTATCCAGAGCACGCAGAGATAAAAGACGTTCCAATGTTTGGAAACTCGACACACCAGCATTTTCCGTCTGCCCACAGTGCGGCGAGCTGAAGACTCCACACAGAGTATGCGGCAACTGCGGCTACTACAAAGGCAGAGAGATCATCAAAAAAGACTAATTGCGTCTTTTTTGGACTGGATGTTTTTGAACATGAAGGGCAGAGGGGAAGGTCTTTCCCTTCCTGCCCTCTTTTTTATGCTGCAAACCAAGCGGACAGGAGGCGGTGCGGATGGCAGTCAGAATCACCAGCGTTGAACCGGGCAGTCCGGCAAGACGGGCAAGGATACACAAGGGAGATACCTTGATCAGCATCAACGGAAACGCAATCACCGATGTGCTCGATTACCGGTTTTATATGACCGACGAGCATCTGGAAATCCTGCTGTGTGATCAGGAAAAGAAGCTGCGCACAGTCGTGGTGGAAAAAGACGAGTACGACGATTTGGGACTGGAGTTTGAAACCTATCTGATGGACCGTCAGATGGGCTGCAAAAACGCCTGCATCTTCTGCTTTGTCGACCAGACACCGCCGGGGATGCGCAAGAGCCTTTACTTTAAGGATGACGATACCCGAATGTCCTTTCTGTTTGGCAATTACACCACCCTCACCAACCTCAAGGAGGGTGACATCCAGCGGATTATCAAAATGCATATCAGTCCCATCAATATCTCCATCCAGACGATGAACCCTGCGCTGCGGGTGCAGATGATGAAGAATCCGTTTGCAGGGGAATCGCTCAAATTTGTGCGGATGCTCACCGAGGGCGGAATCAAAATCAACACCCAGATCGTGCTGTGTCCCGGCTATAACGATGGGGAGCAGCTGGAATACAGCCTTTCCGAGCTGGCAAAACTGGGACCGAACGTGCAGAGTATCGCGGTGGTTCCGGTCGGCTTGACCCGCTATCGGGAAAAGCTGACGCCGCTGCGTGGCTTTTTTCCACAGGAGGCGGTGGAGGTTGTTAAAACGATGGAGCGCTGGGGAGAATATTTCTGCAAGGAGTATGGCACCCGCACCGCTTACGCCTCGGATGAGTTTTACATCCTTGCCGGAAAGGATTTTCCGCCGTATGAATTTTATGAGGACTTTGCCCAGTTGGAAAACGGTGTGGGCATGATGACACTGATGCAGCACGATTTTGCCCAGGCGCTCAAGGAGGCGCAGCTCGAGCAATCCCCTGCCGCGCACCGCTGCACCATTGCCACCGGTCAGCTGGCTTACCCGATGATGCAGGACTTTGCTGAGCGGGTGCAGCAGGCATTTCCACAGGTGCAGGTGCAGGTCAAAAAAATCCGCAACGATTTTTGGGGACCCACCATCACAGTGGCAGGGCTGATCACCGGTCAGGACCTGCTGGCGCAGCTGGAAGGGCTGGATTTGGGCAGCGAGCTGCTGATCCCTGCCAATATGCTGCGGCATGAGCAGGACCGCTTCCTGGATGACCTGACCCTCGAACAGGTGCAGGAGACTTTGGGCGTGCCGGCGCTTCCGGTGGAAAACGATGCTTTTGAGCTGCTGGCAAGGATGCTGGGCAGCCGGTAAAAAAGAGAACGAAAAAAGAACGATTCTACTAGAAAGTGAGGTCAGGATATGGCAGTCAGACCAATCGTTGCAGTGGTGGGTCGCCCGAATGTGGGAAAATCCACCCTGTTCAATAAACTGATCGGGCAGCGGCTCTCCATCGTGGAGGATACCCCGGGAGTGACCCGCGACCGAATCTATTCAGCCTGCGAATGGCGCAACCATGAGATTATGCTGGTCGATACCGGCGGTATCGAGCCTTATTCGGATGATATTATCATTTCGCAGATGCGCCGTCAGGCACAGATGGCGATTGAAAGTGCAGAGGTCATTATTCTGGTGGTGGATATGAAATCCGGCATCACCGCCACCGATCAGGAGGTCGCTGCAATGCTGCAAAAGAGCGGCAAGCCGATTGTACTGTGCGTCAACAAATGCGACGGAGTGGGCGAACCACCATCTGAATTTTACGAATTTTACAACCTCGGTCTGGGAGAGCCGATTGCGGTGTCCTCCCTGCACGGACATGGCACCGGCGACCTGCTGGATGCGGTCTATGAGCATCTGGACTTTAGCGCCGAGGAAGAATACGATGAAAACAGCATCACCGTTGCCATCGTCGGCAGACCGAATGCGGGCAAATCCTCGCTGGTCAACCGCATTGCAGGCAGGGAAGCGGTTATTGTTTCGGACATCGCAGGCACCACCCGTGATGCGACCGATACTGTGGTAGAAAATGAGCATGGACGCTTTGTGTTCATCGACACGGCAGGTATCCGCCGCAAGAGCAAGGTGGAGGATTCCATTGAGCATTACAGCAACCTGCGCGCCGAAATGGCGGTGGACAGGGCAGACGTGTGCGTCATCCTCATCGATGCCACGGTCGGTTTTACGGAGCAGGACTCCAAGGTTGCCGGCATCGCGCACGAAGCGGGCAAGGGCTGCATCATCATAAAGATATTCCTCTTCTCCCTTAGTTGGCATCGCTTTATACAAAGGCGGCATCGCAATATAGACATGTCCTTCGTAAATCAGTTCCGGCATAAACCGGTAAAACAAAGTCAGAAGCAGCGTTGAAATATGTGCTCCATCCACATCCGCATCTGCCATGATAATTATCTTATCATAACGAAGCTTGCTGATATCGAAGTCATTTCCATATCCTTCGGAAAATCCGCAGCCAAATGCATAAATCATGGTTTTTATCTCTGCATTAGCCAATACTTTATCAATACTTGCTTTCTCTACATTTAATATCTTTCCACGAATCGGAAGAATTGCCTGAAACATCCGGTTTCTTGCAGTCTTAGCAGAACCACCCGCAGAATCTCCCTCCACGATAAAGATTTCACATTTGGAGGCATCACGGCTTTCGCAGTTGGCCAGTTTTCCATTGGAATCAAAGGAAAATTTCTGCTTGGTTAAAAGATTGGTTTTCGCTTTCTCTTCTGTCTTACGGATTTTTGCTGCTTTTTCTGCACATCCGATAATTGCCTTTAAAGTATCCAGGTTACGGTCAAAGTACATCTGAATTTCATCATTGGTTACTTTTCCGGTGGCTCTTGCCGCATCCTGGTTATCAAGCTTGGTTTTCGTCTGCCCCTCAAATCTTGGGTCCGGATGTTTCACAGAAATAACGGCAGTCATTCCATTTCTTACATCTGTTCCGGTAAAGTTTGCATCCTTTTCTTTTAAGATGCCAAGCTCTCTTGCATAGGAATTAATCACCTGGGTAAAGGTTGTCTTAAAACCGGTCAGATGTGTTCCGCCCTCTGCATTATAAATATTATTACAGAAGCCCAGCACATTCTCATGAAATTCTGTTGTATACTGGAATGCCACTTCAACAGAAATGCCCTCAGATTCTCCTTTATAATAAATGACATCATGGAGACATTCATTATTCTGATTCATCTCTTTTACAAATCCAATGATTCCATCCGGCTCATGATATTCAATATGTTCTACTTCTTCCCCACGCCTATCTTCATAAATAATAGTTAAAGCAGGATTTAAATATGCAGTCTCATGGAGACGGCTTTTGACCTCTGTTGCGGAAAAACGTGTTTTCTCAAAGATTTCCGGATCCGGCAGGAAGTTGATGCGGGTTCCGCTGTTCTTCGTTTTTCCGATCTTCGGCAGCAGCCCATCCTCATCGAGTTCCTGTACGGCAACACCTCGTTCGTAGCGGTCGTGGTAAACCCAGCCGCCGAGGCTGACCTGTACGTCAAGATAGGTGGAAAGCGCATTGACAACCGAAGAACCGACACCGTGCAGACCGCCGCTTGTCTTGTACGCATTGTTGTCGAATTTACCGCCGGCGTGCAGGGTTGTAAAAACGAGACGCTCCGCCGGAACGCCTTTTTCATGCATGCCGACCGGGATTCCGCGGCCGTTGTCGGTCACGGTCGCCGAGCCGTCTGCTTCAAGTGTTACGCGAATGGTGTCGCAGTAGCCCGCAAGATGCTCGTCC
>OIWV01003322.1_pt1 | contig 10594 bp, 9 predicted proteins | sample 1587751 | NCBI WGS metagenome assembly OIWV01 (sample SAMEA3888913, study PRJEB22519) | human gut metagenome | biome: human gut; feature: human-associated habitat; material: faeces | place: Denmark | collected 2010 | reverse complement strand
CGTTTCCCCCATAAAGTGAACGCCACACATCACAATAATGTCCGCTTCCGTTTTGGCTGCCCATTGAGCCAATGCCAAACTGTCGCCAACGTAATCAGCGATATCCTGTATCTCACCCTTCTGGTAGTAGTGCCCCAGAATGATTGCATTCTTTTCTTTCTTCAGCTCATTAATAGCCTTTATGAGATTATTCATAATAATATTCTTTTATTTCTTCCTTTTAAAAAAAATCCTTTGTTAGTGATGATAGCCTGTTAATAGTGTTAGCAAATAAATACGATTTTTCTTGCCTATGAAGTTATTAGTATCAAGCTGAATTTTACTCTTATGCTTATAAACCGGGGTTTTTAAGTTTATCCGTTGATAATAAGACTTCTGCTAAACAGCATTAACATGTTGTTAATAATATGCAAAGTTAATAACTTTAGAGTTATAAACCGATGAAACCAGGCTGAAAAATATGTTGAATGAAGCCTGGAAAATTCTCCTTAACTTTTTTGGTTTGTTCGTTATACTCATGTAATATGTGTTACTTTGAATAATGCAAGTATTATTTTTAAAAATCTTTCCCTGTACTATTGACACCTTTTCAACGGTTATTAACCGGGATATAAACGGAAAAAAGTATCTTTGCAGGGAGATTTAAAAGTATATTGTCATGCGTAAACTGAAGATAACTGAACTGAATCGTATTAGTGTAGAGGAATTTAAGGAAGCCGAAAAACTGCCTTTGGTAGTGGTATTGGATAATATCCGCAGTCTCCATAATATAGGTTCCGTTTTCCGTACTTCGGATGCTTTCCGCATCGAGTGCATTTATCTTTGTGGCATTACAGCTACCCCACCCCATCCGGAGATGCACAAAACAGCTTTGGGAGCGGAATTTACCGTAGATTGGAAATATGTTGATAACTCTGTTGAAGCTGTTGATAACCTAAAATCCGAGGGATACATCGTTTATTCTGTAGAGCAGGCGGAAGGTAGTGTGATGCTGGACGAACTGGTGCTGGACAAGACTAAAAAGTATGCTGTGGTAATGGGAAATGAAGTGAAGGGTGTTCAACAAGAAGTGATTGACCATTCGCACGGTTGCATTGAAATTCCTCAATACGGCACAAAGCATTCGTTGAATGTATCGGTTACGGCGGGTATTGTTATTTGGGATTTATTCAAGAAACTGAGATAATAACAGGGCTGTTAATAAGCTGTCAATATATCGGGTTTGTTGGAGCTATAGATCGAACACGGTGCATCTATAGATCCAGCGTGTTGCATCTATAGCTCCAATAAACTAGTTCTATATAGGTATGATGAGAGATTTTATGAACAGTGGTTTATTTTTATAATCAACCATTTTATTCATTGTAAATTAATGCTTTATCTCCTAATTTATCCTTTTTGTTAACCATGTATTCAACACATATCGGTTGTATGTGGAAAACTTGCTGTACAGTTGGTGTCTTTTCTTATTTTTTGTATATTTGCTGAATATATATAAATCATATCGATATGAAAAAGATAATATCTTCATGGATAGGCATTTTTGTAGGTTGTACTATTCTGGCAGCAGGTTTTGTTTACTTTATCAATCCTTATAATCTTGTTCCTGGCGGGGTGTATGGAGCCAGTATTGTGCTTCATAATCTGTTCCCTTCTATTCAAGTAGGTACTTTCGGTTATATGTTTGATATTCCTTTGCTTATCATTTCCGTGCTGGTACTGGGAGCAAAATTGGGAGCACGTACTATCGTGGCGGCACTATTCACTCCGCTTGCCATGAATGTGCTGTCTCTCCTCTCCTATCCTTCTGAAGAAGCGCTCCATCAGTTGGACCCTACACAGTTGCTGGGTGGCAGTCTGAATATGTCCGACCATTTGATGCTGACTTCTGTGATTGGTGCGGTGGTTATCGGTATAGGCTGTGGGATTGTAGTGCGTAGCCGGGCTACTACAGGAGGTACGGATATTGTGGCGATGATATTGCAGAAATATTGCCATATACGTTTTTCAAAGGCGATACTGCTGGTAGATGGTATTGTGGTGGGATTCGGCCTATTGGTTATCGGTTTCGGTATCGGAAATCCGGATGATGCTACACAACCTTCGTGGCATTTGTCTTTCTATTCACTGATAGCTATTTTTGTCACTTCAAGGGTATTGGCCTATGTGATAAATGGGGAGAAGAATGACAAGATACTGTTTGTCATCAGTGATATGCGCCTTACCGCTTTGCACGACTATATTCTTAAAGATTTGGACCGTACAGCCACTTGCATCAAAAGTAGTGGTCTTTATACCAATGTAGACAAGGAAATGCTGTTTCTTGTGGTGAGTTACAAGGAAGTGGTAGGTATCAAGCAGAAGATAAGGGAAGTAGACCCAAAGGCTTTTGTAGTGGTTACCGATGCTTATGATGCATTTGGTGAAGGTTGGAAAGAGCTTCCGATGGCAGGAGAGGTACAACCCGAATAAGTAGTAATAAACAATTGTTCATTCTGTTATTAACTGAATATATAGCTTAATATCAATTATTTAATAACTAATTATTTGTGTTGCTAACATAGTTTTCAACATGGTGTTAACGATAAGTTTTTTGTTTGAATGAACGGTATTGTTGCGAAGTCGATGATGTGGAACTTATGGCATGGTTGCCATAAATTGAGTGCAGGTTGTAAGCATTGTTATGTTTATCGTGGTGATGCCCGGCGAGAGGTGGACAGTTCGGTGGTGGTGCGGACAAAAAACTTTGACCTGCCTTTGCGTAAAAAGCGTAACGGAGAATTCAAGATACCACCTGGAACATTTGTCTACACCTGCTTTACTTCCGATTTCTTTGTGGAAGATGCTGACAAATGGCGGGCCGAAGCATGGGAGATGATTCGTTACCGCAGTGATCTGCATTTTATGATGATTACCAAGCGTATAGACCGTTTTTCTGACTGTCTGCCCGATGATTGGGGAGACGGATATGATAATGTAACCATCTGTTGTACGGTTGAAAACCAGACTTGCGCCGATTATCGCTTGCCCATCTATAGGATGGCTCCCATAAAGCATAAGATAATAATCTGTGAACCGCTGCTGGAAAGGATAGATTTAAGTACTTATGCTGTTGGCGAATGGATTGAACAGATAGTTGCAGGGGGAGAATCCGGTTACGAAGCCCGCCCTTGTGATTTTGAATGGGTGATGGACCTTCGCAGAATTTGTGTGGAAAATAAAGTGGAGTTCTGGTTCAAGCAGACCGGTTCTAAGTTCGTCAAAGACGGAAAGACATATAATGTGAAACGCCAATTTCAACATTCGCAGGCACGCAAGGCGGGAATAAACATCAGTTTATAATTGTCCGCTTTCTACCATCAATATCACCCGTTCGGTCAATGCATCGTCTCCCATAGGGTCGTATTGCTTCTTTAGACTGGCGCCGAAGAGTGCGGCAAAAGTCTGGTAGAAACCGGCTTTGAAAGGGCCCATAAAAGCTTTTACCAGTTCATATCCGGTGGAGTTGGTCTGTCGGTCTACCAGTTTTATTAACAGTTTGCCTTGGGCAAAGGTAAGTTTCTTCATGCGGGGAGTGTATTGCTCCTTCAAGCTGTGTTTCTGGCGGGCTTTCTCGGTGGGCAGGGTCATCATGTATTCGTAGGTTTCAATGATGGCACGGTTAATCTCCTTGGAGATGGGAAGTACCTTCTTTACGTCACGAATGAGTTTGTAGTACTTGTTCATGTCGCGCTTGTTCTTGAATTTAAGCGGCTTGAAGATGTAGACAGTGGGGAGCTTGACATAAGGGATGGTATCTCCTTCGTAAACGCACATGGGAGTAAGATAGACACTCTTTTGCGCAGCAGACTGTGGTTGCTGCTGTGCAAAGCATTTCAGGCTTCCGAGAGAAAGAAACATGATGAGTATTACTATGTTAAGCCTTGCGTTCATGTTGCAAAAGTACACCATTCTGTGTAATGTTGTTGCATCATGTTGATTTTTCCTTGCTCAATTAACTTATTTAAGGTAACTTCGCTTCCCAAAACATGAAAGTGACCTACTATTAATGGAATTACTCAAGATAGGAGTTTTTGTAAGTATGCTGTCAATGACTCCTATGCTTGAAGCTCAAAATATATCCGGCCTTCAGAAAGAACAGCCTTTACTTCTTTTGGAAGAAAATTTGGAACAACTTTCCATCGGGAATGAGGAAGAATACGGTTGGGAAGATGAATTGGAGGAGTTGTCCCGACGTCTGCAAGAGCCTGTCAACCTCAATGCCGCCACTAAACGGCAATTGGAGCAGTTTCCTTTTCTTACGGATATACAGATAGAGAATCTTCTGGCTTATGTCTATATACACGGACAGATGCAGACCATTTATGAATTGCAACTGGTGGAGGAGATGGATAAACGTACCATCGACCTACTGCTGCCCTTTGTCTGTGTGCGGGCAGTGAAAGCGGGTAGGGGGTATCCTGCTTTAAAATCTATACTGAAATACGGGAAACACGAAACATTGGCACGTTTGGATGTACCGTTCTATATCCGTAAAGGATATGAGAAGAATTACCTGGGACCTTCCCTTTACCATTCTTTGCGCTATAATTTTCATTATGGAGATTATCTCCAAATAGGCGTGACGGGAGAGAAGGATGCCGGAGAACCCTTCTTTGCCCTGCACAACAGAAAAGGCTATGATTACTATTCTTTCTATTTTCTGATAAAGAATCTGGGGCGGCTGAAGGCTTTGGCATTGGGCAATTACCGTCTGAGCTTCGGGCAGGGACTGGTACTTAGTACGGATTTTCGTTTAGGAAAAACATTCTCTATGTCTACAACAGAATATCGTACCGGAGGCATCCGTAAGCATAGTTCTACCGATGAGTACAATTATTTCCGGGGAGTGGCGGCAACGGTGGGAGTATTGCCTTACTTGGATATTTCGGCTTTCTATTCGCATCGCTCCATGGACGGTGTGGTGGAGGATGGCGAGATAACTTCCATTTACAAGACGGGATTGCATCGCACGCAGAAGGAGGCAGATAAAATGAATGCCTTTGCCTTGCAGGTGATAGGTGGAAACATGACCTATGAAAAGAACTCTCTGAAGGTGGGAGTGACGGGGATTTACTATTTTTTCAACCATCCTTACAAGCCTCGGTTGAACAAGTATGCAAAGTACAATCTTCATGGAAGTGATTTCTATAATGTGGGCATGGATTATAGGTATCGTCTGGGCCGTTTTGTCTGGGTGGGGGAAGCGGCAACCGGCAGTAAAGGCTATGCGTTGCTGAACCGGCTGAAGTATAATCTTTCTTCCGATTATCATCTGCTACTTGTTCACCGGTATTATTCATATGATTATTGGACTTTGTTTGGGCGTTCCTTTGGCGAAAGCAGTATGCCGCAGAATGAGAACGGATGGTATCTGGCAGCAGAGGCCACACCTTTCGCCCGGTGGAAGTTTTTCACTTCACTGGATGTGTTTTCTTTTCCTTGGTGGAAATACCGTATAAGTAAGCCCTCAAAGGGAGTGGATGTCATGTTTCAGGTTACTTATACTCCTCGAAAGAGCCTTTCGATGTATTTTAATTATCGGTACAAACAGAAAGAAAGAGACGTGACGGGTACAAGCGGTGCAGTTATCGAACCTATTTATCACCATAAACTCCGTTATCGGCTGACCTATATGCCGGGAAGATATATCTTTCGTACTACAATAGATTATAACCACTTCCGTCAGCAGGATGGGAAAGGGTATCGCTTTGATAGACGGCAAGGTTATCAGTGTACTCAACTTTGCTCGTACACTTTCCCCTTCCCTCTGTCAGTTTCCGTGCAGGGAACCTGGTTTCATACGGACGATTACGATTCGCGTGTTTACGCCTCCGAGCGTGGATTGTTATATACTTTCTATACCCCTTCCTTCTATGGCAAAGGGTTCCGTTACTCCGCTCATCTGCGATATGATTTGAGTAAGAACTTCATGTTTCTTGCCAAATTCGGACAGACGGTTTATCAGGATAGGGAGACGATTGGTTCGGGCAATGATGAGATACCGGGAAATAGGAAAGCGGACTTGCAGATGCAACTGCGTATCAAGTTTTAGAGGAATGATTGATAGCTTTTTTATTTCTTTCTTTATCTTTGTCCGTATGATAATCCAAGGATGAACTCTGGAGTGCTAAGATTAGTAGATACTCGGAGTATTAAATAGTAAATAGTAAATCGTCAAATAGTAAATAGTATGACTGTCATTTATCCATCCCCCATATTCGGTCCCGTTCATTCCCGCCGTCTGGGAGTATCTTTGGGAATAAATTTATTGCCGGCAGACGGCAAAGTATGCACCTTCGACTGTATTTACTGTGAATGTGGTTTCAATGCCGACCATCGTCCCAAACAGCCGTTGCCTACGCGCGAAGAAGTCCGTTCGGCCCTTGAAGCCCGCCTGCGGGACATGCAGCAAAACGGACCTACACCGGATGTACTGACTTTTGCCGGTAATGGAGAACCGACGGCACATCCCCGTTTCCCCGAAATCATAGAAGATACACTTGCCTTGCGCGACAAGTATTTTCCGAATGCAAAGGTGAGCGTACTGAGCAATTCTACCTTTATTCATCGTCCTGCCGTATTCGAGGCTTTGAACAAGATTGACAACAACATCCTTAAACTGGATACGGTGGATGAAGAGTATATCCGTGTACTTGACCGTCCTACCGGACATTACTCCATCCGGGAGATTATAGAAGGGATGAAAGCGTTCAAAGGGAACTGCATTATCCAGACCATGTTTCTCAAAGGAAGTTATAAAGGACAAGATATGGATAATACATCCGATAAATTTGTTCTTCCCTGGCTGGAAGCTGTCAAGGAGATTGCTCCCCGCCAAGTGATGATTTATACCATCGACCGCGAAACGCCCGACCATGATTTGCAGAAGGCCACCCGCGAGGAACTGGATCGCATTGCGGAACGGATACGGGAAACGGGTATACCGGTAAGTGTTTCTTATTAATAATATACTTATGAAATCAATAGCAATTAAAGATTTAAGCGAGAACTTCTTCGAAGTGATAGGCAAAGAGTGGATGCTGGTTACGGCAGGCAGTAAAGAACATTTCAACACCATGACTGCCAGTTGGGGAGGTATTGGCTGGCTTTGGAACAAGCCGGTGGTGTTTGTCTTTATACGTTCCGAGCGCTATACGTATGAGTTTATGGAGGAGAACGAATATTTCACCCTTTCTTTTTTAGGGAAGGAAAACCGGAGTATTTACAACCTTTGTGGCAGTAAATCGGGTAGGGAAGTGGATAAGGTAAAGGAAACTGGTCTGAATTCTATCGTTACCGAGCGGGGAAACATTCTCTTTGAGCAGGACCGCCTGGGATTGGAGTGCCGCAAGCTTTTCATTACCGATATGAAAGAAGAACTCTTTCTCGACCATTCCGTCTACGAGCGTTGGTATGGCGGTGACCACGGTGGATTGCACCGGGTTTATGTAGCCGAGATTGTAGATGCCTGGGTAAAGGAATAGCTCCTTTACCACAGTTTCAAGTCATATTCGGCTTCCACCTTCTCTTCTATTTCATCCGGAAGGGCGGGGAAGAAGTCGATACCTGTAATACGTTCCACTTCGTCCACTGTATTGACGTAGCTGTCCAACGGATGATTGCCTGATGCATTCTTATAAATGAAGCCGATGGCTTTGGGGGGATTGCTGTCTGCACACAGAACGACCTTGAAGAATGCTTCGGGCACTGTAATTTTGTGCTTCTTACCAATGGTGCGGTGACGTTGGTCATAGAGAATAGGACCGCATACAATGTATATCTTGCCTTCTTCTTGTGCCCAACGGCGGCATGACTCTTCCAGTTCTTTCCAGTCGCCACGGTTTAGATTGTGGTTCTGCGGGCAAATGTTTGTCATGTAGAAGCTCTCTTGCATGGCTTTCCAGTGCCAGCGGTTGTCACCGGCCGGACACATATGTCCGCGGTCCATGCCGGCTCCTTTGTAGTCATCGGTGGTTACTGCCTCGTGCTCAGGCAGGTCGGGGTCGGGCAGGAACTTGTCTGTACGGCTTTCACGCTCCACCAGTTTTTCGGGAGTGAGTTCCCAGGCTACCCAGTTGGGTATCTTTAAATCTTTGTTGTAGGATACTGTGTAGCCTTTCCGCTGGAGAATCTGTTCGGAGACGTTCTTCAGCTTTGCCGGTATTTCAAGGCGTGTGCCTGCCGTGAGTTCTATTTTGGCAGGCGTAGAACTCTTTTGCCTGGCATCCGAAAGTATCTTTGCAACGGGTTCATAGGCAAGGCAGACCGCACATATAAACAATATAAGATAATAGACGCCTTGCGATTGTTTCTTTTTTTTTCGTGCCATGCCGGGATTAGTGTTGGATAATCATTTTGGCCCTTTCCAGTGCCACATTTATGTTCGGACAGATATTTTCTTCGCCCAACAGCTCATAGAAGCCCGATTTTTCCAGTACCTTATGTACCTTTTCATTGACACCGGAGAGCACAATGGTTATTTTTTCCTTTTGGGACATCTCACAAAGGCTTGTCAAGTTGTGGATACCGGTAGAATCGATGAACGGAACTTTACGCATGCGGATGATGCGCACTTTGGGGCGGTCGCCCAGCCGCGCCATGATTTCTTCGAATTTGGTGGCGATGCCGAAGAAGTAAGGACCGTTTATTTCATATACTTCCACATCCTCGGGGATTATCAGGTGCTCGTCATTGCTTGCAATGTCCGATTCTGCATTCGGGTCTATTTCATCTTTGATGACGGATATTTCGGTAGTCTCCATGACGCGGCGCATAAACAGCACGCAGGCAATCACCAGACCTACTTCAATGGCAATAGTCAGGTCGAAGATGACGGTCAGGAAGAAAGTAATCAGCAGTACCGTGACATCCGATTTAGGATTCTTCAATAATGCCTTGAACGTACGCCAACCACTCATGTTATAGGATACTATGACCAGTACACCCGCCAGGCAAGCCATTGGGATATACTGTGCCAGCGGCATGAGGAACAGTAGGATAAGCAGCAATACCACTGCATGCACCATGCCTGCTACGGGAGTTTTTCCTCCGTTGTTGATGTTTGCCATGGTACGCGCGATGGCTCCGGTGGCAGGGATACCGCCAAACAGCGGGGTAGCCATGTTGGCAACACCTTGTGCTATCAGTTCCGTGTTGGAATCGTGTTTGTCGCCTATCACACCATCGGCCACGGTGGCAGACAGCAAAGATTCGATGGCACCCAGTACAGCGATTGTAATGGCTACGGGGAACAAGTTCTTTATCGCTTCCCAATCCAGGGCAGGCATCACGGCATCCGGCAGTTCGGCACGGATGCTGAAACGGTCGCCGATGGTATCGATACAATCAATGCCTCCATATACTTTCATCAGCCAGACTGCCACTGTCACCACGATGATGGCAATAAGTGACCCCGGAATCTTCTTCGAGAACCGCGGTGTAATGGCAATGATGAAGATGCTGACAATACTTACAATCGTGTTCCACCAGTTTACGGTATCGAAATGTCGGAAATAAATCATCCATTTTCCTACAAAGTCTCCCGGAACTTTCTCTCCTCCGAACGTCAGCCCGAAAATGTCGGCAATCTGCGTAGTGAAGATGGTGACGGCAATACCGCTTGTAAAACCTACGATGATGGGATAGGGGATAAACTTAATGACAGCTCCCAGCTTGAACACTCCCAGCAGGATGAGCAGTACGCCTGCCATCAGTGTGGCGACAATAAGCCCCGATTCACCGTATTGCTGGATGATGCCATAGATAATGACGATGAACGCACCGGTCGGTCCTCCAATCTGTACCTTGCTCCCACCCATCAGGGAGATGATGAAACCGGCTATGATAGCCGTAATGATACCTTTCTCCGGTGATACGCCGGAGGCGATACCGAATGCAATGGCAAGCGGGAGGGCAACGATACCTACAATGATACCTGCCATCAGGTCTGCCATGAACAGTTCTTTAGAGTAATTTTTTAAAGCCGTGTATAGCTTTGGTCTGAATCCGAACGCTTTCATTATAATCTACTTTTTTATACGTTTTTTTATACAGAATGTAATGTATATATTGCAAATTGCCTGCAAAAGTAGATAAAATAATGGATATTAGTGAACACAACTGTGATGTATTTTGTTTTCCTTATCAGATATGTGCTATTAATTATGTCTGAAATACCTCTTCGGGTTATCGGTGAAGATAGATTCTTTCTATAAGACGATAAATAAATCCGATGGGGCAGAGGTGTGATTATTCCAAACTAAATTCGTAATTTTGTGTTGTTTATAAACAGTACGAACGACATTTATACGTAATTATATTAACTAATAAAAAAAGAGACTATGGCTAAAAGTGTTAAAGGAACTCAGACTGAGAAGAATCTGCTGACTTCATTCGCTGGTGAATCACAAGCAAGAATGCGTTACACTTATTTTGCAAGTGTAGCCAAGAAAGAAGGTTACGAACAAATCGCCGCTATTTTCACAGAAACGGCTGACCAGGAAAAGGAACACGCTAAACGTATGTTCAAGTGGCTGGAAGGCGGTATGGTGGA
>OIWV01003319.1_pt1 | contig 10602 bp, 9 predicted proteins | sample 1587751 | NCBI WGS metagenome assembly OIWV01 (sample SAMEA3888913, study PRJEB22519) | human gut metagenome | biome: human gut; feature: human-associated habitat; material: faeces | place: Denmark | collected 2010 | reverse complement strand
GGGCAGCGAGCTGTGCGTCACCGGCGAATTCTCCTTCAACGCTTCGCACTATACGCAGGAGGAGCTGACGAAGAAGCGCCACAACTTTGAGCTGGAAAAGGTTCCGGAAACCGTGCTCTGCCTCGACTTTGCACACTCCGGCCTCGGCTCCAACAGCTGCGGTCCCAAGCTGCTGGAAAAATACCACCTGCCGGAAAAGGTGGATTTCCACTGCGTCATTACGCTGTAAATCTGCATAAAAAAGGAGAGCGGAGAGCAGTCTCACGTTCTCCTTTTTTGTTCTTTATTAGGGACTAAACCCTTTTAGAGGAAATGTGCGGTACAGGCCGGTTTTCCTGATCCAAAGCGATCCCGGCATGGCGCGCGGCGAGGAGGCCGTGGACAAGATCTGCGATGACATTTTGACGCTGTTCGATCAGGACGGCACGCTGCTCAACATCAATATCATCAACGCGCAGCAGGTCCTGGCTGCCAACGAGAACCCGGATCTCTTCCCCGATCTGGTTGTCCGCGTGACGGGCTTTACGGCGTATTTCTGCCTGCTGACGCCCGAGTTCCGCAAGCTGGTCGTGGACCGCATCTTGGTTGCATAAAAACTATTCCCTCTTATCAAATAGAAAGAAATCTGCTATAATCATAGTAGGTTTCTTTTTATCACATATCGTGGGGAAGAGGGTTTGTACAACCATGTCGCTGAAGGACGAGTTTCTGAAATCGCTGGTCGGGCAGCAAAAAGACGGTAAGATCCGTTTTGCGCTGGACGATCATGGCGATATTACTCATCTGATCAAGCGCGTGGACCCGCGCTGCCGGGAGGTTTATGAAAAACTGGCAGCTCTCCGCTCGCCGTATCTCCCCGCCGTCCTGCTGATGAAAGAGGTTGACGGTGCGCTGGAGGTGCACGAGGAGTATATCCGCGGACAGACGCTGGAAGCTTATGCACAGGAGCAAGGACCGTTGGACGACGAAACGTTGAGACAGGTCGCCTTTGATGTCGCACAGGCTCTGCGTCTGCTGCACAGCACGCAGCCGCCCATCATTCACCGCGACGTCAAGCCCCAGAACATACTGCGGCGCGAAAACGGTCGATTTGTGTTGATTGATTTTGACGCTGCACGGCTGTACGACGCGGATGCGGATACCGATACCCGGTGCATTGTGACGATGGGCTATGCCGCGCCGGAACAATATGGTTTGGCGCAGACCGACGTGCGCAGTGATCTGTTTTCGCTGGGCGTAACGCTTTATGAGATGAAGACCGGCGAGCATTACGTCATGGGCGCAAAATGCGAGGGTGCGCTGCACGCTGTGATTGCGCGCTGCACAGCTTTTGATCCGAAAAAGCGGTACGCCAGCGCAGAGGAGCTGTTGCGCGCGCTGGATGCACAAACGCCCGCGGGCAAAAAGCGCAGACTCAGGCGCGGCGTCGGCGCAGGCGCAATGGCTTTGCTGCTGGCGGGAGCCTGGCTCTGCCCTTCGCCGATGATTCAAACGGTCGAACCGAATGCCTTGCCGTCCTCGGCCACGCCCGCCCCTTCGCCGATGCTTGCGGCGACAGCGCCAAGCGCGGCTGCATTGCCCTGCACTTGCCTTCTGCGCTCCGCACGGCTCTCCACGCCGGATGGCAGTACGGTGCTGCCCCTTAACGGTGAGCCGCTGACGCTGGCACTGCATGTTGAGGGCAATTTTGACAGCGGACACTGTTCGGCGGAAAATCATGACAGGGAAGCGTCGCTGCGTGGCGCAAAGCTGCTGCACCGAAGCGCGGGAGCTCAGGCAGTGCTTTCAGACGGAAATGTGTTGACGATTCAATCCCCCGGCGTTTATCTGATTGACAGCCTGATCTCCTACCACGACCAAACCATCGGCCCGGAGCAGCTGCTGCTCGTGGCTACGGAACATTCGTCGGCCTATCAGGACTGCAAATGTCTTTGGAGCTGGAAGGATACCCGCCCCACCTTTGACAGCCATCTGACGCTGCCCACGGACGGCTCCCCCCTGCGCGTGACCTTTGGATTGGAGCCGGGCTACGACCGCCGCCTTTGCACGGCGGAGGAGCATTTGGAGATCCATCCGCTTTATGCTGAGATCTCCCAAAGACCGGAGGGCTCTGCGGCGACGGTGGAAAACGATGTGGATATGCTGTTTGATGTGCCCGGCACATACAACGTGCGGCTGAATCTGGAATATGCCGGTGTGCTGGAGAGCGTGAGCTACGAAGTCGTGATCTCCGAATCGTAAAAAACGACAGGGGAAGGGCGTTTGACCAAATGAATCCATACACCGTCCCCTGATCGCCTTCAAACACCCCAAAACGGGAGCGCTGCTTTCTTCGTCAGATGAACGCAGCGCTCCCGTTTTGGGGTGTGGGGGAATTTTACATAAAATACTTTCCCTTGTAAAAGTTTTCGTTCCCGGTGGGCTTGGCGGTGAAGCGGAACATCACACACCCGTCCGGACAGACGATGGTCTTGGAATATTTGCTCTCCCCGCCGATGTTGGTCAGGTCGCCGCCGCTGCGCACTGCTTCCATGATCGGGTAGAGCATCATCATGGTTTTGGAGCAGATTCCGTAGCCCTGCCCATTGACAGGACAGCCGTAAGTACAATGATAGATATCCCCGATCTGCTCGCCGTTTCGGCAATAATGCTCGGTCTTGTCCCCGCGCAGGAAGCCGGTCACCTCGACGGTGAACTCGTATTCTTCGTCGTACCACTTGTGCATCTTCCGAATTCCTCCTTAATTTTGCTGGCATTGCCAGTCGATCTCGTCCATTTCATTGAAGCGGCGCAGGCGTTCGATGGCGCGTTCCACGCCCTGCGCCGGCGCTTTGGTGCGGCGCACACCGTCCTCCCACCAGAGATTTTTGACGCGCAGCACCTTTGACTTGCGGTCGCAGACCGCCTCGATGCGCCCGACAAAGCGCTCTCCGTGCAGAATGGGCAGCACATAGCTGCCGTAGATGCGCTTTTCCGGCGGAGTATAGATCTCCCAACGATAGTGGAAGTCGAACAGCGCTTCGATCAGCTTTCGATCCCACAGCAGGGGATCGAGCGGCGCGAGAAATTCCGTGCGCGGCGCAAAGGTCTCCCGGCAGGCGCGGTCGAGAAGCGCTTCGTCCTCCGCCAGCGCATAAAGCGGTTCCTTGAAGCCTTCGATCTGTACCGGCAGCAGCGCGCCGTTTTGCTTCAGCGCCGCAAACACCGCCTGACGCTTTCCGCCCCGCAGATCGAGCCCCAGAAAGGCGTCGGACGCGCGGTCGCCCAGCAGGCCAACCGCGCCGATGCGCCGCTTTACGCGCCAGATTAGATGCGCAGCTTCGTCCGGAAAGGGATCGGGTGCATCCAGCAGCTCCTGCGGCAGCATATCAGATGATTTTGTATAAAACTTGATGTTGCCCGCTTTGTGGTGAACCATCAGTTTGCCGCGGAAATAGAGTGTTTCCAGCACGGCGCGGCTCAGGCGGGTTTCCGACCAATACCAATCTGCGCGTTCCTGCAGGTCCAGATCCCGGCTGGAAAGCGGCCCGCGCACCTCGATCTCCCGCAGCACACGCTCTGCGGCCTGTTCCACCTGCTCCCCGGCGCGCGTTTGGTGCTCCTGCCAGAATTGCCTTTCGCGGGCAAAGCAGGGCCAGTCCTGCGCCGGCAGGATGGATAACTGCTTGTCGAAATAGTCGATCAGCGCGCGGTCTTCGTAGAGCAGCGATTGCAGATCCTGCTTGCGGTACCCCTTCACACGGGAAAGCAGCGTCAGATCTGCGCTGCGCCCGCAGAGATCCACCGGGTCGTACTGTACGCAGCCTGCCTGACGGACATAATCCAGCGCGCCTTGCTTCCCTTTGAAGCGATAGCCTCCGATCAGCCCGTTCTTGAGCAGCAGGAACCGCCGCGCCTGCCGGGTGCTCAGCGTCCGCATGGTTTCTTCCCTCCCCGCTTTCTGATACTGAGTATAGCAGAAGAACGACGACAACAGTATGTCATCGTTTTTTGCAAAAAAGAAAGAGACTTGTTGCAGTCTCTTTCTTTGGCTTTCGGAATCAGAACTTGACCTCGCGGCGCTCACGGTCGGAGATATAGGCGTTCTCCATCAGCGCGGTGAGCATGCGGCCTTCCTTTACGCCGTAGCGAACCTCGCCGCCGTAGAGAATGGCCTCGACCCACTGGCGGGTGGGGTGCGGCAGCTCCGCGGGCAGCTTGGGCTCGACCCAGCCGTCCTTGAGGTATTTCTGGGAATCGGCAGTTTTGATGCGAACCTTGTCGTCCTCGCAGAGGATCACGCCCTTTGTGCCGTAAACTTCGAAGATCTGCGGGCACATGGGGGAAACGAGCGAGGTTTCGGACACAGCGATCGCGCCGCCCTCAAATTCGATGGTGGAGATGGAGTTATCCTCCACGGCATGGCCGGTCTTGTTGGTGAACATGGACTGGATGCGCACAGGGTTGCCCAGCATCCAGGCAGACAGATACATCGGGTGTGCGCCGAGGTCCATCATCGCGCCGCCGCCGGTGGTCTCTGGGTCATACCAATAGTCGGGCAGCCAGCCGGCCAGTGCGCCGTCGTGGCAGTTGCGGCAGCGCAGCACGGTGACATCGCCGATCACGCCGGACTCAATCGCCTGCTTGACGAACAGGAATTTGGGCCATGCGCGCTGCGGCAGGGAGATGGTGAAGACCACATGGTTCTCTTCCACGGCCTTGATGACCTCGTCGCAGTCCTTGACGTTCAGACACATGACTTTTTCAGTGTAGATGTGCTTGCCTGCCTTGGCGGCCTTGATCATGATATCCTTGTGCATGTTGGTGGGGGTGTCGATGCAGACGGCGTCCACGTCGTCCCGCGCCAGCAGCTTGTCCAGATCGGGTTCAAAGGCCGTGCCCAGCTCCTTCGCCCAGGCCTGACCGCGCTCGGGGATCTCATCCCAGACACAGGTCAGCTGCACATCGTCCATCTCGGACAGGCGGCGCGCATACTCCGGCGCGTGAACATGCCATTTGCTCAACATTGCAACTTTCAGCATAACAATCGGCTCCTTTGTTGGATTCTGTTTACAGGCCTTACGCTTTTATTATCGGGTATTTTCTGTTTCTTGTCAACGAAAAACGGACGCAAATCTGTCCAATCATTTTACAGGGCAAGCGGCTTGGGGGCGCTGCCTGCAAAGGCGCGGAAGTTGTGATAGACGATCTTTTCAATCACTTCCTGCGGCAGGTTCAGGCTGGGGCCGGAGACGCCCAGATGGTTCATGCCCTTGCCGCCCAGCGCCGCGGTGGCCAGCCCCAGCGCGTTGTCGCCTTCGAACGCATCGCCGAAGTCGGTGTCGGTGCCCAGCTGGATGCGGTCCTGATAGCGGATGAAGAAATTGCGCCAGAACGTAGGATCGGCGGCGAAAAATTCATACATCTCCGTGCCGGGCGTGATGTCCAGGCGGACGTTCTCATAGGTATCGAGAAGGCGCTCGATGTGCGCGGGATTGTCGCCGCAGAAATACAGATGGCACAGGCAGATGTGCAGCTTCGGATGGCGCGCGAGGATCTTTTCCGGCACGGCGTAAAGCTCACTGAGAGATGCATAGCCGCCGTTTCCGTAGAACCAGCCGTTTTCCTTGGCGAAGGCAGGCGCCTTTTCGTCGTCCCAGAAGGTCGCGGGATCGCCGACGTGCCAGAGAATGGGTGTGCCGCGCTTTTCCAGCTCCGCAAACATGGCGTCGAACTTCTCGGCCGAAAGATCCACGCCCTTTTCCTTAAAGACGGTGGGTTTGGTCTCGATGAACTTGATACCGTCCGCGCCTCTGTCCAGCCAATTTACGACGTGTGCGCGGTAGTCCTCACAGGGGTGTACCAGCCCGGCAAAGAAATAGCAGCGCTTGGGGTCGGCGCGCTTGACCGCCAGGCAGTTGTCGTTGTTCTGCGCGTTGAAGAAGGAATTCATGCAGGAAAGGCTTAAAATGGCATAAGCCTCATAACCGCGCGCGTCGGCACAGCGGACGAACCAGTCTCCCGCGGGATGGCGGGTGTGCATATGACCATCGATGAGTTTCATCATCTAAACCTCCTTGTATAAAACGATGAAAGGCGATGCGGGAATGGAGCCCGAAAGAATGCAGCATTCCCACAAATCCTAAAAATTCTCGGCGCCGCTTCCGGAATCCTTGTCCGGGATGGGATTTTAAGGGAGCTTTTTTGCGGGGCAGCTTGCGGCACGGTAGCAGAAAAGGGCTCCCGCAAAAAGTGGGAACCCTTTGATGTTGGAAGTTAGATGTCGTCTTCCGGCGTATCGTTGCCGTCGTCGTCCGCTTCGGCGCGGTCGAGCAGGCGGGCGATGTCGGCTTCTTCATCGCCCTGATAGCCAAGGTCTTCAGCCAGTGCCTCGTCGGCAGGAACAGCGCCCTCGGCGAGAGCCTCGCTTGCTTGCGCGTGCGCCTGCTCAATGGCTTCGGCTTCGGGAGTCTCCTCCACCTTTTCGGTGGCGGTGACGGCCACCACGCGGCTGTCGCCTGCAAGGCGCATCATGCGCACGCCCTGCGTTGAGCGGGACTGGGTGGAGATATCGGCCACTGCGGTGCGGATGATGGTGCCGTCGTCGGAGATCATCATCACGTCCTCCTCCTCGCGCACCAGCATCAGCGCGGCCAGCAATCCGGTCTTATCGGTCAGCTGCATGGCCTTGATGCCCTTGCCGCCGCGGCTCTGCACGCGGTATTCCTCCACCGGCGTGCGCTTGCCATAGCCGTTTTCGGACACAGTGAGCACCTGCGTGCCCTCGTGCACGACGCTCATGGACACGATCTCGTCGCCGGGATCGAGTTCCATGGATTTGACGCCCATGGCCGAGCGGCCCATCAGGCGGATATTGTCCTCGTGGAAGCGGATGGACATGCCCTGGCGGGTGCCCAGCAGCAGCTCACGGGTGCCGTCGGTCAGCGCCACGCCGATCAGCTCGTCGTCCTCGCGCAGCGTCACGGCGATCAGGCCGCTGGCGCGCATGTTCGAAAATTCGGAAAGCGCAGTCTTTTTGATGACGCCGTTCTTGGTCGCCATTACCAGATTGCCGCCCTGGTTTTCGTCCACGGGGATGACGGTCGTGACCTTCTCGCCGCCGTCCAATTGCAGGAGGTTGACAATCGCGGTGCCCTTGGCGGTGCGCCCGGCTTCCGGAATCTCATAGCAGGTGAGCTTGAACATCCGGCCGCGGGTGGTGAAGAACAGCAGTTCCGCGTGCGTGGAGGTGACGAAGATCTGCTCGGCGTAATCCTCCTCGCGGGTGGTCATGCCGGTGATGCCCTTGCCGCCGCGCTTCTGCGCGCGGTAGGTATCCGCCGTGACGCGCTTGATGTAGCCAAAGTGCGTCAGCGTCACCGCCATATCCTCTTCCTGAATCAGATCCGCCAACTCAATTTCGTTGGCCACGGGCACGATTTCCGTGCGGCGCGGATCGGCATATTTATCGCGAATGACCAGAATCTCCTTGCGGATGATGCCGCGCACCAGCTCGTCGCTGCTCAGCACGTCGCGCAGGTAGGCGATGGTCTTTTCGAGTTCCGCATATTCCTCGCGCAGGCGGTCGCGTTCCAAGCCGACCAGGCGCTGCAAACGCATGTCCAGAATGGCCTGCGCCTGCTTTTCGGTCAGGCCGAAGCGGGTCATCAGACCCTCCTTGGCCTCTGCGCCGGTCTTGGCGGCGCGGATCAGGGTGATGACCTCGTCGATGTGATCCAGCGCGACCAGCAAGCCCTCCAGGATATGGGCACGGGCTTCCGCACGGCCCAGCTCATAGCGGGTGCGGCGGATGATAACGTCCTTTTGGTGCTCAATATAATAATAGATCATTTCGCGCAGGTTCAGCACCTTGGGCACGCCGCCCACCAGCGCCAGCATGTTGACGCCGAAGGTCTCCTGCATCTGCGTGTGCTTAAAGAGCGTGTTGAGCACGATCTGGGGATTGACGTCCTTCTTCAGCTCGATGACGATGCGCATGCCCTTGCGGTCGGATTCGTCGCGCAGGTCGGAGATGCCGTCCACGCGCTTGTCGTGAACCAGCTCTGCGATCTTTTCCACCAGGCGCGCCTTGTTGACCTGATAGGGAATCTCGGTCACGACAATGCGGCTGCGGTTGGCATTGATGGGCTCGATCTCGGTGCGGGCACGCATGATGATGCGGCCGCGGCCCGTAAGATACGCCGACTTGATGCCGTTGAGGCCCATGATCAGGCCCGCCGTGGGGAAATCCGGCCCTTTGATGATGTTCATCAGGTCCGCAACCGAGCAGTCCGGATGATCCAGCATATAGACCACCGCGTCGATGGTCTCGCCCATGTTGTGCGGAGGAATGTTGGTGGCCATGCCCACCGCGATGCCGCCGGAACCGTTGACCAGCAGATTCGGGAAGCGGGAGGGCAGCACCTCCGGCTGCATCAGCGTTTCATCGAAGTTGGGATAGAAATCCACCGTCTGCTTGTCCAGATCGGCGGTCAGATCTGCCGCCATCTTGGAAAGGCGCGCCTCGGTGTAACGCATGGCCGCGGGGCTGTCGCCGTCCACGGAGCCGAAGTTGCCCTGGCCTTCCACCAGCATATAGCGCATGGAGAAATCCTGCGCCAGACGCACCATGGCGTCGTAGACGGCGGTATCGCCGTGGGGGTGATATTTACCAAGCACGTCGCCCACGATGCGGGCGCTCTTGCGGAAGGGCTTATCGGGCGTCATGCCCAGCTCCGTCATGGCGTAGAGGATGCGCCGGTGGACGGGCTTGAGGCCGTCGCGCACATCGGGCAGCGCGCGGGAGACGATAACCGCCATGGCATAGGAGATGAACGAGTTTTTCAGCTCGTGCTCGATGTCCAGCGGAATCAGGCGTTCGCCCTGATAGTTGTCGTTTTGATCCATAAAGCGGTACTCCTTGCTGTGAAGGGATCTTAAATATCCAGATTCTCCACGAGATTGGCGTTTTCGGTGATGAATTCGCGGCGGGGCTCGACCTTATCGCCCATCAGCAGGTTGAACATGGCGTCGGCGCTGATTTCCAGTGCGCGCAGGGCGCTGGCGGTATCGGTGGAGAAGATGGGGTTGCCGGTGCCGCCGCCGAACACGACGATCTTGCCGCTTTCCAGCGCGGCAATGGCCTTGTCGCTCGTGAAGCACTCGGCGACCTGCGGCATGAAGGAGCTGGTCATGACGACGGCGTCCACGCCCTGCTGGCGCAGCGCGTCCTTGACAGCCAGCGCGTTCATAACGGTGGCCAGCATACCGATCTTGTCGGCGTCCATGCGGTCCATTTTGCCGCTGGAGCGTCCGCGCCAGAAGTTGCCGCCGCCCACGACGATGCCGATCTGGGCACCGAGGTCGTGCGCAGCCTTGATGCCCGCGCAGATGGAGGCGATGGTCTCCTCATCAAAGCCCGTGCCCTTGGGGCCGGACAGAGCCTCGCCGCTGACCTTCAGAAGAATACGTTTATACTGAATTGCCATAAAAAACACCACCTGTAAGTATTTTGGCGGTCTACCCTGCCGTGCAGGCATAGTAAACCATTCTTTTTGTAGTACATTTTACAATAAATCCGGGATAAAGTAAAGCGGTGGAGGAAAAAAAGAGGCCGCCCAAGCTGGACGGCCTGAAACTTTGTTGTGTTGTAGGGGCCGGGCATACCCGGCCCGGGCGCATACGACAGGCACTTTCTACCGGGCGGCTATAATTTTCAGTTCTCTTCGCAGCACCAGCCGCCGGGTCTGCTGCTCGGCTCGGCGCTCCATCGGGGATTCCAGCGTCAGGCCGTCCAGCGGCGGCGCAGCGGGCAGGGTGAAGCAGAGTTCCGTGCCAGGCCCCTCCCCCACGGCCAGACCCCAGCCCATGGCCCGGGCATAGGCGGCAATCAGCGGCAGGCCCAGCCCGCCCGCGTGGAGCAGACGGTCGCTCCACTGTCCGTCGGTCAGCAGCGCTTTTGCGTCGGGCGGCAGACCGGGGCCGTTATCGCGGTAGCAGAACTGCCCCGGCGCACAGACCAGCGTGATGGCGGCGGCCCGGTCAACAGCCAGTGTGTTGGAGACAAGGTTCGTCAGCAGACCGTTGAGCAGCGACGCATCCCCCAGCGTGGGAAGCACATCCAGCCCTGCGGCCTGCAATTCTATCGTGAAGGGCAGCGCGTATTGCGCGGCTTCCTCCCGCAAAATTTCGCAGATTTCCCGCAGCTGACCCAGCAGGTCGATGGGCCGCGGCTCACAGGTGCCATGCAGCAATGCCGCCGTGGCCGCGTCCGATGCCTGGTCGCCCAGGCGGCGCAGGCAGAGCAGCTGCGTCTGCAATTCTTCCAGCAGCGGCGTCAGCTCGGCGCGTTCCGCCGGGGTAGCCGCGTGATCCAGACGGTCCTGCAGGACCTCAAAGGCATTCTCCATGCAGTCGAACGAACGGCGGAACCGCCCGCGCAGCCCGCCCCGCAGCGCCAGCAGTGCCGCGTTTTCCTCCTGATGAACCATGGTGGACACCTTCTTTATTTCATTTCAGTTTCAGGGTGCGGTACCGAGCCGCACGGCACCGGCCGCAGGGGCGGATCCCATATCCGCCCGCACCTTATAAGTACTGTTCCGTCTTATCCCGCAAATCTTTCAG
>OIWV01003318.1_pt1 | contig 10602 bp, 8 predicted proteins | sample 1587751 | NCBI WGS metagenome assembly OIWV01 (sample SAMEA3888913, study PRJEB22519) | human gut metagenome | biome: human gut; feature: human-associated habitat; material: faeces | place: Denmark | collected 2010 | reverse complement strand
TGATTCCCCTGCTGTCCGGCCTGCTGGGATAAGCCCGGCACTTGTCCGTAACCATCCGCACTAATCCCCTCCGCGCTCTCCCGGCCTGACCGGGAGGGCGCGGGAAAGGAGGTGTTTACCCGTGATTAGTGAAATCATTGAAGAATGGATAAAAGGTATTCTGATCGACGGCATCACGGGCAACCTTGATTCCGATGAGGCGCTGGACGCCTTCAAGATGTGGACGAACCTGTTCACGGTGCACAGGCTGCCCAACAGCTATGACTTCTCCAACCGCTTCCGTTCCGGTGAGATTCCGGTGGCTATTGCCGGATACAGCTCCTACAACCTTTTGAGCGTGTTCGCTCCCGAGCTGGACGGACTTTGGGAATTCAAAAAGGTTCCCGGCACCGTTCGGGAGGACGGCACAATCAACTATTCTACGGCGGGCACTGTTACCGCCTGCGTTATGATCTCCACCTGCAAGGACAGACAGAGCGCGTGGAAGTTCATGTCCTGGTGGACGGGCACCGAGGCTCAGGCGCTGTTCGGACGCGAGATAGAGAGCTTGCTTGGCAGTGCAGCCCGTTATCAGACGGCAAATGTCGCTGCCGTTGAGCAGCTGCCTTGGGATAAGAAATCCCTTGAAGCCATAAAGGATCAGTGGCAGCATGTTATAGGAATTCCGGAGGTTCCGGGCTCCTATTACATGGGAAGAAACATCGAGTTTGCATGGAAGGAAGTAATCGGAAGCAATTCGGACAGCAACCTTGTGCTTCTTGAGTATTCCAAGCAGATAAACGATGAGATAGCACGCAAGAGAGCCGAGTTCCAGGAGAAGCTGGACAACAAGGATTTGTGGTAAGGAGGCAGAGGATGACAAACGAAATGCAACCCTCACAGTTTGCCCCTAAAAAGCAGAGCTTTTTGGGACATTACATGAAAACCAAGCTGCATGAGGCGTGGAAGAACAGAATACTGTATCTGTTCATGCTGCCCTTTATGCTGGTGTTCATCACTCTGACCGTGCTGCCTGTGGTCACGGCCATATATTACGGATTTACCTATTTTAACATTCTGGAGCAGCCCAAGTTCATATTCTGGGACAACTATACCAGAATGTTCATAGCGGACGACCTGTTCATGACGGCGCTTAAAAACACCATGCTTTTTGCGGTGGTGCTGGGACCGGGCGGATATATACTGTCCCTGTTCTTTGCATGGCTTATAAATGAGCTTACTCCGAAGGTAAGGGCGTTTATGACGCTGATATACTATGCGCCTACCCTTGCAAATGTATATGTTGTATGGAAGCTGATATTCTCCTCAGACACATACGGCTACCTGAACGGTAACCTTATAAAGCTGGGGCTTATAACATCGAATATTCGATGGCTTGAGGATGTCAATTATACAGTGCCCTGCGTTATGATAGTGCTGCTGTGGTCGTCGCTGGGAGTATCGTTCCTGACCTTTATAGCAGGTCTTCAGAATGTGGACAAGACGCTTTATGAGGCGGCGGCGCTGGACGGCGTAAAGAACCGCTGGCAGGAGCTGTGGTATGTTACTCTGCCCTATATGCGGCCGCAGATGGTATTCAGTGCCATTATGAGCATAACAGGAGCGTTTTCGGTGGGCGATCAGATAACCGCGCTGTGCGGTTATCCTACGCAGGATTATATTGCGCATACGCTTATACTGCACATACAGGATTACGGCGGAAGCCGAATGGAGATGGGCTATGCCTGCGCATTGGCGACGGTGCTGTTCTTCCTTATGATAGTGTGCAACAAGCTGGCGCAGAAGCTTATAAGCAAGGTGGGTGATTAAGATGGCGCGGATAAAAAGAAGAAAAGTCAACCGTTCTGTCGGCGGCGATATACTCACCGTGCTGTTCCTTGTGCTTATAGGCGCATTCATGGTTTTGCCGATGCTCTTTGCAATCGGCAGCTCCTTCAAGCCCACGGACGAGCTGTACCGCTTCCCCCCGACGATATTCCCCAATAACTGGACAACAAAGAACTACTCCGATCTGTTCGTGCTTATGAACACCTCGTGGGTGCCCTTTACCAGATATTTCTTCAATACCATATTCATAACCTTTGCAGGAACCTTCGGACAGATCGTGTGCTGCTCGCTGTGCGCCTTTGCGCTGGCGCTGCACCGTTTTCCCGGAAACAGGTTCTTTACAAAGATGATAGAGCTTGCGCTTATGTTCAACGGCACCGTGCTGTGGATTCCGTCCTACATGATAATGTCGGGGCTGGGCTTTGTGGACAGCCAGTGGGCGCTGATTGTGCCGGTATTTGCTTCGGCGCTGGGTTTGCATCTTATCCGCAGCTTCATGCTGCAGATACCGATGGCGGTGGTGGAGGCGGCGCGTGTGGACGGCGCAAGCCACCTGAGGGTATTCTGGTCCATAGTAATGCCCAACATAAAGAGCGCATGGCTGACGCTTATGATATTTGCGGTGCAGGGCTTGTGGAACACCGGCGCTTCGATATATATACAGTCGGAGAGCCTCAAGACGCTGTCCTATGCGCTTCAGCAGATAACCTCGGCGGGTATTGCACGTGCCGGCGTAGGCAACGCGGTTACCGTGGTAATGATGTCGGTGCCGATAATCATGTTTGTGGTTTCGCAGAGCAACATCATTGAGACCATGGCTACCTCGGGTATGAAGGATTAAGGAGGTAAGCAGACGAAATGAAAAGAAAGCTGACAGTCTTTATAACAGTCCTGCTTATGGGACTCCTGTGTGCGGTTACGGCCTTTGCCGCGCCGTATCAGAATTACAACTATTATAAAGGCCTTGTTTCCACGGAGCCGCAGGCATATGTTCCCTACAAGGTGATCGATGCCGTTTCCATGGGAGTGCAGACGAACATGGATGACGGCTTCAAGAACCCGGAGGATATGGATACCTCCGCCGTGAACGGGGATATGGCCATTGCGGATACCGGAAACAGCCGCGTGGTTATAATTGATAAGAGCTATAAGCTCAAGCAGTACATTTCCAATAAAACCGTGCAGACCGTGCAGGAGCCGGTGCTGGATGAAGAGGGTAATCCCGTTCTTGATGAAAACGGCCAGCCCACATATACCGAAACAACGGTGGAAATATCGGGCTTTGAGTTTAACGGAAAGAATTACACGCTTTCCTCCCCCTCCGGCGTAACCTTTGCAAAGGACGGCTCGCTGTATATATGCGATACCGGCAATGCAAGAATAATACGCTTTGAGGCCGATGAAAACGGGCAGTATGTCTGCGTGCGCATTTTTGAAAAGCCTGCGGGGCTGGATGAGCTGCTGGCTTCGGACGATAACTCCGGCAGCATAAGCGCCGATACGACCGCCGCTCCCGAAGAGGACGACGGCTCCGACGATTCCGAGGGCGGCGGTACGGGCGAAAACAAGGACAATGACAGCCAGTACAAGCCCCTTAAAGTGGCCATTGCCGACGGCGGCAATATGTATGTTGTGTCAAAGGGTAACCATAAAGGACTCATAGAGCTCAGCTCTGACGGCTCCTTTACCAAGTTTACCGGCGCCACAAAGGTTAAGCAGACCCTTTCCAACCTGCTGCGCAGAATACTCAGCGACGCGCAGAAGGAGGGCCTTACGCTGAACCTGTCCACGGAGTACAGCAATGTTACTCTGGACGGAGACGGCATGATATTCGGAACCATAAACGCTTTGGAAGCGCAGGATCTGTGGGATCACTTCAACAGCGGCAGCGAGCTGGGCGCGCCGATAAAGCGTATTGCGCCTACCGGCTCGGATATTCTTAAGCGCAACGACGATTATCCGCCGTCCGGAGATGCAAGTTACAGCGCTCTGGAGCGCAAGCAGTTCTCCTCCATGGTGGATATTGCCGTGGCGAGCGACGGAATATACAGCGCGCTGGATAACAATAAGGGAAGAATCTTCACTTATAATAACGAAGGCGAGCTGCTGTTCATCTTCGGAGCCAAGGGCAGCAGCGAGGGCGCGTTTACCACTCCGGTGGCCATCAACCTTCTGCCCTTTGCGGCCGTCGAGGACGGCATAGTGACGGCGGACGACCCGGAGGCGGAAACCTATAAGCAGATGATAATGGCGGTGCTGGATTCCACGACGGCGCAGATAACCCTTTTCAAGCCCACGGAATACGGAAAGCTTATCCGCAGCGCCACTATGTGTCAGCAGAACAGACAGTATGACGAGGCTGTGGAAAAGTGGAACAAGGTGCTGGATCAGGCATCGAATTCCCGTCTTGCCTATAAGGGAATAGGCCGTATACAGTATGTACGCGGTCAGTACGAAGAGGCGTGCAAGAGCTTTGAGCGTGCTTATGACCAGAGCGAGTACGGCACTGCCTATGCCAAGCTGCGCAATGAGCGCATGGAAACCGCAATGCCGTGGGTAATGACGGCGCTTGTGGTGCTGGTGGTGTTCTTCCTGGGCAAGGCGCTGTTCAATAAGATCAGACGCTTTATCAAGACGGGAGGTAAGAGCAATGGCTAAGGTGCAGGCTGCGCTTTCGCAGTATTTCAAGGATTTTAAGTATGTATTCTATTGCATGCTGCATCCGTTCAAGGGCTTTTGGGAGCTTAAGCACGATAAAAAGGCGCGCACGGCCGTTTCGGTAACGATGTATATATTGCTGGTGCTGTCTCAGCTTATAAGCAAGCAGTTTACGGCATACAGCTTTAACGAGCTCAGGCTCAGACCGGAGGCCATAAATATTTTCTCGGATATCGTGGTTTTCGCGCTGGCGATATTCCTGTGGTGCTATTCCAACTGGGGTATTACAACGCTGTTCAACGGCGAAGGCAGCGTCAAGGATGTTTTCCACTATACGGCATACTCGCTTATGCCCTATGTGCTCTTTACACTGGGGCTTACGGTGCTTTCCCAGATAATGACCGTGGATGAGTCTGCGATTTATACCTTCCTGACCTTCCTCGGAACATTCTGGTCGGCGATGCTGGTTTATTGCGGAACCATGACTACGCATCAGTACGGAGCGGTGGGTACGATATTTGCCATTATCGTGATACTTTTCGGTATGCTGCTGATACTGTTCATAGGTATGCTGTTCTTCTTCCTGCTGCAACAGATATTCGGTATTATCTATACCATATATCGTGAGCTTACCATGCGTTATTGACAGGAGGTAGCAAAATAATGGTTAAAAAGATCACGGGCGTTATCCTTGTGCTGATGCTGATGCTTGGCGTGCTTTGCGGCTGCGTTCAGCAGGCAGACTCGGCTTGGGCGATCCCGGAGGACAAATACACCGGCTTGGAGGAATTCAGGCTGGATGAGAGCAAGGCTTATTCGCGCGATATGGGCAACGGAGAAACCGTTGACTATGCATTGGCGCAGGAAACCGCCAAATATGCTCTGTATATCAATAAGGACCGGCTGGACATTGCCTTTATGGACAAGACCAGCGGCGAGGTATGGTTCTCAAACCCCACCGATGCCGTTATAAAGGCCAGCGGCAAGAGCTATGAGATGATGAGCCAGCTTCAGCTTTCCATCGTCAATAAGAGCGACAGCAGCGTAAGCAACATGGACAGCTATACAAACTCCATAAGCAAGGTAAAGCTTGCCCAGGAGCAGGGCTTTAAGATCAATCCGTTCTATCTTACCTATAACGATCAGGGCGGACTGCGCGTAAAGTATGTAATGGGTGACTTCGTTGCGGATTATGTTATGCCTGCGGTAATGCCGGAGGAGGTATACAACGAGCTGTGCGCCATTGCAAACGATATTTACAGAAACATAATCTTCCCTGTGGATAAGAGCGGCGATGCCGAACAGATAGCTGCGGCCAAGGAAAAATGGGGCGCGCTTTATCAGATTAACAAAATGGTGGTTCAGAGCTATTTTGAAACGATAGATAAAGCGACTTTTGATGCGGCGGACAGCGATACCAAGGAAAAATTCACCGCAAATGTCCCCGGCATTGTAAACCTTGAGGAGGGCAAAACGGTAGCCTGCATGAAGCAGCGCTTCAGCCCCCTTGCCGGTAACGGCATGCAGGCGCTGTTTGATCTGTGGTTTAACGGCGGCGAAAAATACGGTTATACTCTGCCCAATGACGATAACGGTCAGCCGATAAAGCCGGGCAAGGAACGCTATACCGATTATGAATCCGCATCGCTCCTGCGCGAGGCATGGGACGCGGAGTACGAGGTAAAGGAGGCCAGCGGCGACCTGTTCATGATCCCGGTGGACTACATTATCCAGGACGACGGGCTTAAGGTTCAGATTAAGCAGGAGGAGGTTTGCTATAACGAAAGCAAATATGCCATCAGCGGTCTGAGCGTAATGAAATATTTCGGCTCTGCCGACAACACCGAAACAGGCTATATGCTGGTTCCGGACGGCAGCGGCGCCATAATTAACTTCAATAACGGCAAGATAGCGGTTACAAGCGAGCTTAAGGTTCAGATATACGGCCTTGACCGCGGCAAGAATTACAGCACCAAGCCGGAATATTCCGAGCAGGGCTATCTCCCGGTGTGGGGCATAAAGAAGCAGAGCAGCTCGCTGTTTGCAATAATTGAGTCCGGCGAATCGGCGGCAACCATCATAAGCGATATTCCGCGCGGCTCAAAGAACAGCGTAAACTATACCAATGCTTCCTTCAAACTTTGCGAGTTTGACGAGATGACCCTTTTCGGCAACAGCCAGAAGCTGCTTACCTATCAGGAAAAGAGATTTTCCGGCGATATCGCCATTAAGTATCAGATAATGAACGGCGATGTCAACTATTCCGATATGGCGGCAAATTACCGGTCATACCTTATAAACAAAGGAATGCTGAATTCCGAAAAGCTGGAGGCAAAGGATATAAATTTCAACCTTGAGCTCTTCGGCGCAATGTCGGATACCAGCGCAGTTATGGGTATTCAGTACGACTACCTGAATTCCCTTACCACCTATGAGGAAGCGCGCAAAATACTTGAAGAGCTGGGCACATCCGGGGTAAAGGGTATTAACCTTCGCTATCGCGGCTGGTCCAATAACGGACTTATGAACCAGGCATACGGCGCCGTGAGCCCGCTGCGCGAGCTGGGCGGCTGGAACGGCTACCGCAAGCTTGAGGAGTATGCTCAGGCAAACGGCGTAAAGCTGTACCCGGAATGTGAGATCGTAAAGGTATATACCGACAAGCTCTTTGACAACTACATGCAGTATCTGGACGCATCCCGTATGCTGTCCCGCTCCAATGCGGTATATTATCAGTACGATCAGATGCAGAGCAGCGCTTATGTGCATCAGGCGTTTATAACCCGTCCGCAGAAGGTGGATTCCATGGCGGACAGCCTTATAAAGGACCTTGCAAAGAATAATATCGGCAGCATATCCCTTGGCAGCATCGGTGAGATGCTTACGGCCGATTACCATGTGGGCGCCACCTACGACCGCGATATGGTGCAGAAGGTGTACGCTCAGGTGTACAAAAAGTTTGCCGATGCCGGTATAAGCATTGCCTCCGTTGGCGGCAACGCATATGCCCTTGCGGGTACGGATGTTCTGTTCGAGCTGCCCAACCAGAGCTCCGAATACTATGTGACCGACGAAGCGGTGCCGTTCTATCAGATGGTGCTGCACGGCCATGTGCAGTATTCCGGCGAGGCGGCAAACCAGTCCGGCGACCCGGAGAGAACGCTGCTCAAGGCGGTGGAATACGGCGCAGGCCTGTCCTACCGCTGGATGTATGCCTCCAACCGCGATATAAACAACATATACTTTGAGGATCTTTATTCCGCAAACTATTCCTCCTGGATCAACGATGCCGCTGCCTTCTACAAGCGCTATAACGAAGAGCTTGGACACACTGCGTCGCTGACCATTGCTGAGCATAAGAACATAACCAAGACGCTCAGCTGCACAAGATACAGCGACGGCACCGTTGTGTACGTCAACTATGATGAGGTTTCCGCAGAAGTGGACGGTCACAGAGTGCCGGCTATGGACTACCTCGTTGTTAAGGGGGTATGATAAATGTACAAACCGCGTAAGAAAGGTTTGGATCTGATGACCAAGCGCTCGCTGGCTGGGTGGCTGTTCGTGCTGCCCTTCCTGCTTGGCTTCCTGTTCTTCATTGCTTCCCCGATGTATACGGCGTTTATGATGAGTATACATTCGCAGGGAATAGTGGAATGCACCGAGCTGACGCCTGAATACGAATTGGTGGATCCCGCATCCTCCACCCGCAGCTATTATAAGCGCGTAGTGGACGGCGATAAAAACCCCGTTTTGAAAAACGGCGAATACCAATATATTCAGGATAAGGCAAAGGATTATAAGAACAAGGTATTCTATTTTGCACAGGGAAGCGGCAACGGATACTGCGCAAGTGATATAGCGGTTTCACAGCTTGGAACGGAATTTACAATGACAGCTCCGGACGGAACAACAGAGAACTTCCAGATGCGTCTTATCGGTGCGCATAACGTGATTAATGTTGCCGGTGCGATTGCAGCTGCCAACACACTCGGAATACCGCTGTCAGATCTTAAGATTCCTGTCAGAAGAATCCAGCCGGTACCTCACAGAATGCAGATGAGAGAGCACGGACAGGTAACGATAATAGATGATGCATATAACTCTAACCCGGTTGGTTCCAAGGCAGCGGTAGAGACACTTGCAATGTTTGACGGAATAAGAATTCTTATAACACCGGGGATGGTAGAGCTTGGTGATAAGGAAAAAGAGTACAATTACAAATTCGGTACTTATGCGGCAGACTGTTGTGATTATATACTTCTGGTCGGCAAAAAGCACACAGAGCCAATCAAAGAAGGCGTATTAAGCAAAGGCTTCACACCGCAGAAGTGCCAGTCATTCGACAAGCTTGAAGAAGCACTGTCATATGCATATGCAATCAAAGGCCAGGGACACAGGTACATCCTGCTTGAGAATGACCTTCCTGACAATTATTAATATATGGAGGATGTAATAATGAAGACAAGAGTAGCAATGATGTTTGGCGGCAAGAGCGTTGAGCATGAGGTCTCTGTAATATCGGGAATTCAGGCATATATGAGCATGGATACTGACAAGTATGATGTTATACCGGTCTATATGACTAAGAATAACGAGATGTATATCGGTGATTCAATAGGTGATATTGAGTCATATAAGAATATTGATGAGCTTCTTAAGAAGTCGCAGCGTGTCATAATGATCAATGAGGACGGCAGGGTAAAGCTTGTACAGTATCCTGTGAAGAAGCTTGGTAAGAATGTTGAAGTTGGAATTGATGTGGCATTCCCTGTAGTTCACGGAACAAATGTTGAAGACGGAGGCTTCCAGGGATATCTTAAGACGATGGGAATTCCGTTTGTAGGCTGTGACGTTACTGCATCGGCAATCGGCATGGACAAATACATAACAAAGCTTGTTCTTAAGGAAAGCAATGTACCTGTCCTCGATGCACGCCTGTACACACTGTCGGATTATGCTGATATGGAAAGCATGATGAATGACATTGAAAATGTATTCGGCTATCCTGTAATAGTCAAGCCGGTCAACCTCGGCTCAAGTGTAGGTATCAGTGTAGCCAAGAGCCGTGTTGAACTTGCCAATTCTGTTGATGATGCGTTCAGATATGCAACAAAGGTTCTCGTTGAGCATGCAATTACGAACTTAAGAGAGATTAACTGTTCAGTTCTCGGTGATGAGAATGATGCAATTGCATCTGAGTGTGAGGAACCTCTTCACACAAAGGATATCTTAAGCTACGAGGACAAATATGTAAGCAATGCCAAGGGAAGCGGTTCTAAGGGCATGGCAAGCGTATCCCGCAGGATTCCTGCTGAGCTTACACCTGAAAAGAGAGAAGAGGTAAGAGAGCTTGCGGTTAGGTCATTCAAGGCACTCGGCTGCAATGGTGTATCAAGAATCGACTTTATGATCGATGCTGATACAGATAAGCTGTATTTTAATGAGATTAATACAATACCGGGTTCACTTGCATTCTACCTGTGGGAGCCTGTGGGAGTTCCATACAAGGAGCTGCTTGACCGTATGATACAGCTTGCTCTTAAGAGAGAACGTACAGAGGAAAGTCTTACATTTACATTTGATACTAATATACTTAATCAGGCAAGCTTCGGTGGTTCTAAGGGAAGCAAGATGTAAGCAACCGGCATATTAATATAAGATATGCAGTAATACACAATGATATATGAATTGTAATGAGCGGCTGTTAGCCCGGTGTTAATTATGGGCGCAACAGCCGCTTTTTACGCATGTGCAACTACCGGTTGACAAATTGTAAGTGCTGGTATATGGCATGTAACCGGAAAAAATGATATTGTATTTGTAACAGATAGATGCATACTAACTGAAAAATATCCCGGCACATAGTGCCTGTGTAATGGAGGATTATTATGATATTGGCAGATAAGATTATAAACCTGCGCAAGAAAAACGGGTGGTCGCAGGAAGAACTGGCTGAGAGACTCGGAGTGAGCCGCCAGTCTGTTTCCAAATATGAGGGAGCGCAGTCTGTCCCTGATCTGGATAAGATATTAAAGCTCAGTGAGATATTCGGTGTAACAACAGACTATCTTATTAAGGATGATATCGAAGAAGAGCAGTATTCGGAGTATACGG
>OIWV01003316.1_pt1 | contig 10607 bp, 12 predicted proteins | sample 1587751 | NCBI WGS metagenome assembly OIWV01 (sample SAMEA3888913, study PRJEB22519) | human gut metagenome | biome: human gut; feature: human-associated habitat; material: faeces | place: Denmark | collected 2010 | reverse complement strand
CCGATGATGTTGTAGATGAACGCCCAGAACAGGTTTTCGTGGATGTTGCGCAGGGTGGCGCGGCTCAGCCGGATGGCGGCGGGCACATCGGAGAGCCGGGAGTTCATCAGGACCACATCGGCCGCGTCAATGGCAACATCGGTACCGGCACCGATGGCGATGCCGGTGTCCGCGCGGGTCAGTGCGGGGGCATCGTTGATGCCGTCGCCCACCATGGCCACCTTGCCGCTCTCCTGCAGCCTGCGGATCACGGCCTCCTTGCCGTCGGGCAGAACGCCTGCAATGACCTCGTCCACACCCGCCTGCCGGCCAATGGCATCGGCGGTGCGCTGGTTGTCACCGGTCAGCATAACCACCCGGATGCCCATGTTCTGCAGCTCCCGGATGGCACGGGGGCTGTCCTCCTTGAGGGTGTCTGCCACAGCGATTACGCCCATCAGGCGGCCTGCACCGCCAAAGAAGAGGGGCGTTTTGCCCTCAGCGGCCAGCCGGGCGGCTTCGGCCTGGAGTTCGGCGGGTACGGATGCCTTGGCGGCGATGAACTCCGCATTGCCGCCGTAGATCTCCATGCCGTCCAGCCGGGCGGAAAGGCCATTGCCGGGCAGGGCGGCGAAATCGGTCACATCGGGGCAGGCGATGGTCTCTGTCTCGGCATAGGCCAGCACTGCCTTGGCCAGCGGGTGCTCACTCTTTTGCTCCAGCGAGGCCGCCAGCGTCAGCAGCTCACTCTCGGAAACGCCCTCCGCGGGCAGGAAGTCAGTGACCCGGGGTTCGCCGCTGGTGATGGTGCCGGTCTTGTCCAGCGCCACGATCTGGGTACGGCCTGCAGCTTCCAGCGAGGCGGCAGTTTTGAACAGGATGCCGTTCCTGGCCCCCAGACCGTTGCCCACCATGATGGCCACAGGTGTTGCCAGACCCAGCGCGCAGGGGCAGCTGATGACCAGCACCGAGATGCCCCGGGCCAGCGCGTAGCCGAACTCCCGGCCCAGCAGCAGCCAGACAAGGGTGGTCAGCACCGAAATGGAGATGACCGCAGGCACAAAAAAGCCGGAAACGGTATCGGCGATCTTGGCAATGGGGGCCTTGGTGGCGGCGGCATCGCTGACCATCCGGATGATCTGGGCCAGCGTGGTATCCTCGCCCACACGGGTGGCTTCGCACTTCAGGAAACCGGACTGGTTGGTGGTGGCGGCGCTGACCTTGTCTCCCGCAGCCTTGTCCACCGGGATGCTCTCGCCGGTCAGGGCGCTCTCATTCACGGCGCTGGAACCTTCCAGCACAAGGCCGTCCACCGGGATGTTCTCACCGGGGCGCACCACAAAGAGGTCGCCTTTTTTCACCTGTGCAATGGGCACGGTCACTTCGGCCCCCTCCCGCAGCAGGGTGGCGGTCTGGGGTGCCAGCTTCATCAGGCTCTTGAGCGCGTCGGTGGTCTTGCCCTTGGAGCGGGCCTCCAGCATCTTGCCCACGGTGATCAGGGTCAGGATCATGGCGGCAGATTCAAAGTAGAGCTCCATCATGTAGTGCATGACGAGTGCGTCGTTGCCGTCCACCTGGGCGCGGGTCATGGCGAACAGGGCGTAGGTGCTCCAGAGAAAGCTGGCCGAGGAACCCAGCGCCACCAGTGTATCCATGTTGGGGGCACGGTGGAGCAGGCCCTTGAAGCCGCTGATGAAGAACTTCTGGTTGATGACCATTACGATGCCCGCCAGCAGCAGCTGGACCAGACCCATGGCAACGTGGTTGCCGTCGAACCAGTGGGGGAGCGGCCAGCCCCACATCATGTGGCCCATCGAGAAATACATCAGCACCGCCAGAAAGACCAGTGATGCGATGAGCCGTTTCTTCAGTCTGGGTGTTTCGTGGTCGGCCAGTGCATCCAGCTCGGCGCTGGGGGTCTCGGCGGCAGCAGCCTTGGGGTTTGCGCCGTAGCCCGCCTCCTGCACTGCCTTGACGATGGCCGAGGCGCTGGCGGTGCCCTCCACTCCCATGGAGTTGGTCAGCAGGCTCACCGAGCAGCTGGTCACGCCGGGCACAGCTTTTACGGCCTTTTCCACCCGGGCAGAGCAGGCCGCGCAGCTCATGCCCGTAACAGTATACTGTTCCATTGTTTCCCTCCGATCAAAAACGCTGCGTGAACGGCATCAAACGAGCTTGTTCAGGATCCACAAAAACTCCTGCAGCTTCTCCTCGCCGCCGTTTTTCAGGTCCTCAGCCACGCAGGTGCTCAGGTGCTGGTCGATCAGCTCCCGGGTAAAGCCGTTCAAGGCACTTCTGGCGGCAGCGGCCTGCACCAGAATATCCGTGCAGTACACATCCTTTTCCACCATGCTCCGGATGCCCCGGATCTGGCCCTCGATGCGGTTCAGCCGGGTGATGAGGTGCTTGTACTCCTCCTCGGTGCGCTGCTTGTGGCGGCAGCCGCAGCCGGTGCTTCCCTCAGCTGGGGTACAGCAGGGCTCTTCTGCCGGGGCGGGGGAGCAGTGGGGGCAGCTGCCCTCCGGGATCTTGTTCACATCGCTCATGTCTATTCTCCTTTCGTTACCCCTTGGGGGTATCTTGTTCCATAGCTGCATTATAGCACGGCGGTCCTGTTTCCGCAAGTAGGGCTGGGGGGTATTATTGTGAACTTTTTATGAACACAGAAGATAAAACAAAAGGCTCTGCGCCCCAAACGGGGAACAGAGCCTTTGAAGCATCCGGAACGATCAGTAGGCGAATCTGCGCATAAAGGCAAGGTCGCTTGCGGCGCGGGCGGGCACAGCTTCCTCCCGCAGCACGGGCAGGGAAGCCTGCGGCATCTGCCGCAGCATCTCAAAGCCGCCGGCGTAGTCCACACAGGAATCCTCCAGACTGGTGGAATAGAGCGTTCCATCCGGCTGGAAGTTCTGGCCCTTGAAGTGGACCGCTGTGATCTTGTCGCCGTACCAGCTGCCCACCTTATCCCAGATGCGGCGCTGTGCATCCACAGACGCGGCCTCCGGGCCCACATAGTTGGCAAAATCGCAGATGACGCGCAGGTTGGGGCTTGCCATAGTGTCCAGCACCATCCGTACCGCCTCGGGGGTATTCATGGCGTGGTAGTAGACGCACTCCACGGCAAAGAGCACTCCCTGCTCCTCGCAGGCAGGCAGGATCTCGCCCAGACTGCGCAGGAGCGCTTCCTGCGCCTCCTTCCGGGTCACACCGGGCTGCTTGGCCATGTTGGTGGTCTCGCTGCCCATGCAGCCTGCCCCCAGCGCCTTGGCAACAGGGATCTGGCTCAGCACCTTTGCCACCTCGGCACGGCGCTTGTCCTCGTCGGCATAACTCAGCTCCACATAGGTGCCGTCCACGGCAATGCCCACGCCGGATGCTGCTGCAGCTGCTCTTGCCCGTTCCACCAGCGCGGGGGTCACATCGGCATAGCTCTTTACGCCCTCCACTGCCTTGGGAAAGGCCAGCTGGGTGCAGGCAAAGCCTGCCTGCCCGATGGAGGAAAAGAGGGTCTCGGGGTCATGGCGGCCAAAATCGTGGCCGCGCGCACCAAGAATGAATTCAGGCATCCTCCACCTCCATCAGCCGAACACACGGGCGGCAAAGAGATTCAGCTCCTTGCCCCACCAGTACCAGTCGTGGGAGACATCGCTGCCCCACACTTCCAGATGCACGGGCAGGCCGCAGTCGGTCAGTGCATCGGCCATGGCCTGGGTGTCCACCAGCGCGTCGCCCTCGTAGCTGCCCTGACCGGCACAGAGGAGAAGGGCATTCTCCTCAGCCTTTGCCAGCAGCTTTTTATCCACAAGGCCCTCCTCTGCCAGATAGGCCAGGGGGGCATTGCGCAGGACCAGGTCATCTGCTGCATTGCCCAGGAAACGGCTCACATCGTACAGGCCGGAAAGGCCGATGGCACCCGCAAACACCTCGGGGCGGCGCAGGCGGCAGTTCACTGCCTGATACGCACCGGTGTCCGCGCCCACCGCCCAGAGCATGGTGTCCTTTTTGGCACCGTTCAGGGTCAGGATGCGGGGAGCCAGCTCGCTTGTCAGGTAATTGAAATACTTTTCCTGCATCTCGGCCCGGCGGCGGGGAGCCGTGTCCCCGGCCAGCAGGCTCTCGGCATCGATGCTGTCGGCGCAGAACAGCTGCACCTTGCCCTCATTCAGCAGCGGGGCAATGGCATCGGGCATCCCGTTGTTTTCCCAGTCGTAAAAGCGGCCGCCCCGCGCGGGCAGAGCCAGCACCGGCGTACCGGCATGGCCGTAGACCTTGAACTCCATGTCGCGGCCCAGCATCCGGCTCCATTCCTTATAATACGTCCCTTGGATCATGGCAGCATCCTCCTGTTGTCACACAAATTGATTGCGCTGGGGGTCATAGGCGTACCCCACAGCGGAAAGCCTGGCACACAGCGCGGCCTTGTCCTCATCCAGATCCTCGCACAGCGCGTCCAGAGTGGGGTAGAAGTCCCGCAGCTTCAGGTTGATCATGCTCAGCAGCATGATCGGGTCATTTGGCAGAGCCATCGTCGATCCCTCCAGAAGATAACAAAAAAGCCGGCCACTCGACAAAGTGACCGGCAGATGCAGCTACTTAGACAGCGCGGGTAACCTTGCCAGCGCGCAGGCAGCGAGAGCATGCGTAGATATACTTGGGAGAGCCTTCCACGACCGCCTTGACACGACGGACATTCGGCTTCCAGGTACGGTTGGAACGGCGATGAGAGTGGGAAACCTTGATACCGAAGGTAACACCCTTGCCGCAGCATTCACACTTAGCCATGGTACTTGCACCTCCTACAGTGAAGTATGGAATTCAAAATAATCAGCTTGACTATTTTACCAGAGATGCGGAGAAAAAGCAAGAGCAAATTTGATTTTTCCGCAACTTTTTTCTTGCAGGGCCAAACCCTTGCCCCAAAAGCGAAAAAATAGTACAATAGGATAAAATCCAACTGAGGGAGAAACGAATGACCGCACAAGGAATGTATTATCTCATCCGGGCACTGGTGACCCTGATCGCCATCCCGTTCCATGAGGCGGGCCACGCGCTGGCCGCCTGGCTGCTGGGCGACCCCACCGCAAAGCGGGAGGGCCGCATCAGCCTGAACCCGTTCCGCCACTTTGACCTCGTGGGCACCCTCTGCATGATCTTTGCCGGGGTGGGCTGGGCAAAGCCTGTTTCCACCGACCCCCGCAATTTCAAAAACCCCAAGTGGGGCATGGCCCTCACCGCGCTGGCAGGCCCGGCGGCCAACCTGCTGCTGGCCTACCTCGGCATGGTGGCGTGGAAGATCCTGTATTATTGGGCCCCCACCACCATGATCACGATTTTCGCAGCCCGCTTCCTCCAATACTTAGTGATGATGGATGTGGGCCTTGCGGTGTTCAACCTTATCCCCATCCCGCCGCTGGACGGCAGCCGCATCCTGCTGGTGGTGCTGCCCCAGCGCATCTACTTTCAGATCATGCGGTACGAGCGTGTCATCTTCGTCATCCTGCTGGCGGCTGTCTGGGCCGGTGTGCTGGATGGCGTGCTGGGCACCTTCAATGATGTGGTCTGGGATCTGCTGGATCTCGGCACCGGCTACATCGACCAGATCGCCTATTCTGCGTATTATGCAACCATCGGGACGGTGATCTGAGTGGCAGAAGAACTGACCTTCCGTCTGGAGGATTTTGAGGGCCCGCTGGAGCTGCTGCTCACGCTGGTGCAGAAGCACAAGATGGACCTGCACAACATCCCCATTCTGGAGCTTATCGACCAGTACACCAGCGCGGTGGAATCGGCCGAGAGCACCGACCCTGAAATTTCCAGCGCTTTTATCGAGATGGCCGCCCACCTGGTGGAGATGAAGAGCTATTTGCTGCTGCCCCGCAGTGAAGAGGGCGAGCGGATGAAGCAGGAGCTCACCGGCCAGCTCATTGAATATGACCAGTGCCGCCGGATGGCCGCCCGTCTGCGGGAGCGGGAAGAGGAATATACCGTGTTTGTGCGCACCCCGGCCCGGCTGGAATGGGACAACACCTATGATCTCTTCCATGCGCCGCAGGTGCTGGCAGACTGCTGGCAGGCCCTGATGGGGCGCACCACCGTCCGCAAAATGCCCACCCAGCAGCAGTTCGAGCCGCTGGTGTCGGCTCCGCAGGTCTCGGTGAGCAGCCGGGTGGTCTACATCCTGCGCCAGCTCATTGCAGGCGGTGCAAAAAAGATGGACCAGCTGTTTTCCCGCCGCCAGACCCGGGGGGCCAACGTGGCCACCTTTCTGGCGCTGCTGGAGCTGGTGCGCGGCGGCCGTGTGACGCTTGGCCCGGAGGGCGAGCTGAAGATGCGCCGGGGCCGCATTGACCGCACAAAGGAGGAGCAATGAATCAGAAACAAATTCGTGCCGCCGTGGAGGCAATGCTCTTTGCCTATGCGGAGCCCATCGGGGCCGACAAGCTGGCCCAGGCGCTGCAGCTGCCCACCGCCAGCGTGGAATCTGCGCTGGAAGCGCTGCACGAGCGCTGCCAGAAAGAGGACAGCGGCCTGTGCCTGCTCCACCTGAACACCCATTGGCAGCTGGCCACCAAAACGGAATTTGCGGAGTGCGTCCGCCGTGTGCTGGACACCCGCCGCTCCATCCCGCTGGGCCCGGCGGCCATGGAGACCCTGACCGTCATCGCCTACAACCAGCCCGTCTCCCGCGCCTTCATCGAGCAGGTGCGCGGCGTGGATTCCTCCTCCAGCGTGTCGGGCCTGCTGGAAAAAGGGCTCATTGAAGAAGCGGGCCGTCTCGACCTGCCCGGCAGGCCGGTGGCCTTCCGCACCACGGATGTGTTCCTGCGGTGCTTCGGCCTGTCCAGTCTGGAAGATCTGCCCCCGGTGCGGGGCACGGAAAGTGAGGCGGCCCAATGAGCGTCCTGTGGAGTGTTCTCGCTGTCATCGGCATGGTGCTGCTGTTCCTCTTAAAAGGAGTGGGCATCCTGCTGCTGGTGGTGCTGGTGTTGGGTCTGCTGCTCATGTTCTGCCCCTTCTGCGCCGATGTGCAGTGGGCGGAGGGCATCTTTCAGGTAAAGGCCGGTGCACTGGGCATCACCTTCCCGGTGTTCCGGTATCCCGCGCCGGAAAAGCCGGAGAAAAAGAAAAAAGAAAAAAAGAAGAAAACGTCCGGCGCACAGAAGCCCAAAAAGGAAGCCCCGCCCCGCCAGAAGGCGAAACTGACCCTGCAGATCGTCTGCACCATCTTAAAAGGGGCGGGAAAGCTTACCCGGGCCATCATCGGCTCCCTGCGCTTCACCCGGATCGACGTTGTCCTCGGTGTCCGGGGCGAAGACCCTGCCGAGGCTGCCCGCAGCTATGGCAGGCTGAACGCCTGGCTCTACCCGACCCTGGGTTTCCTGGACCGGTTCCTCTATCTGGACTTTGAGCAGCTCCGGCTCCTGCCGGATTTCGGCAGCGCCGAGCCCGCCGTAAAGGATCACGTCTCCTTCCGGGTCACGGCCCGGGCCTATGCCATCGTTTTCACGCTTCTGCGCGTTCTGTATGCGTTCTGGCGCGAAAAGGTACTGGACGTTTTTATCTAGCTCGGGTATAATATTTTTGTATGGTGTGTCCGCGTCCCGGCCCGTACAGGGCAGGGAAGTGGTTCCGTGGGAGCGGTGTTTCGCTCCCTGATATAGAAGTAAGGAGGCCGAATTTATGGCTGAGCATCCCATTCAAAACCTGATGAACGTTACGATGGATAAGATCCGTCAGATGGTGGATTCCAACACCATCGTCGGCAAGCCCATCACCACCGATGACGGCACCACCATCCTGCCGGTGTCCAAGGTGAGCTTCGGCTTTGCCTCTGCCGGCACCGATTTCGACGGCAAGAACGCCGCCAACAAGGATCTGTTCGGCGGCGGCTCCGGCGCGGGTGTCAATATCCAGCCCGTGGCATTCCTGGTGGTCAAGGATGGCTGTGTCCGCACCATCCAGCTTTCTGACGGCAACAACACCGTGGACCGCGCCCTGACCATGATCCCCGAACTGGTGGAAAAGGTCAGCGCACTCATTAAAAAGGACGAGCCTGCTGTGCCCAAAAGCGGGCAGTAACGGCCAGCCGTCCTCCAACACATCGCCGTAACTGCAAGATTCCAACTTGCAGTTTTTTCAGCGCATGCTCCGGCGTGCGTTTTTGAGCGCCGGGAGGCGCACAAGGAGTTTTATTATGGCAGAAGAACGTATTCAGAAGATCATGGCCGAGCAGGGCTTGTGCTCCCGCCGCGCGGCCGAGCAGATCATTGCCGAGGGCCGTGTCAAGGTCAACGGCCACCCCGTCAAGGTGGGCGACAAGATGGACCCCAACCGGGATGTGCTGCATGTGGATGACGAGCGCATCTACATCCAGAAGAACCAGCAGCTCTACTATCTGGCCCTGTACAAGCCCCGCGGCTATGTGACCACCGCCAGCGATGAGCTGGGCCGCAAGACCGTTATGGAGCTGGTCAGTGATATCCCCGCCCGCCTGTACCCGGTGGGCCGCCTGGACAAGGACAGCGAGGGCCTGCTGCTGATGACCAACGACGGTGCCTTTGCGCAGGCTGTCACCCATCCGTCGGGCGGCATCTCCAAGCTGTACCGCGTCACCGTGCAGCCCCGGGCCGATGAGAGCCAGATCCTGAAGATGAGCTCCGGCGTTGTGCTGGACGATGGCACCAAGACCATGCCCTGCGCCATCAACGTCGTCACCGATGAGCCCGGCCGCACCGTGATGGAGATGACCCTGAAAGAGGGCAAGAACCGCGAGATCCGCCGCATGTGCGAGGCCGTTGGTCTGGAGGTCGTCCGCCTGAAGCGCAACGCCGAGGGCGTGGTCAAGCTGGGAATGCTCAAGCCCGGCACCTACCGTGAACTGACCAAGGCAGAGGTCAACGGTCTGCGTGCCGCCGCCGCCAAGGGCCGCGCCCAGACCCGCAGCGCATCGCTGCAGTCCAAGGCTGCCGCCCGCCGCCCCAAGGGCCCTGTGGGCAGCGGCAATGCTCCCGCAAAACGGAGAAAGTGATCGTTTTTTCAGATTTCACGGCGCAAAAACCGTCTGATTCTGGAAAAGATTGTGAAATTTTTCCGCAAAATGGGCCTTTCAGCCCTTGTGAACGCTCTCAAAATAAGGTATAATGATACTAATTTTGAAAGCTCAAAATAAAAAGCTCAAAATAGAAAAGCAGGAGGTCTTACCATGGCTTCAAAGAGTAACAAAGGAGAAATCCTCGCCAAGTTTTTCGATGACGGGGAGTATACCGCACTGTTTGCGGACGGCGCAGTGAGTGCTGCCTGCGGCTATGCGGCTGGTCAGCAGGCTTATGCTGTTTACCAGAACGGCGAGGCTGTCTCTGTCAAGGACGTTGAGAAGAACATCAAAGTCCTGGAGATGGCTGCTCAGACCGGCTGCCCGGTGGTCACGTTCTACAACTCTGTCGGTGCTAAGCTGGCCGAGGGTCTGGACGTTCTGACCGCCAGCGCCAAGCTGAACGCCACCATCGCCAAGGTTTCCGGTGTCATCCCCCAGATCGCAGTCGTCACCGGCGTGTGCGGCGGCACCAGCGCACTGAGCGCTGCCAATGCTGACGTGTGCGTCATGGCTGAGGATGCAGAGCTGTTCTTCACCGCTCCGTTCACCTCCGCCGCCAAGGGCGACAAGGTCCCCGGCGCAGGCACTGCCGAGGCTGCTGCCAAGGCTGGTGTGGCTGCCATCGTGGCTGCCAACGCTGAGGAAGCTGCCGAGAAGGCTGCCCACATCGTGGGTCTGCTGCCCGCCAATAACCTGACCGGCCCCGCCATCTTCGAGTTCGAGCAGCCCACCAGTGTTCTGAGCGCCGATGCTGCTCCTGAGAAGGCTGCCGCTGCCCTGATCGACAAGGACAGCGCTGTGGAGCTGTTCGCAGGCTTCGGCAAGCACGTCTACACCGCATTCGCAACCATCGGCGGCAACGCTGTGGGTATTGTGGCCACCGGCGAGACCCTGTGCCACAACTGCGTGGCCAAGGCTTCCCGCTTTGTCCGCCTGTGCGATGCGTTCAGCGTGCCCGTGCTGACCATCGTCAACACCAACGGTTTTGTACCCAGCGCCACCGATGACATCGCAGGCGGCATCCGTGAGGCTGCCCGTCTGGCTGCTACCTATGCCGATGCTACCACCGCCAAGGTGGCTCTGCTGTCCGGCAAGGCAGTGGGCCCTGTCTACACCGCTCTGGCCAACGCTGATCTGAAGATCGCCGTCAACGGCTGCACCGTCAGCGCTCTGGAGCCCAACGCTGCCGTCTCCGTCCTGTACAAGGCCGAGATCGACGCTTCCGACAACATCATTGCCGCCACCAACGCCAAGGCTGCCCAGTACACCGCTGAGGTGTGCAGCGCTGCCAACGCCGTTGCCGCCGGTGCCGCTGATATGACCTGCGACGCTGCCAACGCCCGTGCAAGCGTGGTTGCCGCCTTTGAGCTGCTGAGCACCAAGCGTGCCGCCCGCCTGCCCAAGAAGCACGGCAACATGGCTCTGTAAGCGGTTCCGGAACGTAAACCGTACATCGAATCCATACATTGATTTTGTTCAGGAGGATCCTTCCATGAAGTACTACAATATTACCGTCAATGGCGTTGCTTACAGC
>OIWV01003315.1_pt1 | contig 10608 bp, 8 predicted proteins | sample 1587751 | NCBI WGS metagenome assembly OIWV01 (sample SAMEA3888913, study PRJEB22519) | human gut metagenome | biome: human gut; feature: human-associated habitat; material: faeces | place: Denmark | collected 2010 | reverse complement strand
CATGTGCGCCGGGGCCATCATCAACAGCCGCATCCGGCGGGTGGTATACGGCGCGGCAGACACCAAGGCGGGCTGCTGCGGCAGTGTGACCGACCTGTTTGCAATGCCCTTCAACCACCACCCGGTGGTGGAGCAGGGGCTGCGCGCAGAGGAAGCACAGGAGCTGCTGCAGGCGTTTTTCAAGGATCTGCGGGCACGGCTTGCGGCCCGGCCCAAGTGGAAACCGCCTGTATGACCGGCATGGAATATGAAGAAACCGTAAAAAAGTGGAAGCTGCGTGAAAAAGTAGGCGGCTTCCACTTTCTTTTTTCGGCAAATTGTGCTATATTATTTAATGGTGTTTTGTCGAAACCCATCTTATGCAGCTGTCTGCCGCGCCGAGCACCGGACTTTGACCGGATAAGAAATGAACGCTGAACGGACGGCGATGGGCCGCACAGACATCTCCTGCACGGCATACCTTTGCAGTGCAGAGATCACGACAGGAGGACTATACTCTTGTACGAAGATGAATTTGAACTGACGTTCAATCTGTCGGGTGAGGAGCCGCAGCCGGAACAGGCTGCACAGGAGCCGCCCGTACCGCCAAAGCCAAAGGCGGCATCACCCGTGGTGGACGAACCCACCCGGGTGATGGTGCTGGAAAAGCCCCAGCCTGCGCCGCAGCCGGAAATGCCGGAGCCTGTGCAGGAAGAGCCGGAGAAAACACCTGCACCTACCGTGCAGGCAGCAGCCAATGGCCGCTGTGTGCTGATCTCCGGTGGCGACCGCGGCATTGGTGCCGCTGCGGCCCGGGCGTTCTATGCGGCGGGCTACCGCGTGGCGGTGCTGTACCACAGCAATGCCGAGGCGGCGGCCGCGCTGGAAGCGGAGCTGCCGGGCATCACGGCGGTGCAGTGCGATGTGGCCAGCCGGGCCAGCTGCGAGCTGGCGTTCCGTGCGGCGGAACAGGCGCTGGGTCGGGTGGATGTGCTGGTGAGCAATGCCGGCATCGCACAGCAGAAGCTGTTCACCGACATCACCCCGGAAGAATGGCAGCACATGCTGGACGTGAACCTGACCGGTGCGTTCCACCTGTGCCAGCTGGCGCTGCCGGGCATGATCCGCCGCAAGGCGGGCCGCATCCTGACCGTGAGCAGCATGTGGGGCCAGACCGGCGGCAGCTGCGAGGTGCATTACTCTGCTGCCAAGGCGGGCCTGATCGGCCTGACCAAGGCCCTTGCCAAAGAGGAGGGGCCCAGCGGCATCACCGTGAACTGCGTGGCTCCGGGTGTCATCGACACCGATATGATGGCTGCCTTTACGGCAGAGGATAAGGCTGCGCTGGCCGAGGAGACCCCCGTGGGCCGCCTGGGCAGCGCGGACGAGGTGGCGCAGCTGCTGGTGTTTCTGGCAGGCGAAAGCGCCGGTTACATCACCGGGCAGGTGTTCGGTGTGAACGGCGGCCTGGTGATTTGAACCATCCCGCAGCGGCAAAACTTATGATACGATATCACTTACGGCGCAGCCAGCGCCGCGGTGAAAAGGAGAGAGCGAAATGGGCATGACTTTGAAGGAACTGTTGACGAAGGGCGAAGGCACCCTGACGGCGGGCGAGGCCAAGACACTGGCTTCCCAGTGCCGAATGGATGTGGAAACGCTTTACACGCTTCTGGAGGAGCGCGGCATCAAAATTCTGGATGACGAGGCCGACGGTGACACCAGCCTGGATGTGGAAGGCATCATGGCAGAGGTGGAAAGTGCCGAGGCAAACAGCGATGAGCTGGGCCTGGGCGATGAAAATGAGGACGACCCGGCAGAGGAGAACCCCGCAGACCTGAAGGCTGCCATGGATGAGCTGCTGGATGACCCTGTGAAGAACTACCTCAAGCAGATCGGTCAGATCCCGCTGCTGAGCGCGGAGCAGGAAGTGGACCTGAGCAAGCGCATCCACGCCGGTGCCGAGGCTGCCCACATCCTTCAGGCCGACCGCCAGAAGTACGGCGCGCCTGAGTACATCAAAAAGAACAGCGCCCGCTTCTCGTTCGAGGAGGATGAGAACAGCCGGAGCTATACCGAGGATCTGGACGAGGACGGCAACACCAAGTCCAGCGAGGACGACGAGGAAAAGGCTGCCGAAGAGGAGGCCATGGAGGCTGTGGAGAACGGCCCCCTGACGGAGGAGCGCCGCCAGGAGCTGCTCAAGATCCGCCGCGACGGCCTGAACGCCCGCCGCAGCCTGAGCGAGGCCAACCTGCGTCTGGTGGTCTCCATCGCCAAGAAGCATGTCGGCCACAACCTGGCGTTCCTGGACCTGATCCAGGAGGGCAACATCGGCCTGATCAAGGCCGCCGAGAAGTTTGACTGTGACCGTGGCTTCCGCTTCTCCACATACGCCACCTGGTGGATCCGTCAGGCCATCACCCGCGCCATTGCGGATCAGGCCCGCACCATCCGCATCCCGGTGCACATGGTCGAGACCATCAACCGGATGCGTCAGGCCACCAACCAGCTGGTCTACCAGAACGGCCACGAGCCCACCCCCGAGGAGCTGGCAAAGGCCATGGATATGAGCGTGGAGCGCGTGCGTGAGATCCAGCGCATGGCGCAGGAACCCGCCAGCCTGGAAAGCCCCGTGGGTGAGGAAGAGGATTCCTCCCTGGGCGATTTCGTGGCCGACGAGAATGCCGAGGCCCCCGGCAAGGCAGCGGACCGCGCCATGGTGGCCCAGCAGATCAATCAGGCCCTCAAGAGCCTGACCCCCCGTGAGGAAAAGGTCATCCGCCTGCGCTTTGGTCTGGACGATGGCCGCCCCCGCACGCTGGAGGAGGTGGGCCGCGACTTCGGTGTTACCCGTGAGCGTGTCCGCCAGATCGAGGCCAAGGCAATCCGCAAGCTGCACAGCCGCAAATGCCTGGCCCTGCTGAACGGCCTGATCGAGTGATCCTGAACTTACCGCTATGAGAAAGAGCCCCCGCCGGTCTATTCCGGCGGGGGCTCTTTTGGTGGTGCCAAACATATTCTGCCTGCCCGCCCCATATATTCTTTTCAGAACAAAACGGGTGGGAGGGAACGGCATGTTTGTGGTAACGCTGAACAAGACGAGCTTGAAAAAGGTGGGGGCCGGTGCGCTCTGCTGTGCGCTGGTGATCTTCAGCGCCTTTCTGGGGCGGTACATCAGCACCCGCACGGTGGCGGCAGCGGCCGGGGTGAACCGGATCGAGAGCGCGCAGGATATCCAGACCTGGTTCACGGGCTATGGGCTGGATGTGGACGGCACGTCCATCACGGCAGATAAGGTCAAGATCCCCCGCAAGTGGGACGACAGCTTCTCGGCCTTCAACGGGGTAGTGCAGCAAAGCGGGATGGATCTTACCCGCTACAAAGGGAAAACCGTGGAAAAGTGGAGCGCCCTGATCCCGGCGGCCAGCAGCGGAGAGACCAGCCGCTACGGCGTGCTGCTGGTCTACCGCAAAAAGGCTGTGGGGGCCTACCTGCTGGAAAAGCCTTCAGGCACGGTGATCGGCCTGAAGGATGCCCAGACCGCAATGGCGCAGGCTGAGCAGCAGGATGCCCAGCAGGTGTCCGGTGAGGATTACAGCGGCGACTGGGGAGAGCGCCATGATGAGGAGCTGGGCGCGGCCGGGCAGAGCCAGCAGACCAGCGGGGAGCCGGACTCCGTGGTGCCCGAGGAGGCGCAGTACACCGACCTGCCCCTGGATGCCGAGGGGTATCCTGTCGAATGAATCCGGTGGAAAAATGGGGGCAAAACTTCTGTTCAATAGCACCAAAATTTCTGGCTAAAAATCAGCAATATGGAATGATGAAAAAATAACGAAGCGGGTTTATAATAATAGTAGCATCCCGCAGCAAAATCGGCTGCGTCCGGAGTGGCAGGACCGTCCGGATCTGAAACGGGATGAAGTAAGGAGAAAATGATTATGAAGGAATTCCAGTATACTGTTAAGGATGCATGCGGCATCCACGCTCGTCCGGCCGGTCTGCTCGTGAAGGTGGCCAAGGGCTTTGCCAGCACCGCTACCCTGGAAAAGGACGGCAAGAGCTGCGACCTGCGCAAACTGATGGCTCTGATGGGCATGGGTGTCAAGCAGGGCGACACCGTGACCGTGAAGGTGGAGGGCGACGATGAGGCCGCCGCTGCCGAGGCCATTCAGAAGTTCCTGACTGAGAACGTCTGATCTTTGAATCTGCAGACAAAAGCCCTTGCGGGAGACCCTGCGGGGGCTTTTTCGCACTAAATTCTCAACAAAGGAGAGAGAACGATGCAGGTAGGAACCGGTAAAAGCATCCTGAACGGCATTGCCATCGGCAAGCTGAAAATTTACAAGAAAAAAGATACCGTGATTTCCACCGCCCAGGTCGCGGACACGGCGGCAGAGGAAGCCCGCTTTGAAGAGGCCCGGGCCAAGGCCATTGACCAGCAGACTGCCCTGTATGAAAAGGCACTGGCCGAGGCAGGCGAGGACATTGCCGAGGTGTTCAACATCCATGCCATGATGCTGGATGACGACGATTTTGTGGATGCCATCAAGGAGATCATCAACGGCCAGCACATGTGTGCGGAGTATGCCGTGAAGAAAGCGGGCGACAACCAGGCCGCCGTGTTTGCCGCCATGGACGACCCCTATTTACAGGCCCGCAGCGCCGATGTCATCGACATTGCCCAGGCCATGCTGGACATCCTGCAGGGCGTGGACAATGCCACCCTGCAGGGCACGGAGCCCAGCATTCTGGTGGCGGAGGATCTGGCACCCTCGGAGACGGTGCGGATGGACAAGAGCCTGCTGCTGGGCTTCATCACCCGGGAGGGCAGCTCCAACAGCCACACCGCCATTCTGGCCCGCAGCATGAACATCCCCGCCCTGATCCAGTGCAAGGAGATCCAGGAAGATTGGGACGGCAAGATGGCTGTGGTGGACGGCTACAACGCCTGCGTGTATGTGGACCCCACCCCCGATCTGCTGGAGAGCCTGAAAAAGCGCCAGCAGGAGGACCAGAAGAAGCTGGCCCTGCTGGCCGAGCTCAAGGGCAAGCCCAACACCACGCTGGACGGCAAGACCGTGCAGGTCTTTGCCAACATCGGCGGCATGAGCGATGTGGGCGCGGTCCAGCAGAACGACGCGGGCGGCGTGGGCCTGTTCCGCACCGAATTCGTCTACCTGAACTGCACGGATTACCCCACCGAGGAATACCAGTTCGAGGCCTACAAGCAGGTGCTGGAGAGCCTGGCCCCCAAAAAGGTGGTCGTGCGCACCTGTGATATCGGCGCGGACAAGACCGTGGACTACATGAAGCTGGACCACGAGGACAACCCCGCGCTGGGCTACCGCGCCATCCGCATCTGCCTGACCCGCAAGGATTTCTTCAAGACCCAGCTGCGGGCCCTGCTGCGCGCTTCTGCCTACGGCAACATGAGCATTATGTTCCCCATGATCACCAGTCTGCGGGAGCTGCAGGATGCCAAGGCCGTGCTGGAGGAGTGCAAGGCAGAGCTGACCGCCGAGGGCAAGAAGTTCAGCGACAAGATTGAGGTGGGCACCATGATCGAGACCCCCGCTGCGGTTCTGGTGGCAGACGATCTGGCCCAGGAGTGCGATTTCTTCTCCATCGGCACCAACGACCTGACCCAGTACACCTGCGCGCTGGACCGCCAGAACGCCAAGCTGGAGCCCTTCTTTGATCCCCACCACCCGGCTGTGCTGAAGGCCATCCGGATGACCATTGAGGCGGGCCACCGCCACGGCATCTGGGTGGGCATCTGCGGTGAGCTGGGCGCGGATACCGCCCTCACCGAGACCTTCCTGCGGATGGGTGTGGACGAGCTGTCCATGAACGCCAAGAGCATCCTGCCCGTGCGCAAGATCATCCGCGGTGTGGATCTGAGCAAGCCCTCTGCCAAGAATGTCTGAGTTCCCCTGACGGAACCGTAAAAGGGGCTGCTGCGGCGCTCTGTGCCAACCAAAGTGTTGGCAAGGGGCGCGCGCGGCAGCTCTTTTTTGATTGCAACAAGAAGCAAATTCACAAAACTGCCGCCTGACAAGCCGCAGTTTCATGGGTGAACGCTTCACAACGGTAAAGCTGGGTGCTATACTATACCTAAGTCGTATTTTTTGAACGCACCTCTGGAGATGAAAGATAGATATGACACAATTTCTGATCCGCCGGTTCATCCGGCATCCCAATGATCCCCAGGACCCCGCCACCCGCACGGCCTATGGCAACCTTGCCAGCGGTGTGGGCATGGCCTGCAACCTGCTGCTCTGCCTGGGCAAGCTGCTGGCAGGCACCCTGTTCGGCTCCATTGCCATTATGGCGGATGCTTTGAACAACCTCTCGGACGCTTCGTCCAACGTGGTCAGCCTCATCGGCTTCCGGCTGGCCGCCAAGGCCCCGGATGCCGAGCATCCCTACGGCCACGCCCGCTATGAATATCTGGCCGGTCTGGTGGTCAGCGTGACCATCCTGGGCATCGGCTTTTCCCTGCTCAAGGAATCGGTGGTCAAGGCGTTCCACCCCACCCCCGTGGTGTTCAGCTGGCTGAGCGTGGGTGTGCTGGCCGCATCCATCCTCGTCAAGCTCTGGATGAGCGGCTTCAACCGCACCATCGGCCGCACCATCGGCTCCGAGACCCTGATGGCCACCGCCGCCGACAGCCGCAATGACGTGCTGACCACCGGCGCGGTGCTGGTCTCCACCGTGGTCTGCAGCCTGACGGGCTGGGCGCGGCTGGACGGCATCATGGGCGTGGCCGTGGCAGCCTTCATCCTCTGGTCGGGCTGGGGGCTGGTCATGGACACCCTGAGCCCCCTGCTGGGCGAGAGCCCCAGCCCGGAGCTGGTGGAGCACATTGAGCAGACGGTCATGGGCTACCCCGGTGTGCTGGGGATGCACGACCTCATGGTGCACGATTACGGCCCGGGGCATCAGTTCGCCTCCCTCCACATCGAGTTTCCGGCAGAGACCGACCCGCTCAAGGCCCACGATGTCATCGACAACATCGAGAACGATTTTATAAAGCGGGACGGCCTGCAGGTGACCATCCACTATGACCCCATCGTCACCACCGATGCGGCGGTGGGCGTGCTGCGCACCCGCCTGATGGAAAAGGCCCGCCAGCTCGACCCCTGCCTTTCGATCCACGACCTGCGCATCGTGCCGGGTGATACCCATACGAATGTCCTGTTCGATCTGGAGTTCCCGGCGGGCTATACCGGGAACAAGGACGAGATGCTGGCCGCCATGTGCCAGTTCGTCCATGAGCAGGACCCGAAATACAGCTGTGTGGTGAAAGTAGAGCAGAGCTATGCGTCTGCTGCCCACGAAAAATAAATTTGTGTTTTAGAGGGGAAGGAACTTATGCTGAACGAGACTTACCGCGGGATGCTGGCCCACAAGAGCGTCATCCGCGAGACCTTTATGTACGGCAAGCAGCGCGCGGCCCAGATCGGCTACGAGAACGTGTTTGATTACTCGCTGGGCAACCCCAGCGTGCCCTGCCCGGAGCAGTTCACCGCCGCCATGCAGGAGCTGCTGGCACAGGAGGACCCGGTGGCCCTGCATGGCTACTGCCCCAGCCAGGGCGACCCGGAGTTCCGCACCGCCGTGGCGGCCCACCTGAACAGGACCTTCGGCCTGCCCTATGCGCAGAAGGATATCTTTCCCACCACGGGTGCGGCGGGTGCCATTGCCCACGCTGTGCGCGCCGTGACCCGGCCCGGGGATGAGGTGCTGACCTTTGCCCCCTACTTCCCGGAGTACGGCCCCTATGTGGAGGGCACCGGTGCCCATCTCAGGGTGGTGCCGCCCCAGGCCCCGGCCTTCCAGCCCAATCTGGAGGCTTTTGAGCAGATGCTGACCGAGAAGGTCACCTGCGTCCTCATCAACACCCCCAATAACCCCACCGGTGTGGTCTACTCTGCCGACACCCTGACCCGGCTGGCGGAGATCCTGACCGAGAAGAGCCGGGCCTACGGCCACAACATCTTCCTTGTCAGCGACGAGCCCTACCGGGATATCGCCTTTGATGGCAGGGCTGTGCCCTACCCGGCGGCGTTTTACCCCCACACCCTGACCTGCTTCTCCTTCTCTAAGAGCCTGAGCCTGCCCGGCGAGCGCCTGGGCTACGTGGCCGTGCGCCCCGGCTGTGAGGGGGAGGAGGTGCTGGTGGATATGATGGCCCAGATCTCCCGCTTTACCGGCCACAACTGCCCGCCCAGCATCATCCAGCGCGCCGTGAGCCGCTGCCTGGATGTGACCAGCGACCTGAGCGTCTACGAGACCAATATGAATCTGCTTTACAACAAGCTGAAAGCGCTGGGCTTTGAGGTGGAGCGGCCCGGCGGCACCTTCTATCTCTTCCCCAAGGCGCTGGAGGAGGATGCCAACGCCTTCTGCCGCAGGGCCCGGGAATTTGACCTGCTGCTGGTGCCCAGCGATACCTTTGGCGTAACGGGCTATGTCCGCCTTGCCTACTGCATCGACACCGAAAAGGTAAAGCGCAGCCTGCCCGCGCTGGAAAAGCTGGCGGCTGCGTATCAATAAAGCCGAACCTCCCGGCAGAGCATCTGGCAGTGCCGCCGGGGGGGGGGGCACAGTATTTTTTGAAACAGAGGAAAGGGAAACTGTTATGGAAAAGATCAAGATGACCACGCCGCTGGTGGAGATGGATGGCGACGAGATGACCCGTGTGCTCTGGAAGATCATCAAGGAGGAGCTCATCCTGCCCTTTGTGGATCTGAAGACCGAGTACTACGATCTGGGCCTGCCCAACCGGGATGCCACCCAGGATCAGGTGACCATGGATGCCGCCCTTGCCAACAAGAAGTATGGCGTGGCAGTCAAGTGCGCCACCATCACCCCCAACGCCCAGCGCGTGGAGGAATACCACCTGCACCAGATGTGGAAAAGCCCCAACGGCACCATCCGCGCCGTGCTGGACGGCACCGTGTTCCGCGCGCCGATCATGATCGACAGCATCAAGCCGGTGGTCAAGAACTGGACAAAGCCCATCACCATTGCCCGCCACGCCTACGGCGACGTGTACAAGTGCACCGAGTTCCGCATCCCCGGCCCCGGCAGGGCGGAGCTGATCTACACCGGCGACGACGGCTCCCGGCAGGCCGCCACGGTCTACAACTTTGAGTGTGCCGGTGTTCTGCAGGGCCAGTACAACAAGGACACCTCCATCTACAGCTTTGCCCGCAGCTGCTTCAACTACGCGCTGGAAAGCAAACAGGATCTCTGGTTCGGTGCCAAGGACACCATCTCCAAGAAGTATGACCACACCTTCAAGGACATCTTCCAGGAGGTGTACGATGCCGAGTACCGGGAAAAGTTCGAGGCCGCAGGCATTACCTATTTCTACAGCCTGATCGATGACATTGTGGCCCGTGTCATCCGCAGTGAGGGCGGCTTTGTCTGGGCCTGCAAGAACTACGACGGCGACGTGATGAGTGATATGGTCTCCACCGCCTTTGGATCGCTGGCCATGATGACCAGTGTTCTGGTCAGCCCGGACGGCAACTATGAGTACGAGGCCGCCCACGGCACCGTGACCCGCCACTACTACAAGTACCTCAAGGGCGAGGCCACCTCCACCAACCCCATGGCCACCATCTTTGCCTGGAGCGGTGCCCTGAAAAAGCGCGGCGAGCTGGACCGCCTGCCCGCGCTGGTCCGGTTTGGCGAGGCGCTGGAGGCCGCCAGCCTGCAGACCCTCAATGACGGCATTATGACCAAAGACCTCTGCGGCCTGGCGGAGGGCATCACCCCCACCCAGGTGAACAGCGAGGAATTCATCCAGGCCATCCGCACCCGGCTGGAAGCAAAACTGGCATAAGCGCTGCATCACGGCCCCTGCCCCGGAACCCCGGCGGCGGGGGCTTTTTGCGCCTATACAAGGCGGTTGGCCTGTGCTACAATGGGAGCAGAAAAGGCGGTGACAGTATGCAGCATCATCCTCTGCCCGAATACCCCCGCCCGGCCCTGCGGCGGGACAGCTACGAGAACCTGAACGGCCTGTGGCAGTACGCCATCACCGGCTCTGCGGGGCTGCCCGCAAAGTGGGACGGCGACATTCTGGTGCCCTACTCCCCGGAGACGAAAGCCTCCGGCGTGGGGCGCACCCTGCAGCCCGGGGCGTGGCTCCACTACCACCGGAGCTTTGTGCCCCCGGCGGGCACCGGCGGGCGGGTGCTGCTCCACTTCGGGGCCGTGGACTATGCCTGCGCCGTGCAGGTCAACGGCCATCTGGTGGGGGGCCACCGGGGCGGCTACTGGCCCTTTGCGCTGGATATCACCGATGCGCTGAACCCTGCCGGCCATGACCGGCTCTGGGTGGCCGTGCAGGACCCCACCGGCACCGGCGTGCAGGCCCGGGGCAAGCAGACCCTCCGGCCCGGCGGGATGTTCTACCCGGCCCAGAGCGGCATCTGGCAGACCGTCTGGCTGGAGCGGGTGCCGGAAAACTACATCACGGAGCTGACCGTCACCCCGGACTATGATGCCCGCACCGTGACCGTGAAAGCCCATACTTCCCTGCCCGGCGGGGCGGCGAACCTGTGGGCCGTGGTGCGGGCCGGGGGCGTGACCATTGCCGAGGACTGGGGC
>OIWV01003312.1_pt1 | contig 10609 bp, 7 predicted proteins | sample 1587751 | NCBI WGS metagenome assembly OIWV01 (sample SAMEA3888913, study PRJEB22519) | human gut metagenome | biome: human gut; feature: human-associated habitat; material: faeces | place: Denmark | collected 2010 | reverse complement strand
TGGGGGTCAGTGAACCGGTATTTCGTGAGTGCTATGGCGATTACGGAAAGGTACAGTCGGGGGAGATTTCTGTCTATATCAAAAGCTATAACAGTACGGACCGTGTGATCCGAAGTCTCCGTGCCAAAGGGTATGACGGGGTCAGTACATACCGTGTCAGCAAGACAGAGTATGATCCGGACCGGCTGCAGCAGAGAATGAATATTTTTGAGATCATGGGAGCGATTCTTGGTGTGATGTTTCTGGTACAGATCCTGGTGCATATGATCTTTTACCGGATCCGGCGCCCAGAGGAGTTTCTGATGCAGACTTTGGGGATAACGGTGGACCGTTTGCTTTGGATCGAGGCGGCAGAGCTTATTCTGGAGCTTATACCGGTACTTGTCCTGGGAGGCATTGTGGTGTGGCTTCTGCATTATAATGAGGAGGCGCGGGTGATGTTAGATTATTATACGGTCACAGGAGCCGTGTGCGTGCTTTTGTATAATGTTGTCTGTGTGTGTGCGTCATGGCTTTTACATTGCAGATTTTATAAAAAGTGGTTAAAGCGTCAGATCATGTAAGGAGGGATGGCTATGATACGGGTAGAAAATCTGGAGAAATATTATGATCGTCATAAGAAAAACGAAAAACATGTATTACAGAAGATCAATCTGGAACTGCCGTCCCATGGTCTTATTGCTGTGGTGGGGGAGAGTGGCTGCGGAAAGACGACTCTTTTAAGGTGCATCAGCGGTCTGGACTGTTTTGACGATGGCCGGATGGTATATGAAGGAAAACATGTGATCATGCCCCGGAAAAATTCTATGGAAGAATACCGGAACCGGAATATCGCATTTGTCTTTCGAAATGAATATATGAGGGAAGAAATGACGGTTCTGGAAAATGTCCGGATGGCATTGGCTCCGTATGAGCTTTCTGCGGAGGAAGAACAGGAGCGGATCCGGCTGACTCTGGAGGCTGTGGGGATGGAGAAGTACAAAAACCGCCGTCTGGAATATCTTTCGGGAGGGCAGATGCAGCGGGTCGCTGTGGCAAGAGCCTTTGTAACATGCCCGGGGATTATTTTTGCGGATGAACCCACCGGAAATCTGGATGAGGAGAATACCATCCGGATCATGCAGCTTTTGCGGGCTTTTTCCGAAAAAGCACTGGTGGTTCTGGTGTCCCATGAACAGAATATGGTGAAGGGCTTTGCAGACAGGATCATTCATCTGGAGGAGGGGCGGATCGTGTCTGACATGGAAAACAATGCGGCGGAACAGATCCGCCGTATGGAATGGAAGGATATTTATCTGGGGGAATATCGCCGGACGCAGCAGAAGCTGGAGCATTTGCAGGTTCAGTTTTATGAGCAGGAAGAGGAAATGCAGGAGGAGACAGAACAGGAAAATACTGCACAGGAAAACACCATTCAGATCATTCACCGCAATCATAAGTTTTTTGTCAAAGGTGCCGGGGAAGAAGAGATTATTCTTTTAAAGGACAGTGACTGCAAGGTGGTCGATGGTCCGCGGCCGGAGTATATGGATGCTTTAGACGGGCAGGAGATCGGGCTGGAGAGTATTTCACAGGATTTCCGACAGCATTACCGGCTACCGGAGCTGTTAAAGGTTTCTGCCGGACTTTCAGAGGGACATGGCCGGTGGCTTTTTATGCGGCTGACACTTTTATTATTTACTGTGGTCACATTTCTGATATTTACGGACTACCGCTCCAGAGATTCTCTGAATAAGCTTGCTCTGCAGACAACAGACAGTCATTTGGTGACCTTTGATTTTTCACAGGGTGGTTTTACACGGTCGGGGATTGAACTTTTTTACGATCAATATCTGACTGCAGGGGGCTACAGCGATATCGTGCCGGCGCTGAATGATACCATGAATGTGCAGTATGACGGTTATCTGCAATTATCCGGTCATCTGTGCAAGGTGCAGGATTTTTCCATGATTTCCGTTAAGGAGATCTCGACGGTGGATATACAATATGGAAGGATGCCAAAGAACCGCAATGAGATCGTGGTGGACCGGTGGCTTTTAAAACGTGCAAGACAGGATAATAATATTCTGCGGGAATTATTTCTGGATGACAAACAGTTTCTGGGGCAGAAGGTGTCCTTCGTTACGGGAAATCCCGTAACGATCGTTGGGATCGGCAGCCGGGATGAGCCGTCCGTTTATGGCAGTGATACCCTGCGGCTAAGTATGGCATATGAGCTTCCCTCTTTGATAACAGCCGAAGAAATCAGCGCGTTGTATCCAAAGAAATATAAAGATCTGTATCTGAATGATAATGAGGTGCTCGTTTCGGAAAGAATCCTAGCACAGGCGGAGGGCGCCAGTGATAAAGAAAAGAAGGAAACGATTTTAAAGACCCTGAAGGATCTTACGGGTTGGGAATGTTACATTGCAGGAACTTTTTCCGAGGAGGGCTATGATTACATTATTCCGGAGGGATTTTGTTATGACATTTCCAGGGAAAAAGCGATTCAGGATCACAAATGTTATGCCTATGCGGAATCGCCGCAGAAAATGATCGCCCAGATCCGGAAGGATATGGAACGGGGAAAAGATAAGTTTCCGGTTGTGATGCAGCAGACGACACAGGAACAGTTTCAGAAAGCACTGGAAGAAAAGCATTCCATGATCCAGATGGATTATGAATATCTGATTGCTTTTGTTGCAGTTGTGTTTGTTGTGATTCTTGTGTTGATCTGGTTTCAGATTCTGTCCCAGAGAAAAGAGATGATCGTCAGTCAGTTCGTGGGGATCAGACGAAGTGTGCTGTGGAGAATGAAAATGCTGTATGCCCTCCGGAATACAAGCTTTGTATGTCTGCCGGTTGTGATGATATGCTGGATCGTAGTGCAGATTATGTCTTCGATTCCGTCATTCAATTATTTTGTGGACATGACATGGTGGGTGGCACTGCTTTTTGGCGGTGTATTGACCGGGCTTGTTACAGTGGCATATGGTGCTGTCTGGAAATGTAATCTGCCGGGATTTCCACTCAGATATACGGAATAATATAGAAAAGGGCAGTAAGAAAAGAATTCCTGCATCATCAGATTTGACAAAAAGAAAAAAATCGGATACACTTTGTTAGGATTCAAACAATTAGAAAACTAACTAAAGGAGATTTGTTATGCAGGAGACACTTCATTATCTTTTGATGTCGGATCATTTGATGATTCAAAAAGCTCTGGTATCCCGCGTGAAGGATACCGGATTAACGCCGGGACAGCCGAAAGTCCTTGATTATCTGCTAAACCATGATGGAACGATTCAGAAAGAGATTGCTATGTTCTGTCATATTGAACCGGCGTCTCTGACTGTTTTATTAAACGGAATGGAAAAGAAAGGGTATATCGAACGAAGGAACGTCGGAAATAATCGGCGTTCTCTTTATGTATATCTTACAGAGAAAGGAAAAGAATATGCCGATCGTCTGAACCGGGAATTTGCCATAATTGAGGCCGGTGCGTTAAAAGGTTTTTCGGAAGCAGAGAAAGATCTGGTACAGGAACTGCTTAACCGGATATATGACAATATGGTAGAAATTTCAGCGAAAGAAGGCATAAAAAAATGAAACAATTAAAAAATATAAAAACAAGAACAGCAATGTATTTTATAGGATTATTTGTAATGACGATCGGTATCGCACTTTCTGTAAAATCGAATCTGGGTGTGTCTCCGGTCAGCTCCATTCCATATACAATGACTTGTGTCTGGGGAATTGAAATGGGTAAAGCGACCATTCTTTTTCATATCGTACTGGTTCTGATCCAGATCCTGTTATTGCGCAGGAAATTTAAACCGGCCCAACTGCTACAGATTCTGGTGGGCGTGGTATTTGGATATTTTACAACCTTTTGTAATTACATGGTATCCTTTTTGCCGACGCCGGATAATCTGGGGATTCGTATCGTGATGGTTCTGGCAAGCACTGTGTTTGTGGCGGCCGGTATCTTTTTATATCTGCCCGCAGATCTGATCCCTCTTGCGGGGGAGGGGGCTATGCAGGCGGTATCCTCTGTCACAAAGATAGAATTTTCCAAGGTAAAGATAGGCTTTGATTGTACGATGGTTCTCATTTCTGTTATTACCTGTCTTGTATGTCTGCACAATCTTGGAAGTGTTGGTGTGGGTACTATTATTGCCGCATTCCTTGTTGGAACACTGGTGGGTGTTATTAATCGTGCCTTTGGCAAAAAACGGGATGAGCTTCTCGGCAAAAATGATGAGGCGGATGTTTCCGGTGTAACGGAACAGAAAGGCTGCTATGTGATCACGATTTCCCGTGAATTTGGAAGTGGTGGCCGTGAGATTGGAAAAATTCTGGCAAAACAGCTTGGTTTTCGATATTATGATTCGGAACTGATCCGGTTCTTCATGATTTTTTTGCGTGGTATGCCGGACCGTTAGAGCAGTCAGAGCTTCCTAAGGTTGATCAGCTTTTCCAAAAGGAATCCCAGTTGATCCGGGAGCTGGCACAAAAAGAATCATGTATCATTGTAGGTCGTCTTGCTAATTATATTTTAAAGGATCTGCCGGCGGCTTATCATGTGTTTATTAGTGCGGATACTGCTTCTAAGGTAAAAAGAGTTTCCGAACGGGATCAGCTTTCTGAGAAAATGGCGGAGGCAAAGGTTAAGAAGGTTGATCATGAACGGGCTGTGCATTGCCGTCATTTTACAAAAACAGAATGGGGAAACATAAAAAATTACGATCTGTGTATTAAATCCAATGATTTCGGAATTGAGGAAACAGCACAGATCATTCAGGGGTTGTTTCAGAGAAAGATCACAGATTAAAAATACGAAGAAATTATCCGCTTTCAGAATATATTATACTAAAAAAGATATGAATGTTAATAGACATAAATGTGAAGAAATAATGTGTTCCTGGTATATAGAGTGTAAAAATTAAGAGCCATGTTAAAAAATAAATGAGAGAATGGATATTGATTTTTACAATAAAGATGATATACTATTTATGAAAAGATAATTACATTGGGTGATTTATTAATAGATGTCTGTTATTGATTTAGATCAATATAGGATAATGTAGGGAAAGAAGGTGAGAGAATGTATACGACCCCAAAATACAGAGAAACCATTGAAAAAGCGTTCTTTTCATTAATATGAGTAGATAAAAATGAAAAGAACGCCATATAACCTACATCAAAAGTATAACATAAACGTAGATGATATAAAACCTGATAAAAAGACTATTACATAAAATTATGAGACACAAGAGATAAGGAGGACGAATATGAACAAATTTACAAAATATATAGCAGTTGGAGTAATGTGTTGTGCATTGTTGTGTACAGTTGTTTCTGTTAAGGCATCTAGCGGAAGTCTTTCATACAGCACATCTTCCAATACATATCTTGGAGAGCTTGCTAATAACGCAGCAAAGGCAAAAACTCTTTCAGTAAATACCAGACCAACGGCGGGAACCGGTGGGGTGCTTGTGAAGATTACCAATCATGATGGGACATTAAAAGCGTCAAAAGTGTTTTCATATTATTCATCAACCGGTGATCTGACGGCTAATATGCCAGCAAATAGTAAAAGGCGTATATATGTTGAGCCAAATATATCAGGACAACATATTCAGGGAGCAGTAAACTATTCGTATTAGTCAATAGCAACATATAGTTACAGATATTTGGATGGTGTAGTATTGTTTTAGACATTATTACACCATTTAAAATATGGAGGCAGGATATGATTTTTTTGAAGTTATCAGTAAAATACTGGAGAGAGCATTGGAAAAGACTTCTGACCCTGATCACTATGATCGTTATGGGAGCAGCGGTCCTATGTCTTACGGCGCTTTTTATCCGCAGTGACAAAATGCGTCTGCTGAACCGGGAACTGGATATGCTGGGAAATTATGATGCGGTATTTTATGAAGTGACACAGCAGGATGCAGAAAAAATTGCAGACAATAAGGATGTGGATGGCTGTGGATATTACCGGGAACTGGGGTATGCCGGAGCGGATGGGAGCGAAAGCGCTGACTATAAGGTGATCTCCTTTCCAGATACCGCTTCCATTGAGATGTATCATATGTCCTGTGTGAAAGGGACTTATCCGGTAAAGGAAAATGAAATAGCAGTTGATGCAGGAAAAGCAAAGGAGCTTGGTGTGGCACCGGTGCCCGGAAGTACGGTGAAGCTGCAGCTTTTTGACTACAAAAAGAAAAAACTGATGGAAAAGAAGTTTACCATATGCGGGATTTTCCAGATATCTGCAGAGGGGGTCTGGGGAGGCTTTTACAGATATCCGATCCATGAGGGATTGGACGATTATGTTATGCCGACAATCTGTGTCTCAGACAGCATGGCGGACAGTTTTCGAAGTGATTTTGTCACGGCTTTTATTCAGGCAGACAGCGATACGAACAAATTGGCCGCCCGTATTGAAAAAAGCAGCTTGAAGCATCTGAAAGGGTATGAAGTAGAAGCTGGAAGATATGCAGCTTTTTCTTATATTATGGGGATCACGGCACAGATTTCTAACAAATACGGTGCTGCAACGGTAGAAAATGCTTTGAAGGCGTTAAAAAACGGAGATGTCTGGAAGGATTTTTATTCCTCTGTGGTCATTCCTTTATTTGGGGTGCTGATGTTTGTTGTTGTAACGATTTCTGTTGTCAGCATGGTACGAAGTCTTTTGGAGGATCGATCCAAAGAAGCGGCGGTTCTTCGCAGCATTGGTATGACCCGGACTAAGGTATGCATATATCTTTTTGTGGAACTGTTCATTTTGATCCTGTGTTTTACGGGAGTTGGTATGGTTCTTGGAGGACTTGTACATATCTTACTGGTCCGGATGGTGTGTCCGGTTTATGGGATAGATCTTCCCCTTGGCTTTCATCCGGGAGTGTATGTAGCATCCGTGACTGTTTCTCCGTGGATATACGCATTGGTGGTTATGATGGTCAGCAGTATGATCTCCATTGTGTTTCCACTGATCCGAATGGGGAAAATGACACCAATTGCATTGATGGATCAACGGTATTCCGTCAAGAAGCGTAAAAAGAAACAAAGAAGGGTCAACCTTTCCAGATGTAGTTGGCGCAGACTGGTGGGAGCAAGGATTTCCTTTCATGATCCTGCAGTTCTTATTATTCTCTGTGTCCTGATGGGAACCTGTTTCCTTGGATACAACTATTTTCATGCACTGGCAGATAAAAATAATGTGGAAGAAAAAGCGACTCTGGAAGAAGCCGGACTTGATGAATGGTATTATACGGCGGAAAAAACAAAGCAGGCATCCCTGTATGATTTTGCAGTGGAAAATCATCATGATTATGGTATCGAGCCGGAGGTCTATGAGCAATTTCGCAGGAAAAAGGAGATCAAAAATTCCTTTGCCCGGATCGTCAATAAATCGACCCGTCTGGCTTATACCAAAAAGGATGACAAAAGGATGCCTGATTATCTGGCACCCTTTCTTGGATCATTCTTTTGGTTTTGTTATTTGCTGTAGTCAGCTCCATTTCCTATTCGACCGCTATCTCCACGTTTTTTCCACTGAAGGCCACTCCATACTTATAGATTGTCTGAATCCCGGCATTCTTCATCTCTGTATCATATTTTTTATCCGTAATCTGCTTCAATGCGGCTTCAGACATATTTTTCAATTCTTCATCACTGCAGTTTTTCCCGGCTTTCAGTTCAATCAATATACCCGGCATCCCCTTGCGGATAGGTTTTAACTGAATATCATACCGGCCGTCACCGGACTCCCTGTTAGAAGTCGCAAAAGTTCCACTCATCAATGCACACAGTCCCAGCATAAACCCATGATAAAAATTCTCTCCGGCAGTATCGAAAAAACTCACTGACTGCGTCAGTAACATTTGGAGCTGCGATTTCAGCCGTTTATGATCACCTGAAAAAGTGGCCTCCTGAATCGAAATGGCTGTGGCCTGTGGAATTATATTTTCCATACGTTGTAGAATCTCTTTGTTATATACCAGAGAAATCTCACGGTTTGGCAATGCAACCTCACATAGGAAATCCCCATTGAAAGAAAGAGATGTATTCAACACTTTTAAATATCCAGTCATAAGCAGAAAGCTATAAATAGTCGATGGATTGCTTTTGATCTGTGGATAGATCACATCCGTATCAATAAATGTGGTAAAAGTTTCACCATTGACCAGAGAAGTAAGGCGGTCATATATCTCATTGTCTGCCACCGCAAGTACTTCACCAATGACATCATTACTTCCCGTAGATACCCAGAAGGGTCTCGGTTCACATTTGTTGCTGAAATAACTGACCACCGACCAGGGATTGAAAATTTCTGTCTTTCCAAAGAGATAGCCATCATACCACTGACATATTTCGTCGTATTTATCAGCCGCGTCATAATATGCTGCCATCTCCCGGACCTCGTCTGCCGTAAATCCGAAGTAAGCGCTGTATTTGTTGTCCAGCACAGAATTAATAGACAGGTTGTTCATTCCACTAAAAATACTTTCTTTGGCTACCCGCAAAATGCCGGTGAGGAACCCAAATGACAGATGACTGTTGTCCTTAAAACCTCCTGAAAAAAGATTCCGCATAAACCGGATAATCTTGTCGTAATAGTCCTCACTGTGCCCTTGTTGAATGGGAGTATCATACTCATCAATGATGATAACCGGCGCAACATCATAATGGCTGTGAAGCATTGCGGACAGATCAAGGAGTGCCGAAGATAATTCCACCTCTGTTGCACTGCCATTGACCAGCCTTTCATAGACTTTTCTGCTGTATCCGTCACATTTTTCACTGCTCTGTAACTCTTTGTGCCGCTGTGCCTCTTTTGCAAAAATGTCACGAAGTGCCGCAAAGGTCTCTTCCCATGTGTCAAACTTCACGTCCTTGAAAGTCAGAAAGATCACCGGATATCTGCCTTGGTAATCTCTATACTTTTGTCCGCAGGACCATATTTTTTTATCCCGGAAATACACAGAAGTATCTTTATCACTTCTTTCAAAATAAGTGCGCAGCATATCCATATTGAGTGTCTTGCCAAAACGCCGGGGGCGGGTGAAAAGTGTTACCATGGGGCGTTCATCAATAAAGTCTTTTATCATCATCGTCTTGTCGATGTAATAGTACTCCGAAGCCGCAAGGCAATAGTTAGACACACCAATAGGCAGCGGGAGCTTCTGTTCACACTCCCATGTTTGTCCAGGATTCATTTCAGCCATAATGCGATACCTCCACGTATCATTTTACAAATATAGCTTACCTATTTTACAGGACTTTGTCAATTAAGGAAGAAGCAGACCGGATCTCTTCCGGCTCCGGCATAGAACATAACGCACCTTTTCTGGTAACAACGATGGATGCGGCAGCATTTGCAAATAAAAGCATCTCACGTATATCCTTCTCTGTCAGGGCATCTGTCCCTAATTCCAGAATCCGGCTTAAGACTGCCCCGCAGAAGGTATCTCCGGCTCCGGTCGTATCAACGACATGCTCCTGATGGATCCCCCCGCAATATATTTTCTCATCCTTATAATATGCTATACTGCCTTTATTCCCCAATGTAACAAACAATATTTTTATGTCAGAGTTGTCCCGGATAAAGGAAACACCTTTCTCCAGACTTTCCTGTTCCGATACAAAGGCAACTTCCTCTTCCGATATCTTCATGATATCACATTGCTTCATCCCATACAGGATCCTCCTTCTGGCTTCTTCCGGTGTCTTCCACAGGGAAAGCCGCAGATTGGGATCAAAGGAGATCAGGCATCCATTGTCTTTTGCCACCTGAATGGCATACTGTGTTGCTTCATAATTTTTATCATGCGTCATGGACAAGGAACCATAATGAAAAATTTTGGATCTTTTTATCAGTTCTCCGTCCACTTCTTCTTTCCCAAGCATCATGTCAGCACCGGGATTGCGATAAAAGGAGAATTCTCTCTCTCCATCTGCTGCTGTATGTACAAAGGCAAGCGTTGTAGGAATACAGGTATCCTTAACCAGTCCGTCGGTCAATATTCCTTTACTCCGGATCGTATTTTCCAGGAAATCCCCAAACATATCTTTCCCGACTTTGCCGATAAATGCAACGTGTTTATCCAGTTTTCTTAACATAGCCAGCACATTGCAGGGTGCCCCTCCCGGATTGGCTTCGAACAGCATATGATTCTGTCCGGAAGTCCCCGCCGTAGTAAAATCAATTAACACTTCTCCAAGTGCTGCTACATCCAGATCTTTCTTCATAACTATGGTCTCCTCTTAATTAAGCATCAAGAAGTGTCTGAAATTTAAGCTTAAATTTCAGACACTTCATATTGTCAGGCTTCTGTTTCAGGGAACAAATCCGGTCTTAAATGTGTCATATCGGTAGGATTCTTCTCTATGCGTTCAATAGGATTCGGGCAATAAACATTATATGTTTCCCTTGAGTTCATTTTAATAAACGTTCCGGGATCATTCAATGCTTCTTCCTCTTCCTTTGTAGGTCTGTGCGGTCTCGTATATACATACGCAATGTGGGGATACAGACTGTCTCCCGGGGTCTTTCCGAAGACACTCTGTTTTGCATGGAAATACAAAGTCGAATAACCACCTGCATCAACATGTG
>OIWV01003303.1_pt1 | contig 10628 bp, 9 predicted proteins | sample 1587751 | NCBI WGS metagenome assembly OIWV01 (sample SAMEA3888913, study PRJEB22519) | human gut metagenome | biome: human gut; feature: human-associated habitat; material: faeces | place: Denmark | collected 2010 | reverse complement strand
GCAAGACGCAAGCAAAGCGCTGCGGCTGCTGGGTGCCGCAACCCGGGCAGTGGCATTGCGAAGCAATGACGGAGAGGTTTATCCCGCAAAAACTCTTGCTTAGAAAATATAATCGAACTGATACTCGCCGATGAGGATGGTATCGTTCTCCTGCACGCCCTTCTGCACCAGAGCGTCCAGAATGCCGCTCTCGCCCAGCTGGCGCTGGAAATACTGCAGGCTCTCGTAGTCGTCCACGTTGCTGCCGGCCAGGATATACTCCAGCCAGGGTGCATCCACGCTCCAGACATGAGCCTCCATCCGCTTGATGGTAAACTCGCGGCCACCGGCCTTTGCCTCGGGCTTCTTGTACTCGGGGGCAAACACGGGGACGGCGGGAATGTCCTTCAGGCGGTTGTAGACCAGACCCGGAAGCTCCCTGACGCCCTGCATGGTGGCGGCGGAGATGGGGACGAAAGTCAGGCCCTTCTCTTCCACATACTTGCGGAAGGTGTCGATCTGCTCCTCGGTGGCAAGGTCACACTTGTTGCCCACCACGATCTGGGGACGCTCGGCCAGAGCCGGGCTGAACTTTGCCAGCTCCTCGTTGATCTGCTCGAAGTCCTCGATGGGGTCGCGGCACTCGCTGCCGGAGACGTCCACGACGTGCAGCAGCAGACGGCAGCGCTCCACATGGCGGAGGAAGTCGTGGCCCAGGCCGACGCCCTCGCTGGCACCCTCGATGAGGCCGGGGATGTCGGCGCAGACGAAGCTTGCGCCCTCACCCACCGACACGACGCCCAGCGTCGGCACCAGCGTGGTGAAGTGGTAGTTTGCAATTTTCGGCTTTGCGGCGCTGATGGTAGAGATGAGGGTGGACTTGCCCACGTTGGGGAAGCCGATGAGGCCCACATCCGCGATGAGCTTCAGCTCGAGGGTCACCTGAATGTCCTCGCCGGGCATACCGGGCTTTGCAAACTTGGGGATCTGGCGGGTGGGGGTGGCAAAGTGTGCATTGCCGTAGCCGCCGCGTCCTCCCCTGGCGATGGTGACAGGGGTATGGTCGGACAGGTCGGCGATGACGAGGCCGCTCTCTGCGTCCTTGATGACCGTTCCCAGAGGCACCTTGATGACGAGATTCTCGGCATTCTTGCCGTGGCAGAGGCTTGCGCCGCCCTTGCCGCCCTCGTCGGCGGTGTACTTGCGCTTATAACGGAAGTCCATCAGAGTGGTGAGGTGGTCGTCCACGACGAAAATGATGTCGCCGCCCCGGCCGCCGTCGCCGCCGTCCGGGCCGCCAGCGGCCACGAACTTCTCACGATGGAAGCTCACTGCGCCGTCGCCGCCCTTTCCGGCATGGAGCCAGATGGTGGCGATGTCGATAAAATTGGTTTGTGCTGCCATACAGGCCCTCCTGTTCTCAGAAAAAATTCTTCTCAGCGCTTATTCTCTGCGCTTTTATTTGAAAATAACCTCTCAGTCCACGCTTTTGCGCGGCCAGCTCCCCTGACGAGGGGAGCCTGATCGAGGAAGAAGAAATTCATCAAAAAGAGCCGGGCCACGAGGGTCCGGCTCTCTGTGTTGCAGATTTTAGAAAGAAGTTACTGCTTGACGCTGCACTTCTTGCCGCTCTTGCCCACGCGCTCGAAACGAACGGTGCCGTCGACCAGAGCAAACAGGGTATCATCGCTGCCCTTGCCGACATTCTCACCCGGCTGGATGTGAGTGCCGCGCTGACGAACGAGGATGTTGCCGGCCAGAACGAACTGACCATCTGCACGCTTGGTGCCCAGACGCTGAGCCGCAGAATCACGGCCGTTCTTGGTGCTGCCTACGCCCTTTTTATGTGCCATTGTAATATACCTCCTACTTAGCCGTTGATCGCAGTGATCTCAACCTTGGTGAAGGGCTGACGATGGCCCATGCGGCGAGCACTGTGCTTCTTTGCGCGATAGGTGATGATGTTCAGCTTCTTGCCCTTGCCATTCTTGATGACCTTGGCAGAAACGGTAGCACCCTCAACAACAGGAGCGCCAACCTTCACAGAACCCTCCTCGCCAATAGCGAGAACCTGATCAAACTTCACTTCGGAGTCGGCCTCAACGTCCAGCTTTTCGATGTAGACGATGTCGCCCTGCTCCACGCGGTACTGCTTACCGCCGGTAACAATGATTGCGTACATTTTGTTCATTCCTTTTCGTTGTACTCGCTGGTCGTAAAGGCAGGCCCTCACAGGGGCCATTTGAGGCGCCCACACCAAGCGGCTAGAATAGTATAGCAAAAAAATGTGCGGATTTCAAGAGGAAAATCCCGCTTTTGCGGAAATATTTTCAGTTTTTCTCCGCCAGTTTCTCTTTGAGCTGCTGCTTCACCCGCTCGTTATAGGCATTCGTGCGCTCGAGGAAGAGCTTGCGGGGGCTGGAAGCCACCAGCTCTTCCCTCTCCACCGTAAATTCCGGCTCTGCCTTGCGCACCTTTGCCAGCAGACTGCGGTTCTCTGCCGTCAGGGCCAGCGTCACCATGAGAGGCTTGGACTTATATTTCCGGGTCAGGAAAATTTCCAGTGCCACACCGCCCACGACGGCCGCAGCCGCCACCAGCTGGGAAGCGCGAAGGCCGAGCGACGGCACCAGCAGCAGGCTGTCGGTGCGGAGAGATTCGATCCAGAAGCGGCCTGCACCGTACCAGATGAGGTAGCGCAGGGCAATGTCGCCGTTGAACTTCCGCTTTTTGATGTACGCCACCAGCAGAGCCAGACCCACGAAGCACCAGATGCTCTCGTAGAGGAAGGTGGGGTGGACGGGCATGGCGGGGTCGATGGTGACGCCCTTCGGCACCGTGACAGTGCTGCCCATCAGGTAATCTTCCGTTGCTTCGCTGAACATACCCCAGGGCAGGGTGGTGTTGCAGCCGAAAGCCTCCTGATTGAAGAAGTTGCCCCAGCGGCCGCAGCCCTGTCCGATGAGGAAGCCCATGCCGGCCAGGTCGAACATGGGCAGCACCGGCACGCCCCGCCATTTGCAGGCCAGGCCGCCGAACACAAAGGCGCCGATGATGCCGCCGTAGATGGCCAGACCGCCGTCGCGGACGGCCAGCACATCCCAGATGGTATCGTAATTATAGGGTGCCATCGCCACATAATACAGGCGGGCGCTGGCGATGCCCAGCACCACGCCGATGAGGATGACATCCACCATCGAATCGGCGTCGATGCCGAACTCCGTGCAGCGGCGGAACGCAAAGACCAATGCGAGGCAGAGGCCGAAGGCGATGCAGACGCCGTACCAATAAATATCCATGTCGCCGATGCTGAAGGCCACCCGGCTCAGCTCAAAGCTGAGGCCGAGGCCCGGGAACTGTACCAGATTCGTCATTCTTCCGTCTCCTCTTCTTCCTCGTCCTCAACGGCAGTGCCGTCCGGCTCAATGTACATCACGGCCATCCGCTCAGGCCGCAGGATGTGCTGCAATGCCGCGTCGGCGTCCTCTGCCGTCAGGCCCGCCAGCATGGTGATCTGCTGGGCCACAGTCTGACCTGCCAGCGCGAAATCTGCCATCTGGCTGGCCGAATCCTCGACATTTTCCAGGTTTTCGATGAGCTGGCCGTATTTTTCGTTCTTGCAGAGGGTGAAGATCTCCCGGTCCACGCCCTCTTTGCGCACCCGCTCGATCTCGTCCAGCAGAAGCTGCCGGACGGTGTCGGGCTGGTCGCTCTCGCCGGTGAAGAGGATGCAGCAGCATCCGTCCACCCGCAGCACCTCACCGCCGAAGCCCGGGTTAGTCAGGCCCTCGTCGTAGAGGCGGCGGTAGAGCGGCGACATCCCGCCGCAGATACAGCAGAGGATGAGCTCGTACAGCATCTCGCTGCGCAGGTCGCCGAAAGGCAGCGGCTCTTCTTTGAAGCCCAGACCGAAGCAGGACTTGGCGATGGGCATGGCGATGGTCTTTTCGGCCGCCGCCAGCGTCATCGGCTCCGGGCGGAGCAGGCGCTCGACCTTTTCCGCCGGGCGCTCGTCCATCAGGCCGTGGCGGGCGCAGGCAGCCAGGATCTGCTCCATGCTGGTGTTGCCTGCTGCGGCCAGCACCATATTGCCCGGCGCATAGAACGCCTTGCAGCAGTCGTAGAGCATTTCCGGCGTTATCTCCGCGATGCTCTCCACCGTTCCCGCAATATCGCTGCGGATGGGGTGGCTGTGATACAGACACTCGCACAGGCCGGTAATGAGCCGCCAGTCGGGGCTGTCGTCGTACATCTTTATCTCCTGCCCGATGATGCCCTGCTCTTTGGCGATGGTCTGCTCGGTAAAGTAGGGGTGTCCCACCATGCCCAGCAGCACGTCAAGGCTCTCGTCCAGCTGTTCCGTGGCCGTAAAGAGGTAGCAGGTGCGGTCGAAGGCCGTGAAAGCATTGGCATTCGCGCCAGTCTTGGCGAACTTTGCAAAGGCATCGCCGTCCTCATCCTCGAACATCTTGTGCTCGAGGAAATGGGCCACACCGGCGGGCAGATGCACTTCCCGCTCCCCCAGCCGGAAATCCCGGTCGATGGAGCCGAAGCGGGTGGCGTAAATGACATGGGTGCCGGAGTAGCCCGGCATGGGGCGGACGAGTACGGTCAGCCCCGAGGGCAGAACTTTCCACTGGTCAGCGGCGGTGCGTTCCAGCACGCTCTGGGTGTTCTCAGCCATTTCCATTCCCCTCCTCCCGCGTCAACAGACAGCTCACCGACAGGGTGAACTGCTTCAGAATATCCCGCACATCTTCCCTGGTCACCGCCAGCAGGGCGCGGCGGGCGTCGTCCGGCGTCTGCACCGGGCCGCCCCGCAGCACTTCCATATAGTACCATGTCTCGATGCCGCCCAGCGTATCCTCCAGGCCGTTCATCCCGGCCAGCAGGCCCCGGCGGCAGTCTTCCAGCTCTTCGTCGGTGATAGGGCCGTCGCAGAGATCTGCCAGCTCTTTGAGCACCGCCTGCTCAGCGCGGGCCGCGTCGGCGTGCTCGACGCCGCTGTTGACAGCCATGCTGCCCGTGAAGCTCTGGAAGGACGACGAGCAGTAGTAGCACAGATGGTCGCGCTCCCGGACGTTCAGGAAAAGGCGGCTGGTCACACTGCCGCCGTAGAGAGCCATCGCCAGCCGGACAGCGGCCAGCTGTTCAGGCCGCATGGGCTGGCCCAGCGTGAACAGCATACAGAGCTTGGCCTGTGTGGTGTCGAAATGCTCCACCTTCCGCACCGGCTCCCGCCGGGGCATGGCGATATTCTCCGCCCGGGGCAGCGGGGCGCGGTCGATGGCCGAAAGCTCCATCAGAAGGGCGTCCTTCACGGCGGTGGTGCTGGCCTCGTCGCAGCCCAGCACGATGAGCTCGATGTTCGCCGTCCGCAGCATCTCATCATATGCCTCGGTCAGCGCTTCGGGCGTCAGGCCGTCCACTTCTTCTAAGTAGCCCTCCTGCCGGACACCGGCGGGACTGTCTCCGAAGAACTCGCGGTTGGCCTGCCGCTGGCAGTAAAGGCGCTTGTCGTTCACTTCGTCTTCCAGCGCTTTCTTCAGCATCTGCTTTTCGATGCCCACGGCCTCGGGGTCGAAGGTGCTGCCCACAAAATAGGGGTGGAACGCCGTGCCGAGGGCCAGTGCGGCGTACTCCTGCGTCAGCTTCTCCCCTTCCAGTGCGAACTGGTCTTTGATGCCGGTGATGCTGACGCAGAGGTTGTGGCTGCAGCCCATGGGGCGGGCGTCCACGGTCAGGTCGGCGCCGTAGAGGCGGGCCAGCTTTTTGGTCATCTGGGTCATGTCGGGGCAGTCGGCATAGCCCCGCTCCATCACCAGCGGCAGCAGCGCATGGGCCGTGGCCGTCTCGCGGCGGGCCGGGAACGCGAAGTGGATGCTGATGCGGCAGCGGTTGAATTTCTGCGCGGCGTCATACGAGAGGTGGACGCCGCGCGCGATTTGGAATCGTCTCAATGTTCTATCGTCCTTTTGTATTATTTCGTTTGTTCCAGCGCCAGATACTCTTCCAGCGAGAGACCGGAGGCGCGGATGGCGAGGGCGTTGTCCCTGCCCACATACCGCCAGTGCCACGGCTCAAACACCATGCCGGTAGCAGCCTGATGCTCCTGCGGCCAACGCAGGATGAAACCGTGCTCAGCGGCATAGGCTTCCAGCCACTCATAGGCACGGGTGTCGGCGAAACCGGTGTCCTTCTCCATGCTGTCTGCCGCGAGGATGTCGGCACCGTAGCCGGTGGCATATTCGCTGGCCTCCGGCGCAGGCTGGACGGTCGCAGCCTTGGCAGTGGCCTCTTCCTCCGAGCAGCCGGACTCCCGGTAGCTCTGGACAGCAGCCTCATAGGCGCTCTGACGGGCGGCGGCATCCTGATACCCTGCCGTCAGCACCAGCTCTATCTCATCCTGCTTTGCGGCCTCGGCCATTTCGCGGTAGGCTGCGGCAGCCTCGGCTTCCAGCGAAACGCCGGTGGCATCATCGGCCACGGCCAGCTCCGGCGTCGGCTCTTCCGTCAAGGGAAGGTTTGCATTCACCAGCATGAGGCGCTTATCCGAAAGGTCCGTCTCCGCACCGCCCTCATACTCCCGGGCCTCGAAGGCCGTCGGCGGTGCGATGAGGGCATAGGCCCTGGGCAGCAGCCAGAGGATGCCGCCGGTCATCACAGCCATGACCGCGCCGCAGCTGAGCAGAAAGACCGTCCAGTTGCGCACGAGGCGGATACGGTGTCTCCGGCGGCGTTCTTTCGACGTCAGAGCGCGGCGGGGTGCGGGTCGATTTTGCTCCATGATGCAGCTTCCTTCCTGTTTTTGACGTTCGCCCTGGATACAGGCACATAATAATATTATACACCCCTTTTATCTGGGTGTAAACGGCAGGGGCTGTAAAAAAATTGTGTACGCAAAAAGCCGCCGCACCGGCGCAGGACGCACGGCACGGCGGCTTTGAAGCCACGTCTTACTCGAACAGCATCTCGTGGATGGCGCTGACAGCCTTGTCAGCATCCTCACGGTCGATGATGCAGGAGATCTTGATCTCACTGGTGGAGATCATCTTGATGTTGATGTTCTGGTTGAACAGAGCCTCGAACATCGTGGAGGCCACGCCGGAGTGGCTCTGCATACCCGCGCCGACGATGGAGACCTTCGCGCAGGTCTTGTCAACGGTGATGTCGCCGCCGCCGATGCGGTGCGTGGCGTTTTTCAGCGCGGCAACGGCGCTCTCGGCGTCGCCCAGGGGCACGGTGAAGCTCATATCCTTCTTGCCGTCGCGGCCCGTGGTCTGCAGAATGATGTCAACGTTGATATTCTTCTGGGCCAGCAGGCTGAAAATTTTGAACGACATACCGGGCACATCCGGCACGTCCTTCACGGTCAAAACGGCGACGTCGGTGTCCTTTGCAACACCCTTGATGAGCATACCTTCCACTTTGGTCTCCTCCTTAACAACGGTGCCGGGCACCGGATTGATGCTGGAGATGACCTCCAGCTCGACATTGTACTTTTTGGCCAGCTCGACGCTGCGGTTGTTCAACACCTGCGCGCCCAGGGACGCCAGCTCGAGCATCTCGTCAAACGTGATCTCCTTGAGCTTGGTTGCCTTGGGGATCTTGCGCGGGTCTGCGGTGTAGACGCCCTCGACGTCGGTGAAGATCTGGCAGCGGTCCGCGTGCAGCGCAGCGGCCAGCGCCACGGCGGAGGTATCGCTGCCGCCGCGGCCCAGCGTCGTGATGTCGTCGGAGCGGTTCAGGCCCTGGAAGCCTGCCACGACGACCACACGGTTGCGCGCCAGCTCACTCTCGACACGCTCGGTGTCCAGGCGCTTGATGCGCGCCTTGGAGTAGGCGCGGTCTGTGTTGAAGCCCGCCTGCCAGCCCGTCAGGCTGATGGCGGAGACGCCCAGCTCCTGCAAGGCCATCGTCAGCAGGGAAATCGAAATCTCCTCGCCTGCGGCCAGCAGCATATCCATCTCGCGGTGGGACGGGTCGGAGGTGATCTCCGCCGCCTTGGTGATCAGGTCGTCGGTGGTGTCGCCCTGCGCCGAGACGACCACGACAACGTCGTTGCCGGCGTTGCGGGTGTTCATGACGATGCGCGCCACGTTGAAGATGCGGTCCCGGTCCTTGACCGAGGAGCCGCCGAATTTTTGTACGATCAAGCCCATTGGTGTACTCTCTCCCCTGTTCCTGTATCAGCTCACCACTGCGCCGACGTTGTCGGCCAGCAGACGATGCACGGTAAAATGGTGCAGCGGGCTGTCCGCAGCCAGCGCTGCCTCTGCGCGGGTGAAAAACTCGGTGTCGTCCTTGTGCACAACGGCCATAATGGTCGGCCCGGCGCCCGAGATATAAACGGCCTGCGCACCCAGGTCCTGCGCCAGCTCAAAGACGTCGTCGCCGCCCTCGATCAGCGGCAGGCGGTACTTCTGGTGCAGCACGTCCTTGGTCGCCACACCCAGCAGCGCGTAGTTGCCCTCGCAGAAGGCCGCCGTGGCCAGCGCCGCGCGGGACAGGTTGTAGACGGCATCCTTATGGCTGACCATGGCGGGCAGCGCTGCGCGCGCCTTGCTGGTCAGCAGGCGGAAGTCCGGCACAAACGCCGCAAACGCCAGCTCGGGGTCAATGTCCTTCTTGACGCTGTAGACCTGGCCCTCGTCGATGACGCTGGTCACAAAGCCGCCCAGCATGGCGGGGGCGACGTTGTCGGGATGGCCCTCGATGGCCGTCGCCAGCGTCAGCATCTGGCGCTCGGTCAGCTTGTCGCCCAGCAGGGCGTTCGCGCCCATGATGCCCGCCACGATGCAGGCCGAGCTGGACCCGAGGCCGCGCGCCATCGGGATGTCGTTGCGCTGGGTGATGCGCAGACCCTTCAGCGGGATGCCCAGCTGGTCATAGACGACCCGGGCCGAGCGGTAGACCAGGTTGTTGCTGCCCGCCGGGACGTGGGTCCCATCGACGGACGAAATCTGAATGCGGTCCGATTCCTCAAACGTAAAGACGTTGTGCATCGAAACGGCCAGGCCCAGCGAGTCAAACCCGGCGCCGACGTTGGCGCTGGTGGCCGGGACGGTTACAGTTACCATATACCCTGCCCCCCTCTCAGTCTTCCAGCTTCTTCATGGCCAGCGCGACCTTGCCGCCCAGCACTTCGATTTTCTCCGTGACAGCGGCAATATCCGCAGACGTGGCGGCATCGACCAGATAGGCGGCCTCGCCGTTGTCCTCAAAGACCACATGGCCCGCACCGGCCACGCTGGGCAGCAGCGCCGCCGCCACACCGGTCACACGCAGATACCACGGGTAGGTGTTCCTGTCCTCAAGCAGGCCCTCCGGCTTCTCGGCGGGCTTCCAGAACAGCGAGTCGTGTACCTTGACGCCTTCTTTCAAAGCGTCAATGACGTCGGCCACAACGGCGCTGGCGGTGGGCAGCTTGCCCGCGCCCTTGCCGTAGAACACGACGTCGCCGAGCATATCGCCCTTCATCAAAACGGCGTTGAACACGTCATCGACGCCCGCCAGCTGGTTCGAGTTGGAGACGAGCATCGGCTCGACGCCCGCGGCCATCTGACCGTCCCCGCCCTCGTTGTACCAGGCGATCAGCTTGATGGCGCTGTCGAGCTTTTCGGCGGCCTTGATGTCAGCAACGGTGATGTCGCGGATGCCGCGGGTCGGGATGTTGTCCGGGTAGACGTGATGCCCGCAGGCGAGGCTGGCCAGAATGGCGATCTTGCGGCAGGCATCGCGGCCATCCACATCGTCGCCGGGGTCCCTCGTCTCGGCGTAGCCGAGCTGCTGGGCAATTTTCAGGGCCTCGTCAAAGCCCATGTTCTCGCGCTTCATCTTCGTCAGCATGAAGTTCGTCGTACCGTTGACGATGCCGCGGATGCTGCTGATATGGTTGGCGGCCAGGCACTGGTGCATCGGGGTGATGATCGGCGTGCCGCCGCCGACGCTGGCCTCAAACAGGAAGGCCGCGCTGTGCTCTTTGGCAAGGGCCAGCAGCTCTGCGCCGTAGGTCGCGACCATTTCCTTGTTGGAGGTGCAGACGCTGCGCCCGCTCTCGAGGCACTGGCGCACATACGGGTAGGCAAATTTTGTGCCGCCAATGGTCTCGACGACGACCTTGATTTCGGGGTCATTCAAGATCGTGTCGATGGATTTCGTAAAAAGCGCGGCATCCGGCGAACCGGAAAAGTCCCGCACATCCAGGATATATTTGACCTCGACGGGCTCACCGGCGCGTCGGGCGATGGAGGCTGCATTGCGGCGGCAGACCTCCAGCACGCCGGAGCCGACCGTGCCGAAGCCCATGATTGCGATTTTAGCCATTGGAAAAATCCCCCTATTCTTACACTCACTCGGTATATGCTCTGTAGGGGCCGGGCATGCCCGGCCCGCGGCTTTCCCGCGATAGAGCTATTCCGGCAAGGCTGCGGGCGAGGCATGCCTCGCCCCTACCCTGCGGTCACGCGCCTCTGTGGATCTCCACCACGCACGGCTGGTGGGACAGACGGGTCAGCATCTCGTCCACCGGCATCTGCATCGTGCCGGTGCGGACTGTGACCTCGACCTGGGCTGCACCGTTCTCCGGGCGGGACTGGGTGATGGTCACGATGGACGCGCCCGCCGCCGAAATGCCCGACAGCAGCCCC
>OIWV01003300.1_pt1 | contig 10630 bp, 10 predicted proteins | sample 1587751 | NCBI WGS metagenome assembly OIWV01 (sample SAMEA3888913, study PRJEB22519) | human gut metagenome | biome: human gut; feature: human-associated habitat; material: faeces | place: Denmark | collected 2010 | reverse complement strand
CTCTTCCAAATAAAAAAGAGTTGAAGGCAACTTACTTGGATGTTGAAGTTTTGCCATCATTGAAAGTTTTTGATATGTCTAATATCGTTATGCTTGGTAGTCTATTAATCGGTGACCTACCTACATCATACGATTTAGTTTATCCTAACCTCACTGTATTCTATAATTTCGACACATCAATGGAACCTACTACACAATTTGTATGTTCAAAAGATACATATAACAGAAATTCTACAAAAGAATTTATTGATAAATATTATAAGAATGCAAATCCACAAAAATTAAGTTATTACAGAAGATTAAATTGCTCTTTAAACAAGGGCTATAATTGGACAAAATAAATTAATAAAAAAAGTTTAACAAATTTAATTTAAAAACAATGAAGAAAATTTTCGGTTTAGTAGTAATGGCTATGAGCATGCTCTTCGCAGCAAATGCTATGGCAAGTACAAGTGTTGAGTCTGTAACTGCTGTTACAAGTGTAGCAGACTATGAGGGTGATTACGTTGGTCAGATTAGCAACGTTACAATGAATGGCAAGAGTTATGAGCCAGAGAGTGCAACATTTACTCTCGAGGGTAATGTTTTGTATTGTGATTTCCCACAGATTGGCAAAATGCCAGGAACCATTGCTGTCGAGTTGCCTATCACTGTTGATGAGACTACTGGTAAAATTACAGCTAAGAAAGATGCTGTTGCAGGAACATTGACTTTGAAGATTGGTGGTATAGTCAAACTTTATCTTGATTCTCTGACCAATGCGAAAGTAGAAAATGGCACATTGGAGTTTGATATGGAAGTACACGGTACTTATCTTTCAATCATTAAATTCCCTGCTTCTTTCCATTTTAAAGGAACTTTAAAGTAATCTTATAATATACGTATGCAGTAGCCTTTATTCACATATTGGCTACTGCTACAGTTTTGTATTGACAATGAAAAGTATTAAACTTTTTACTCTTGCAATCTTAGGAATTTTTGCTTTGTTTGTATCTTCGTGCAGTAGTGATGATGATTTAAATAAAGAACCACCTGCAGAAGAATATGTAACAAAGGCAAAAGACATTCTTAACGGGGATATAGTTTTATCCACAAAGGCTACCATGAGTGGAGTTGATAAAACTCATTTGGCAAGTGGTTGTCCAACCAAGTTTAATTTCACTTGGAAAGAGGATGGTTCTATGACTCTTTCACTTGTTGATTTTACAGTAGGCACTATGCCTTTTGCGGTAACATTCAAGTGTAACACAAAGTTCATGAACCTCAACTCTTGGGATAAATCAGAACGTCCAGAAGCAGGTTGGGTTAAATTCCAAGGTAAAGATGGCAATGTTACCACTAATGGTGATGATCCAAATGATTGCCAAACAGGAAGTGGAGCATCTGTTGATGGTTATCTGAATGTATTGACAAATCAGATTGAGTTTATTGTAAACTACAATATGATGAATGTACGCACAGAAACATTCCAGCAGACTATTGACAAAAGTCGCCTTAACCATTTTAAGGCGGAGTTTGAGCAATATGAGAAAGACCTTGCACAGTGGAAAAAAGAAAATGGTCAAGGATAACTTTTATATTGTTCATATAATCAAAGAAAGAGGGGGTATGCCCAGACATATCTCTCTTTCTTTTTGCAAGTGAAAAATGAAAGGATAAGATATAAGCCATAGCGAGGCTGAAATATCGTGTAAGGATTTGGAAAAAATAGAATGACAATATAAATGAAGACAATTAGAAATGTAATGCTTATCGGCTTGCTGCTGATACTCGCCCTCCCTGTCGCAGCGCAGCGAAAGGTGAAGTTCGGTATCTTCGACAAAGCCACGGAGCAACCAATCATCGGCGCAGTCATCACCTACGCCGACAACGAGAAATTGAAGTCGCCACAGCGTGTTGTTACCAACATGGATGGTGAGGCTACTATCTCAGTGCCTCAGAGTGACAAGTGTTATTACCAGGTGGTATCCGTGGGCTACAACCCTCTGAATGGAACCATCGGAAGCGACAGCTCCCTCAAGCTCTTCATGACCGAGGACGTGATGAAGGTGAATGAGGTGGTGGTTACAGGTTCCCGTACTGCCCGACCTATCAAGCTCTCGCCAGTGAGCACGCAGGTGCTCGGCGGTAAGGAACTGGTAGATGCAGGCTATGCCGACTTGACCAAGGCTCTGCAACAGGAGACCCCGGGTATGAACATCCAGAAGGTGGGTTTCGGCAACGAAATCTCCATGCAGGGATTGGATGCCCGCCACGTGCTCTTCCTGCAAGATGGTGAGCGATTGACGGGCGACATGGCGGGTAACCTCGACTATGAGCGTTTCAACCTCCATGCCATCGACCGCATCGAAATCGTGAAGGGTGCCAGCAGTACCCTCTATGGAAGCCGTGCATCGGGTGCCGTCATCAACCTCATCACCAAGAAAACTACCAAGCCTATCGACATTCAGGCTGGTGTACGCTGGGGACAGATGAACGAGCGCAACTACAAGAATCCATCCCAAAAGGATTTCTTGTATATGTTTGAGAAGAACGCCGACCGCCCGAACCTGCAGAGCTGGGTATCGGCAGGATTTAATGCAGGCAAGGTAACTTCGCAGACGGATGTGTGGTATTCTTCGAGCGATGCCTTCTACATGTACCAGGCGGAGAACAACAAGAAGGTCTATACCCAAGAGGCGAACCCTTGGCTCGACCACGACGTGACCATTACCAGCGTGGCTTCCCGTCCGCCAATGAGCATCGAGGGTACAGAGCATATCTCGGTATCGCAGAAGGTTTTCTACGACCCTTTCAAGAACCTGGAGATTCTTGCCTACGGTAGTGCGTTCTATATGAATACCTACGACCTCATTCAGGATATGACCTTCAGTCAGGCGCGTGACTGGACGGCTGGAACCAAGATTAAGTACTCCTTCAAGGATTGGTTCAAGATTACCGCCTCCCTTCATGGCGACTTCTACGACCGCTTCAAGCGACATGAGCGTATCGACGAGCGTACCAAAGTGTATAAGAGCCGTATCTTCCAGCCTCGCCTCTCCATCACCTCGCAGAAGTTCGAGGGCCACGACCTCATCCTCGGTATCGAGCACCTGAGCGATGACCTGACGAGCGACCGGTTCAACGGCGATGCCTCCCACATCATGCGCACCCGCTCGCTGAAAGAGACGGAGGCTTTCCTGCAGGACGAGTGGACGATGAACGACCACTGGATGGTTTCGGCAGGTGTGAGAACCAACTTCAGCCGTGCCTTCGGACTGATGGCGATGCCTAAGATTGCCTTTAAGTGGAGTCCTTCGGAGCACTGGGCATGGAGAGCCAACTACTCAATGGGCTACCGTTCGCCAAGCATCAAGGAGCTGTTCTTCAACTGGGACCACCTCGGCATGTTCATGATTAAGGGTAACGAGGACCTGAAGCCTGAGAAGAACAACTACGTGAGCCTGGGCACAGAGTACTCGAACGACAACTTCTTCATCTCGGGCAATGTGTATGGCAACTTCTTCCGCAAGAAGATAGAGGGCGTATGGCGCATCTACGACATGCAGTACAATTTCGAATATACTAATCTGTCGAAGCAGAACCTCATCGGTTTGGAGGCCATCATGCGCTGGCACTTCCTCAACCATTTCACGATGAATGCCACTTACAGCTACGTGAACGTGAGCAAGACGGATGGCATCCAGGTGAACACCACTTCGCCTCATGCTGCTACGGCGAGCCTCGACTATAAGTACAACAAGAAGAACTACCGACTGGGTGCCACCTTCTCGGCAAGCTACATGGGTGAGAAGAAATTTGATGTGCAGGACCGACTCTCTGTAAACGGTGAGAGCCACGATGCCTACTTCCGCTGCCAGTTGCCACAGTATGTATTGTGCAACCTGTCGGTGATTCAGACCTTCTATAATAAGGTGAAGGTAACGGTGGGTGTGGATAATATCTTTAACTATGTGCCAAAGACCCTGGGTTCGGGCATCACCATGTTTAACGTGCCAGCTACGGCAGGAGCCAAGGCGCATGTGCAGGTGGAAGTGTTGGTAGATGAATTGGTAAAAGCATTTAGAAAGAAAAAATAATGAAGAAAGCATTACTATATATAATAGGTATGGCAGCCGCAATGACGAGCTGCGTATCTTATGAGGCTGAGGACTTCACAGGTCATACCTTGCCCCGAAAAACAGGTTATAGCACGGGTGTTACCAACGACTGGCTCTATTTTGACCTGAAGACGGGACATCGCTATAATGTGCTGAATCCTAACCAGAGTGTCATCGCCTTTATTGATGGCAAGCCGATAGAGGAGTATTTCCATTACAACGGCACTACTAAATTGGTAAAGTATTGGAGCGAAGGTGTGCAGAAGAACATCTTCGAGGATGCAGAGCGTGATGAGAACGGCGATACCATCTTTACCAAGAATCAAGCCACTGGCAAGTTAACCTATAAGACGGTGAAGCGCCAGGCAAGCAGCATTCTGGTGATGGAAAACAAGGAGGATGATCCAAAGACCATGGCTTATCCTGCCACGGAATGGGACCTTGCCTTTGACGGCTACCAGCTCCGCACCAACAGTGGAACAAGCGGCATAGGCAAGGGCGGTGCTGCCGACCTGGGCTATGGCGAATATGACAAGTGGACGAGCAAGGCGCAGGTGGATGCTTATCTGGCAGAACACAATATGACCTTCGCCGTGGATGATTCAGCAAGCGTCTATGTCACCATGTCGCGGGAAGACTGGAACAAGTATTGCATCGCCAACAAACTGGATATGAACAAGAACCCTTGGTTCGACCCGAACAACGGACCAGCCAAGCAGTTGGTAAGCGGCAATCCGGTGCTCGAAAAGGCAATGAACTTCTCTGGTCCACCTCCAGTATATACTCCTTCTTTCCATACCTACGTAATCCGTTCGTGGGATGGCGAGAGATATTACAAGCTCCAGATTATCTCCTGGTATGATGCCAATGTGCAGATAGGTGATGAGGGAGGAAGAATCAGTTATTACTTAGATGAATTAAAGTAAACATTAAACGTTATGAAACAATTGAATTGGTGGAAATCCATCGCTTCGTTCCTCGTGGTACTCTTTACCATGCCGTTGGGACATGCGCTGATGATGATAATGGATAAGACGATGACTCCTGAAGCTGTGCATTACTCAGCCTTCTTCATGGGGTTGGCAGGTCTTATCATGGTAGTAATCGGTGTCTTCGTAAAGGGAGACACCAAACAGACTCTTTGGGGACTTTTCGGAGGTCTGCTTTTCTGGACCGGTTGGATAGAATTCCTGTTCCAGTACTATGCTACCCGCTGGGGTACACAGCCGGAGATGGAGAATGGCGAAGTTGTGACTCGCCCTGAATACCTCATCCTCCCTGCCACCTTCGGCATGTGGATGATGGTGATGGTGCTCTACATCTTCTCAACCAAAAACGGATGCAACTTCATCAACTGGTGGCAGCGTGTTCTCTTCCGTTCCCGCAAGAATAAGATTGCCGCCCGTCCGATGACACATCATACAAGTATCGTTACTTTCATGGAACTGAACATGATTCTCTGGACCAGCTATCTCCTGTTGATGTTCTGCTACGACAAAAACTTCCTCGGCGACCATCATCCTGTAACTTCGGTTGTTGCCGCAGCTTGTCTGATAGGTAGTTTCTTCATCTTCCGAAAGCAGTTGCGTTTGAGCACATGGGGAGCCAATATCCGTATGGCTATCGCAACGGTTGTCGTGTTCTGGGTACCTGTGGAAGTGCTTGGTCGCTTGGACTTTTTCAAGGAGATTTGGATTGAGCCGGAGAAGTATACTACCCAGATGATTTGCATCCTCGTGGCATTCGTGGCATTGCTCGTCTATATCATGTTTGCAGCTCACAAGAAGAAAAGCCATGAGTAACAAGAAACTATATTGGTGGAAATCCATCGTGTCGATGGGCGTGATATTGGGAAGCATGCCCATGGTTCACTTGGTGGCACGAGTATTGAAGGACAACTACGACGGCACGCAACTGTTGGGTGCTGGCATGGCTGTGGGATTCGTGGGCTTGGTGATGGTGGTGGTCGGTGTTTTCGTCAAGGGACAGACTCACCAAACCTTGCTCGGACTTATCGGTGGCATGTTCTACTGGACGGGTTGGGTGGATTTCCTCTTCATGTATTATGCCCATCGTTGGGGAACACATGCCGAGATTGACCCCACAACGGGAGAGGTGTTGAGCCGACCTGAATATCTTCTGCTCCCTGCCACCTTTGGCTTGTGGGCAATGGTGATGTTGCTCTACATCTTCTGTTCCCGAAATGCCTGCAACTTCCTCAACTGGTGGCAGACGCTCTTCTTGGGGAAGAACAAGCGACTCATCGCCGCTCGCCCGATGACACGCCACACCAGCATTGTTACCTTCATGGAAATCAACACAATGCTCTGGACTTGCTATCTCCTGCTGATGAACCTCTACGATCCTCAATTGTTTGGTCGTGAGAGTCCAGTCACCTTCGGTGTAGCCTTCGGTGCCTTGCTTTCCGCCCCATACGTATTTCGCAAGCAACTCCACTTGCAATCGTGGGGAGCAAACATCAGAATGGGTACGGCAACGGTCATCGTGTTCTGGATAGCGGTAGAGGCATTTAATCGCACGGGCATCATCGGGAAGCTCATTGCACATCCGAGCGAATATCCTTGGCATTGGGTGGTAATGGTGATAGAACTTTGTTTCTTGGCAGGAAAGATTGTCAAGGATGCAAGGTCGAAGAAAGAAAAGAAATAAGATAGATAATCAGATAAGGAAATCAATGAAGAAAGGAACTTGGAGAAAACAACATAAATGGCTTGGTATCGGCTTGAGCTTCTTCATGATGATGTTCTGCGTGTCAGGCATCCTGCTCAATCATCGTTCACTCATCAAGGATGTGAACGTGAGCAGGAAGTACCTGCCAAGTCGTTATGAGTTTCAGAAATGGAATGGCGGTTTGCTACGAGGCACGCTTGACATTGGCAAGGATTTAATTGTGGATTCTTGTCGCCAACTGTTGCTTTATGGCAATGGTGGCATCTGGCTCACCGACTCCAAGGCTTCTTATTTCAAGGATTTCAATGAGGGTTTGCCCGAAGGTGCCGACTATAGGCAAATCAAAAATATCATAAGGCTTGATAATGGAAGGATATTTGCAGTCTCACCTTTCGGGCTTTATCGCTATGGAGTGCATAACAAATGGTATAAGGTGAATATGTCACTGGAGGATGAGGAGAAATTTACGGACATCGCTTCGCATGGCGACACCCTTGTAGTGCTCAGTCGTTCCTTTGTCTATACCTCGCTTCCTCCTTATAAGACTTTTAAGCGCATTCTTCTTCATGCGCCAAAGGATTATGACGGCAAAGTAACTGCCTTTCGTACCGTTTGGCTACTCCATAGTGGAGAACTTTTCGGAATAACAGGAAAGATTGTGGTTGATGCCATAGCCATTATTCTTGTGGTTCTCTGTATTACGGGTATCGTCTTTTGGCTGAGACCGAAGCGAAAGGCATTACTGCAAACCTCGCTTCATCTGCATGACAGAATCGGGCGATATACTATCATACTTGCGCTCTTGATTGCACTGACGGGTTGGTGTCTCCGCCCTCCTGTGATGATAGCATTAGTGTTAAGCAAGATTCCGTCTATCCCAGGCACAACACTCAGAAGCAAGAATCCTTGGAACGACAAGCTCCGCATAATTCGTTATGATGAGAGCTGCCATGATTGGCTGTTATCCTCATCGGAAGGATTCTATTCATTGAACATCAAAAATGCTACAGTGAAAGTTATTACTTCTGTTCCACCTGTCAGCGTGATGGGATTGAATGTATTACAGAAAGATGCAAATGGTAGATGGCTTTGCGGTTCATTTAGCGGCTTGTTTGTTTGGGACAGACGACAAGGAACTGCTACCAATTACTTTACGAACAAACCTGCACCGAATGGAGCAGGAGCACCATTCGGAAAGAAAGCTGTCGCAGGTATGAGCCAAGACTTTTCCACCCCTGTCGTAGCGGAATATTACGAGGGAACAAACTTTGCCCCTCAACCTTCGAGCATGAACCAACTTCCGATGTCGCTTTGGAATGTGGCATTAGAGGTGCATAGTGGCAGAATTTTCATTGGAACGATAGCCACATACATATTCATCTTTGTTATGGGCATTCTTGCGTTTTGGTGCTTGTGGTCGGGCTATAAAATTAGGTTAAAAAAGAAATAACATTGCACAAAATCCAATTCTCATTAAATGCGAAAACAAACTGATGGTGGCGAGGTAATATTTTTGCCACTATCAGTTTTTTATATAGTGTTCCACCTGCTACAATGGTGCAAACACAAGAAACAACATCTTACTATTTCTTGATAAGCCTTTTGATTTCATTTGATTCGTTTGTCAACTTTCTTGCCAAGCTATCTTTGTATGCTGCTATCTCCACCATTTTATGATAACGAAAGATTGAATCTTCATAAACAGTAACACGACTTCTCACATCATCAATAACTTTCTCATCTCGGCAAACAGAGAAATGCTTTTCGATGTAGCGAATATTCGGGTCGTCAGATGGAAGAACCATTTTTAAGGCTCTATACTTCAAGTCTGCCTCCTCCCAATCTTGATGCGCTCGCCATTGGGTGAGATTGCCCCAAATGGAGAGAACAAGAGATAGAGCCAAGCCTCCAATTAAAAGAAGAACATACTTTGAAGTTGGCTCGAAGCGATGAGTCACTACTTTCTTCAGAGGTGTGTTACCCATTGCGTGAAGTTTGTCCTGCACATTTTTTGATGTGGCATTCAGCTCTTGTTTCACCTGATTAATGGTATCAAACAAGAGTTTGCTTCGCTGTTCATCTTTGCTTGCTTCTTTCTTGGTAAGGTCGGTAAAAATACAGATAGCCTCTCTTAATCTTACCAATTTGTCAATAGCTTCCCCTTCTTTTACAGCCATAGCAAGAATAGCTTTTTCAAGTTTGCTTGTATCAACACTTACAGAGACCGGAGTGCTTTCCGCCTCTGTATTCTTTAGTGAGGCAGAAAGTTCATTGACTTTTTGCTCCAATCTCTCAACTGTGCCGTAGATGGCTTCTAACATTTCTTCTTTCATGTTCGATTCTAATTTTAAGTTTATGACTTGCATCAAAGGCTGAAGCCCTTTCTGCGTTTCCTCTTTTTCTTCTTGGCGGATTCATCCTCTGGGAATGACTCATAAGTTTGGGCATTAGACGGAGCGAACAAGCCGATGGAAGAAATACCGTCCCAAGGGTCCTGGCTGCTATCCGACATGGATGGCTCATGGTTGCTCTTGTGATAGCCTTGCTCGTATTGCAGAGTAGAGTTGGATTTTGGTGATACATGGTTCTCCATTCCCTCAAACCTTGCATTCAGTTTGCCAAAGCTATAGCCTCGGCTAATCTGCGTACCCTTGAAGCTATATCCGTCCTTACTGAATCGGATGCCTTGTACCTTGGTTCTCTCCTTGTCCTTATAGACTAACTCCAAGCGAACACCTCGTTTTTCAAGCCCACTCTTGAACTTCTGCCAGCTATCTGCAACTTTTAAGGCATCTTTGACTGCATTGTGAATCTCGTATTTGGCACGCTCAGCATTGTGTAACTTGCGAGTATTAGTATTGCTCTTGTCCGTTCCGTAAGTCAGCCCATACTTTGATTTTAGAGCCTTGGTCACTTGCTCATTACGCCTATAATCATTCCTGTCTGATATGAGTTTGCCCTCGTTATTGATGCGGTTGTACACGATATGACAATGTGGATTGTCCGTATTGTGATGCCTTACGATGATGAATTGGGTATCGGTGATGCCCATCATCTGCATGTATTCAAGGGCTATCTTAGCCATGAACTCATCCGTCAAACGTGGCTTGTCCTCTGGTTTGAAGCTCAAAGCAATGTGTCCCACAGGCTTCTTTATCCTTGGATTTAGCTGTCTTTGCAGCTCAAAACTTTGCGTTATCTCGGCATTCGTGCCGAGCAGAACACCATCGGAAGCAAGGATTTTCGCCTCGTCCTTGCCTATCACGTAGCGGATGCAACCACCAAATGATGCGCCTTTCTTTAGCTTTCCTATCATGTGGTATCCTCCTTTCTGTTCATTCCGCTTGGCTTCGGTTTAGAACTTGCTTGGCGATACTCGCCAAGGATTGCTTTCAATCTTCTCAACAAGTCCACCATATATACATGGGTTTCATGGAAACCTCTCTGATGCGACAGCTTGGTAAGTTGGTTGAGGTTGTTCGCCATGCCTATGAGACTCTTAGCGATGGCTACCGTCTCTGCGTTGTGTCCGCTGACCACCTCGCCGTTCAAGGCGGACTCACGGATGTACTCCGCCAATTTGCGGTTGGCTTTTCTTGCCCTCAGTTTCAATGCCTCATAGCTTGGTTTTGAGAACTTCACCGTGACAGACTTCGACAGCTTGCGAACCCTGCCTGTAGGCGGTCTTCCGCCCTTTCTCTTGTCTTGTTCCTGTACGTTTGTCATTCGATATACTGTTTACAGTTGGTACATTCACTTTCTGCGACCGTCGGGAGCAAAATTTCTCCGCCCTCATGGTGGAGCGAGGCGTTTTGGGGTTCCCAAAACATAACCTCGCT
>OIWV01003299.1_pt1 | contig 10635 bp, 10 predicted proteins | sample 1587751 | NCBI WGS metagenome assembly OIWV01 (sample SAMEA3888913, study PRJEB22519) | human gut metagenome | biome: human gut; feature: human-associated habitat; material: faeces | place: Denmark | collected 2010 | reverse complement strand
CAAACTTGACATGGAACGGGTGGCCGTGGGTATAAAGCACCGTTTTGCCGCCCAGTTTGGCTGTGCCCCAGGCGGGCAGGTCGCTGCCCCAATCGCAATTCCCGGCCACTTGCAAAATATGCAACCGGGGGTACAACATACGCACATTTTCCAAATCATTCTCGCCGTCACCGAGAAAAAGCAGCACATCGCTGTCCTCCAGGTGCAGCTCCACAATGTCCAGCAGATTGCCGGCGGCTCGGTGAGAGTCCGAGGCGACCAGTAAGCGCATTCATAATCCCCGCCTTTCTGCATACTATGTACTGAGTATAACATATCTGCGTGCCCACGGCAAGCGGCTTTGCAGATAAAAAGAGGAGTGCGTTTTATGCAGGACCCGAGAAAACAGAAAAAAGGATTTAACCCGGCGGCATTCCAAGCGGCGGCCAAAGCCGGACAGCAGCAGGCCTATTTGCAGCAAAACCTGGACCCGGACACCAAGGCCAAATTAGAGGCGGTACTGAATGACAAGGAACGATTGCAGCAAATGCTCAATTCTCCCCAGGCCAAGGCACTGATGGAAGTGCAGGCCGGCACCGCCGATGCCGCTATCATCGACTCCCTCATGGCCGGCGCCATGGTGGGTGAAGGCACCAGCTATCCCGATCTGACCATCACCGATCAGAAGCTCACTGAGGAGCTGTACGGCGTCGGCTGCCGCAAGGGCAGCGACCTGGCCTCCTTCATCAACTCCGTGATGGCTGGCGCTTACGCCGACGGCGTTCTGGAAGCAACCGCCGAGACCTACGGCGTACAGGCCGCTCTGGTGGAGCAGCCCGCATCCGAGTTCACCGCTTCCGAATCCGACAGCGACGTGCAGTACATCAAGGACAAGGGCACGCTGGTCATCGGCATCACCGAGTTTGAGCCCATGGACTATCAGGACGCTGACGGCAACTGGATCGGCTTCGACGCCGACATGGCCAAGCTGGTAGCGGAAAAGCTGGGCGTGGAGCCTGTGTTTACCGTGATCAACTGGGACAACAAGGTCTTCGAGCTGAACGGCAAGGGCATAGATGTGGTCTGGAACGGCATGACCATCACCACCGCCGCCCAGGAATCCATGGAGTGCACCAACGCCTACTGCAACAACGCTCAGGTCATTGTGACCAAGTAATTCCGCAAATCATACAGCAAAGGCAGAGAGCGGTCGCTCTCTGCCTTTGAGCGGCATATTTCCCGCATACGCTTTCCTTCCTCCCCCTTCGTTCCCCCCATTATCACTACATAGAGGAGAATTTTTTCATGTTCTGGACTGTTACCCTCTCCATCCTGCAAGGCTGTAGTCAGGCGGTCAAGCTGTTTTTCCTGACGCTGCTGTTCGCGCTGCCCCTTGGTCTGGTAGTGGCTTTCGGCTCCATGAGCAAGTGGGCGCCCTTCCGGGCTTTGGCCTACCGGCAGCAGGAAGCGCGGGGCTTTGCCCGCTGGCTCTCCCAGCTCCGGCCCCTGTCTGCCCTGACCAACGTCATCGTCTGGATCATCCGGGGTACGCCGCTGATCCTCCAGCTTATCATCATTTTCTACGGTCCCGGCACCTGGTTCGGCACAAATCCGTGGAACGCCTTCCAGGACGGACGCATGACCGCCTGCTGCATCGCCTTTATCATCAACTACGCCTGTTACTTCTCCGTGATCTACCGGGGCGGCATTGAGGGCGTCCCGGCAGGTCAGCGGGAAGCCGGTGAGGTGCTGGGCCTAACCAAGCGGCAGGTCTTCTTCAAGATCACCCTTTTGCAGATGGTCAAGCGGATCATCCCCCCCATGTCCAATGAGATCATCACACTGGTGAAGGACACCTCTCTGGCCCGGACCATCGCCATCATTGAGATCACCATGGCCGGCGAAGCTTTTATGAAGTCCAAGGGCATCACCTGGCCTCTGTTCTATACCGGCGTGTTCTATCTGGCCTTTGTGGGTCTTTTGACGCTCCTGTTCAGCTTCATCGAGCGCAAGCTCAGCTATTTTAAGTAAGGGAGGGCTTTGAAATGTCGATCTTAACCGTACAGCATCTGGAAAAGCATTTTGAAAACACAAAGGTCCTCAATGACATCAGCTTCTCTCTGGAGGAGGGACAGGCCCTTTCCATCATTGGCTCCTCCGGCAGCGGCAAAACCACGCTGCTGCGGTGTCTGAATTTTCTGGAAACGCCGGACGCCGGCACCATTACCGTACAGGACAAAGCGCTGTTTGACGCCGACCATCACGCAAACTGCTCCGAAAAGGAGATCCGGAAAAACCGGCTCCACTTCGGCATGGTGTTCCAGTCCTTCAACCTTTTTCCCCAGTATACGGCTTTGGAAAACGTGACCCTCGCCCGGGAACTGATGGCCAAGGACAGCGGCGAGAGTAAGGAAGCCATCCGTGCCGCCGGAATGGAGCTGCTGGACCAGATGGGCCTTGCGGACCGTGCCGGGCACTATCCTCATCAGCTTTCCGGCGGTCAGCAGCAGCGGGTGGCCATCGCCCGGGCACTGGCGCTCCACCCGGATATTCTCTGCTTCGACGAGCCCACCTCTGCGCTGGACCCGGAGCTGACCGGCGAGGTGCTGAAGGTCATCCGTGGTCTGGCGGAACAGAAAACCACCATGATCATCGTCACTCACGAGATGGCTTTCGCCCGGGACGTGGCGGATCAGGTGATCTTCATGGACGGCGGCTTCATCGTGGAGCAGGGCGATCCCAAGCAGGTCATCGACCATCCTCAGGAGGAGCGCACCAAGCAGTTTCTGGCCCGCTTCGCGGAAAACAACTGATATGACCAGGCCCCGTGCCTTGAACAGCCCCCATTTGCCGGATCGTCCGACAAATGGGGGCTGTTCTCTATCAAGCTATTTACCGAAACTAACAGGTCTGTACCGTCCCATGTTCCGTCCCTCTAAATCACAAGTCTTATTGGACTGGGTAACTGCATCCGAGCAAAAACACCGAGCTTGCGGGAACGGACGGCAAAGCTGTATCAGGTCTGCGGTTCCGCTTTCGCACAGTACATCAAAAAAAGGGCTTGCCATCTGCGATACGCAGACAGCAAGCCCTTTTGGCTGCTTAAATTGAACAGTCCCGACCAGACTTAGTTCTTCTCGTCCTCGTCAGCCTTGGGAGCCTCCACAGCGGGAGTCTCTTCCTTCTTTTCGGCCTTCTTCTCCTTCTTCTCGGCCTCGGGCTGCTCACCGGTCTGAACGCCCACCTGAGACACGGCCCACTTGGTCAGCTCCATGCGGACACGGTCATCGCTGGTCTCAATCACAATGGTGTTGGGGTTCACCATAACGATCTTGCCCACAATGCCGCCGATGGTGGTGATCAGGGAGGTATCCTTGAGCAGGACGATAAACTCGTTGCCCAGTGCAGGCAGCACCGCACGGATGGCCTGCGGGATGATGATGACCACCATGGTAGTCATGTAGTTCAGGCCAAGGCTGCGCCCGGCTTCCATCTGGCCGGGGTCCACAGCCATCAGGCCGCCGCGGATGATCTCGGATACATACGCGCCGGAGTTGATGCCCAAAGTCAGCGCACCTACCATGGTAAAGTTGCGGCTGTTGGAAAAAATGACCATGCTCATGATCAGCAGCTGCACCATCATAGGCGTGCCGCGGATGATGGTGGTGTACACCTGACACACCGCGTTAAAAAAGCCCAGCACCGCGTTTTTGTGGCCGGGGCGCTGCTGGTCGTGGGTCACGCGCACCAGCGCCACCACGCTGCCCAGCACCACGCCCAGCGCCAGCGCCAGTGCGGTGACCAGCAGGGTGGTGCCCACACCGTTGATGTACTGCATCCAGCGGTCCTTCAGTAGAAAGGCCTGATAAAACTTAAAAAAGAAATCCTGTCCAAAGCTTAGCTTTGTGCCGCTGTTGAGCAGCTCTTTGAGCAGTTCGTATTGCGCAGCCATTCACATCCTCGCTTTCTGTTTGTCAATAAATTGTAACCACTTTTTTCTAAAAAAAGAGGTGCCCCGGAGCGGGGCGCCTCCTTGGGTACGGGAATGGTACAGGGCACGCGGCTTAGTTGGCGTTGATGTACTTGTCCACGATGGCCTGCAGGGTGCCGTCAGCCTTCAGCTCCTCCAGAGCCTTGTTGACAGCGTCCTCCAGAGCAGAACCCTTTGCCATGCCGATGGCGTAATCTTCCTCGGCGTAGCTGGTATCCAGCACCTTCAGGCCGGGGTTGGCAGCCACGAACTCCTGTGCGGGAGCGTTGTCGATGACCACAGCGTCCACCTGACCATTGTTCAGGGCCTGCACAGCGGTCAGACCGTCGTCGTAAGCAACCACATTCTCATCACCGAAATCATCGGAGCAGTAAATGTAGCCGGTGGTGCCGCGCTGGGTGCCGATCTTCTTACCGGCCAGATCGTCGGGAGAAGCAATCTCGGAATCGTTGGGCACGATGATGGACTGGATGCCGGTGGCGTAGCTGTCGGAGAAGTCCATCACAGCCTTGCGCTCGTCGGTCACGGTAACGCCTGCCATCACGATGTCGGCCTTGCCCTGCTGCACGCTGAGCAGTGCGGCGTCAAAGTCCATATCATCGATCTGCAGCTCCAGGCCCAGCTTCTCAGCAATGGCCTTGGCGGTGTCGATGTCGATGCCCTCGAACTCACCGGCATCGGTGGTCATCTCGTACGGAGGGAAGGCGGCGTTGGTAGCCATGGTCAGCTTGCCGGCCTCTACGGTGGTCAGGTCAGCGGCAGCGGCAGAAGAAACAGCCTCGGAGGAAGCGGCAGAGCTTGCCACAGAGGAAGCAGCAGAGCTTGCGGAACCACCGCAGGCGGTCATAGCCAGAGCAGCAACGGAAACAGCAGCGGCAGCCATGAAGCTGCGGCGAGAGATCTTTTTCATATTCAAACACTCCTCAATCTATGCAATATAGTTTGCTTTGCCCCGATGGGATGCGATTCATCGCGCTTTCGGGGAACGCACTTAGTATAGTTTGTACAAAACGAAAAGTCAATACTTGTGCATAATAATCCGTGAAATTGAAACGATTTTGCAAACATTTATGCAATAACGGAGAAAATGTATGAATATATGCAGTATAAACCGGCTTTTACAGGCTTCTTGCGATCTCCTCTGCGCTGCGCTTGGGCACGCAGTAGTCGCGGTTTTCGTCCAGATAGTACTTTACGCCGGTCTGCTCGGTCATGGGGACGATGCTGGCTTTGTGGGTGGGGTAGCCAAAAGCCACCATAAACGCCAGCTTCTGCGGCTCCTCGATGCCCAGCAGCGCGGTCAGGGCGGGCTTATTGATCGCGCCCATGATGCAGCTGCCCACGCCCTTGTCCCATGCGGCAAGGGTCATGTTGGCAAGTGCAATGCCGGTGTCGGTGGCAAGGTCGCCGGGGATGGCGGTATCCTGCACCACAGCTGCATAAAAGGTGGGCAGCTCGTCCGCTTTGGGCGTGCCCTGCTCCGGCGGCAGATAGCCAGCCCACTTGACCAGCGGCTGTACCTTGGCCACTATCTCCGGGCTTTGCACCAGCACCAGACGCACCGCCTGCCGGTTTGCCCCGCAGGAGGACAGCCGCACGGCCTGTACGATATCATCCACCACATCCTGCGGCACGGCCTTTTGTGCAAACCGGCGGTAGGTGCGGCGGGTAGTCAGAAGTTCCATAACAGACATTATAAATCGCTCCTTTATCCGGTAAAATACAAAACGGAAAAAAACTATATAAAGTATAACAGATGCACCGGCGCACAGCAATGGCTGCGGCACGTTTTTGGGGCGGGAACGGCGGGCAATTTATAAAAAATAGTAGTAGTTCTTTCTTTTTTCTTGTATTTTTTAGTGAATACTTCTACAAAGCACTTGACAACCCGGGCAGAAGAGGGTATTATAGAGGTGCAAAGCGCATTACACGGAGTGTAAGGCGTGCTTGAAAGAAAGATTGTGAGGTTGATTATTATGTCTAATATCTCTCGTCGTCAGTTCCTGAAGAGCGCAGGCGTTGCTGCTCTGGCTGTTGCTGCTCTGACCGGCTGCAAAAAGCTTCCCGACACCGATATCCCCGATGTTCCCGGCGTGACCAGCGTTGATCTGCGTGTTCTCTTTGTGGATGAAAAGGGTAATCCTGTTGGCAACAGCGTTACTGGTGTTTATGAGACTACCGTCCTGAAGGACGCAAAGAAGTACGACCCGAAGCTGATCCCCGCAGACAAGCTGCCGAAGGGCTATGAGCTGATTAGCGAGGACGAGGTTGACATTATTTCTGAGAGCACCCCGAAGATTGCTAAGGTTCCTGTTAAGCTGGAAGAGTCCAAGCCTGCAAGCCAATCCAAAGTGTTCGTTACTTTGAAGTTCTTTAATGGCGGTGTGGCGGATCGCCATGTGGAAGTGATTGCCAACAAAGTGTTTGATTTGAAGAGCAACCCAAATGAGAGGGTTTGCTACGCTGACATTAAGGATAGCCTGCTCGCTCAGTGCAAGGATATCGAACCGGATGAGACTTGGGAGAGCTATCTGAAGATCGTAGACGGCGGTTATGAGGCTACTGTCTGGATGGGCGTGGCACTCAAGGGCTAAACAGTTAAGTGCTACTAAATTGATCGCATAAACACGAAGATGCCGGCAGGTTGAAAGCAGCCTGCCGGCATCTTTTTATTTTTATATAAAATGTTTGCAGCTGCTTTTGGGTTGGCGCGCAGCCCCTTCCGTCAAAGCCTGCGGCTTTGCCACACTCCCCCTTTTGTCGCTACGCGACATCTTCCCCCGGCCGGGGGAAGTCAGCCCTCAAGGGGACGGCTTTCGCAGCGGCGGTAAAGTTTCCGGCATAGCCCAAAGGCGTCCCCTTGGGGGAGCTGGCACGCCGTCAGGCGTGACTGAGGGGGTAAAACGCCGTCTTACTTCCGCTTCGGCAGCGGTACGCACAGCACCAGACTGATGCCGATAGCCAGCGCCACCGCAATTTTAAAGGTGCTGATGCCCTTGGCAAGGGCAAGGGCGTTTTCGTTCTGGATGAAATAGTAGGCGGTGTAGTAGATGCCCGCGCCCGGCACAAGCGGGAAAATGCCGGTCAGCAAAAACACCGTGACCGGCGTTTTTTGGGTAATGGCAAACACGCGGGTAAGGATGGTAAGCGGAATGACCGCCAGCAGGGAGGCCGTGGCGGCGTCTGCGCCCAGCAGGGTCAGCAACTCGTACCACAGCCAGCCCACAGCGCCTACCAGTGCGCAGTAAGGCAGGCAGCGCCGGGGGCACGCAAACAGAATGGCAAAGCTCAGCGTGCCCGCTGCGGCCAGAAAAAACTGCGCGGTCAGCTCGCTGATCTGTACAGCTGTAAGGGACATCATACCACGACCACCCCCGTAAATACTGTGTACAGCCGCAGCACGAGGCCGGTGCCTATGGCAATGCTGGCGGCAATGAGCAAAGCATCGATCATGCGGATGGTGCCGGAAAGGTAGTCGCCCTGCACAAAATCCCGGATGCCCATGGTAAAGGCGATGCCCGGGGTCAGGATCATCAGCGTACCGATGATGGCGTGGCTGGCAGAGGTGTGCAGCAGATTGCACAGCAGAATGCATACCAGCGTGATCAGCGCGGCGGTGCTGATCTTCTGGAAGCCGCCGGGCACCTCGTGCCGCCCGCACCACAGCAGATACCAGCTGGCCACCAGCCCCGCCCCGGCAGCTGCCAGCGCACTGCGCAGGTTGCCGCCGAACATCATGGCAAAGCAGAACGCCCCGCACAGCCCGGAAAGCAGCTGCACATGATCTTTGGGGAAGGGCAGCCGCCGCGCCAGCACCAGACGGCTCTCGGCTTCGTCCAAGGTCATTCCGGTCTGGGCGATCTGACGGGAAAGTTCGTTCACCGCCGCCACCCGCCCCAGATGGGTGGTGCGCACCGGCACGTTGCGCACCTCGCTGATCTCGGCAGTGCCGGCGCTGGCGAAAATGCCGTTGGTCAGCACATAAACGTGGAACTCCCGCAAATGAAAGCTGCGCGCCATGATCTCCATGGTCTGCTCCACCCGGAACACCTCTGCGCCGTTTTCCAGCAGGGTCTGCCCTGCGGCCATGATAAAATCCATGATGCGGCGGCGCAGCTCTTCATCGGGAAAAGGGTCTCTGCTGTTCATTGCCTGTTCTCCTTGCAAAAGATGATACCCTATTTTATCATGTGCGCCAGCCGCATACAAGAGCATATAATAAAAAACCGCCACCCCCCACAGGTGACGGTTTTTCTTTGGATAAAAGTTAAACTAAAAACCTAAAGGGCCAACCGCTTGTCGCAGTGCCTTTTGTAATGATAGCATAGCCTTTTTTGTGCGCATTGTCAAGCAAAACGGGCGCGGCAAAAGGCCGGAAGCCATATCCCTACCCAAAAACTTCGTTGAAGGTGTTGACAAATGCCGCCGATGGGTTTATTATAGTGTCAATATCACAAAAATGGCTGTGAAGAGAAGAGTAGGCCTTCGCATTGATCCTTACCAGAGAGCCCGGGCGGTGGAAAAGGGCAGGAAGCAGGAAGCTGAAAATGGTCTCGGAGCCGTGCGGACGAGGCGCAGGAGTGCTAAGCCCGCAACGGGATGCGCCCGTTACAGCGTCCGGCTGTAAGCAGTACACGCTGCCGCAGCATCGAGGCTGTATCCGTAAGGGTACAGTGAACCAAGGTGGTACCACGGAAGTATGTTCATGCCTCCGTCCTTGCAGAGTCTAAGGCTCGTAAGGACGGGGGCATTTTTTCATTCATCCGTTCAAGGCTGCGCGCGGAAAGGTGCCGTGCGGGCCGCAGTACATAATAGAGAACAATAGAGAGGGAACAAAACTATGATTACTCGTCGCGATTTTCTGAAAGTTACCGGTGTGGCAGCCGCAGCCGCTGCCCTGACTGCCTGCGGTGGTTCTTCTTCCACTGCTTCTTCCGCCGCTGCATCCGGCAGCGTGGCATCTTCTGCCGCTGCTAAGCTGGATAAGATCAAGGTGGCTGTGCCCAACGATACCACCAACGAGGCCCGTGCCCTGACCCTGCTGGAGAAGAACGGCTTCTTCAAGCTGAAGGCAGATGCCGGCCTGACCGCCACCAAGAATGACATCGAGGAGAACCCCCTGAACGTCACCGTGGACGAGGTGGAGGCCGCTCAGGTGCCCAACGTCCTGCAGGACGAGGACTACGCCGTCATCAACTCCAACTACGCCATCTCTGCCGGTCTGAACCCCATGACCGATGCACTGGCCATGGAGGACGGCTCTTCTGCTTACGTCAACATTCTGGTGTGCAAGGACGGCAATCAGGAGGAGCCTAAGATCAAGGCTCTGGCTGCTGCCCTGCAGAGCCAGAAGGTGAAGGACTTCATGGACGAGACCTACAAGGGCTCCGTGGTGTCCGTTGTGGAGAACCCCACCGACGGCTATGATTCCACTGTGGATTATGACGCTCTGAACGGCCAGACCGTCAGCTGCGCCGCTACTCCCGCTCCCCACTGCGAGGTGCTGGAGGTGTGCAAGGAGATCCTTGCCGCCAAGGGCATCACGCTGGACATCCAGGAGTACGACGACTATGTGATCCCCAACCAGATCGTCGAGGACGGTCAGGTAGACACCAACTACTTCCAGCATCAGCCGTATCTGGACAACTTCAACGCCGAAAAGGGTACCCATCTGGTATCTGTTGCCGGTATTCACGTAGAGCCCATGGGCGTCTACGGCGGCAAGCAGGACAGTCTGGCACCCATCGAGGGATAATCTACCATCGAGGGATAAGCTAAAGGAGCAATTTCTGTGATCGAACTCAAGTATCTTTCCAAGACCTTCCAGATGAAGGATGGCGCGGTGAAAGCGCTGCAGAACATCAACCTCACCATTCCCGATGGCTCCATCTACGGCATCATCGGTATGTCCGGTGCGGGCAAATCCACGCTGGTGCGCTGCATCAACCTGTTGGAACGCCCCACCGGCGGCAGCGTGGTGATCGACGGCGTGGCTATGGAGACCCTGTCTCCCGCCTCGCTGCGCAAGCGCCGTCGGGAGATCACCATGATCTTCCAGCAGTTCAACCTGCTTATGCAGCGCACCTGCCTGAAGAACGTCTGCTTCCCTATGGAGCTGGCAGGCGTAAAGAAGGCGGAGGCCGAAAAGCGCGCCATGGAACTGCTGGAGATGGTGGGTCTGCCGGATAAGGCCAACGCCTACCCGGCACAGCTGTCCGGCGGTCAGAAGCAGCGCATCGCCATTGCCCGCGCACTGGCCACCAACCCCAAGGTGCTGCTGTGCGACGAGGCTACCAGTGCGCTGGACCCCAACACCACCCACTCCATCCTGACCCTGATCAAGGATATCAACCGTAAGCTGGGCATCACCGTGGTGGTCATTACCCATCAGATGAGCGTGGTGGAGGAGATCTGCGACAGCGTGGCCATTCTGGACGGCGGTATGGTCGTGGAACAGGGCTCGGTACAGGAGATTTTTGCTAACCCCAAAACGGCGGCTGCCAAGCGTCTGGTGGCTCCCAACGGCGGCAGCGCAGCGCGGGATCTTTCCTGCTTTGCGCCGGATGACCATGTGGTGCGCGTTACCTTTAATGGTTCCTCCACTGCAAAGCCGCTGGTGGCAAGCCTTGCCGCCGAAAAGGGCATTCTGGTGTCGGTGCTCAGCG
>OIWV01003298.1_pt1 | contig 10636 bp, 9 predicted proteins | sample 1587751 | NCBI WGS metagenome assembly OIWV01 (sample SAMEA3888913, study PRJEB22519) | human gut metagenome | biome: human gut; feature: human-associated habitat; material: faeces | place: Denmark | collected 2010 | reverse complement strand
GCCGCACAACAGCTGTTGTGCGCTTGCATAACAGCTGATATGCGCATGCACAACAAGTGTTGTGCGCTCGTTGCCCAGCTGATGTGCAGTCATTAAAGTTCCGGTTTGACCTGCTGGAAAACTTATTGCTCAGCCAGCTCCTTCATGGCATCATTCAATGTATTGAACAGTACATTGATGTTTTCCTCCTGGTTCTTGCACGCCTCCTTGAAGAGAGCGACAGGATCTTCAGAATCGCCCTTCAGCGGAGCCTCGTTCAGAAGGATGTTCACATTGTTCAGCAGCATACCGTGCAGGGTAGGCATGTGGAGCTGATGCTGTGTGCCCTCCTTGCTGCCACACTTCAGTCCGGCAGCGTATGCCTTTACGATGATGCGCACAAGCAGATGGATAGCCATCGGTTCGTCGGCAAGACTGATGAGTACACCGTGTGTATAATCGCGTACGTGCTCCTCTATGCTTGTAAACTTACCCTGCAGGAGCCAGGTGAAGTTGCGCTTGTATTCAGCTTCCATAGCCTTGTAAAGCTGGTTCGATTTGCAGGCGATGCGCAGATAGTCGAGCATGGTAGGCTCGAAGGTAGAATCGGTCTTCTTCATGCTCTCGAAATTCTTCTGCATGCGCTCGTTAGCCTCTTCCGCACTCTTGTAGTTGAGTCGTACGAGGGTAGAGAACATGATGTCGAAGAAGTACTGGTTCACTTCTCCATAGTGTTCCAGCATCATCTGCTTCACCTCTTTCGGGTCGTTCTTCTTCTGGAAGTCATCGCCGCCAACCACAGCATCCATGATGCCGCGTGCGTATGCCTCGAAGAATCCTCTTACGAAAGAGGCTACCGCCTGATAACTATTGATTCTCTTGCTCATTGTCTTTTGAATGTTTTAATCAAAGATGATTTAATCAAAATGTTTTGATTAAAGATGATTTAATCAAAAATCTTAAATTCGTATCCCTGTTCCATCAGCCATTCTATGGATTGCGGCAGCGCCGTCTTCAGCTTGTCGATACTCTTCAGCGAGTCGTGGAAGGTGATGATGCTGCCGTTGCGGGCATACTTCTTCACATTGTTCACCACATCTTCTGCCGTCATCCACTTGGAATAATCTCGGGTCACCACATCCCACATGATGACCTTGTAGGTGCGGTGCAGCCACCAGTACTCGCTCTGTCGCATCCAGCCGTGAGGTGGACGGAAGAGATGGGCATGGATGATGTCATTCGCCTTGTTGGTGTTGAGCACGTAGGAGATGACACGATGCTTGAAGGCACCGATATGATTGAAGGTATGGTTACCTATCTGATGCCCCTCTGCTACAATCTGGTTGTAGAGATCGTGGTTGCGCAATACGTTTTCGCCCACCATGAAGAAGGTTGCCTTGATATTATACTTTCTCAAGGTTTCCAGGATGAATGGGGTGGATTCGGGAATCGGACCGTCATCGAATGTGAGATACACCGAATGGTCGTTCTTGTCCATTCTCCATATTGCCTTCGGATATAACCATCTGAGCCATTTGGCTGGTTGCTCTATGAACATAGGAATAACTTGATTAGGGGATGATACAAAAAGGGAGACCTAGCAAAAACGCCAGGTCTTCCTTGATATTCTTTATCTTACTGATTGCCCTGTGGCATGCTTTATCGCCTGCCTTGTGGCAATGCTTCTGTCTTTACTGATTGCCCTGTGGCATGCTGCCGCCTCTGCCGCGATAGAGTGTGTAGAGGGCATTGAGCTGCTTCTCATAACTCTTCTGCAACTGAGGGCTTACCATACCAGCCACATCGCAGATGCTCTGCATAATCATAATCTGACGGACGCAGTCGTTCTGGCTCTGCAGGAAGCGGTCGTTTGGCAATGAGAGGTAATAGTTGAGATACTGGTGAGCATTCTTCCAGATAGCCTCTACATATTCCTTACCCTTTGCCTTCTGACCGGTGAGCAGCCAGCCGCGAGCCATATCCAGACCACCGCTCATGTAATCGAGGGTGACATTGTATGCCGGAATCTCCACATCAGCCTTCTTCAGGATGTTGATAGCCTTCTGGTTCTTGCCATCGGCGATGAGCTGGAGGGCTGTCTGGGCGAGCAGGCGACGGTGGGTGTAGCACATACGCATGGTAGTCTCGTCGATATAGAGTCCCTTCTGCTTCAGGTTACCGAACTTGAATCGGGTCATGATGTTGTGATAGGTCTTCTCTGCATCGAAGTTCTTCGCACCTGGCTTGTTGGTGGTGAAAGGAGTGATACGGTTGGCAAGACCCTCCTGTACGAAGTTGTCGCCAAGGTTCATATAGTTCTCCTGTCCCACGGTAAGAGCCACGTAGATAGGACGGGTCCAGTTGCACTGAGCCAGCATTTCGAGCATCATCAGGTCGTTCTTGTAGAGAGCGCTCTTGCCTGCGAGCGAGATTACCATCTTGTCTGGGATGGTATCAGAAGCCATCATCATGCCGCTTTTCTTCACAGCCTCCTTGTCGATTGTTACATAGACGGTATCTGTAGGGATGAAGTGCATGTCTGAGTTCTTGCTGCGTACCCAGTACTTCAGGATGTTCTTGAGCTCGAAAGGCTCATCACCAAACTGCTTCTTGGCATTCACAGGGTCCTGCTTGTAGAAGTCGAGAACCTGCTGCTTAGCCTCTGGCTGGATAGAAACATACTCGTTGGTACCCGAACAGAAGTCGAGACGTGGCCAGGTGATTGGCACGGATGGTGAGTTGTATGCCGGACGCATCATCTGGTCGATATACCAGTCGGTCTGCAGATAGCTCAAGTTACATATGCGGGCATCTGTACCTACGACTTCTACCTCCTGGTTGTACCAGAGTGGGAAGGTATCGTTATCACCATTGGTGAAGATGATAGGGTTGCCCTTCTCCTGGAGCGACATCAGATAGTTCTGACCGAAGTCGCGGCAGGTGTAACGGCCTGAACGGTCGTGGTCATCCCAGGTCTGTGATGCCATCTGGATAGGAACGAGCAGGGTTACCACAGCCACGATAGCTGTTACGGCAGTACCGCTGAGCTTCATCTTCTGCTTCAGAAGGTCGATGATGGCGAGAACGCCAAGACCGCACCAGATAGCGTATGCATAGAATGAACCGGCGTAGGCATAGTCACGCTCACGTGGCTGCATAGGAGTCTGGTTCAGATAGAGCACGATGGCAAGACCTGTCATGAAGAACAGGAAGAATACCACCCAGAACTGCTGGATACCTACAGGGAGAATCTCCTCTGTCTCCACGCCGTTCTTGATGACCTTGCGCTTGCGGGTGTACCAAGCCTGCCAGAAGAGACCGATGAGACCGAGAATCAGCGGCATGCAGTAGAACACGTTGTGTCCCTTGTTTGCCTTCAGGTCGTCTGGCATTTTGCTCTGGTCGCCATAGAGGGCGTTGTCGATGAATGAGAAACCGGTAATCCAGTTACCGTGCTCTGGTTCGCCGTTGCCCTGGATGTCGTTCTGGCGTCCGGCAAAGTTCCACATGAAGTAGCGCCAGTACATGAAGTTGCACTGATAGGAGAGGAAGAAGCGGATGTTCTCCATCTGTGTAGGAACCTTCACCATCATGTTCTCGCCACAACGGTCGTAAGGCACCTGATTACCCTCTACGCCACCCATCCAGTCTTCGTATGCTGAGGCATGAGCCGAGCTGTGCATACGTGGGAAGAGCATATTCTGTGCATATACATACTTGTTCTTATGGCTTACTACGAAGTAAGAGTCCTTTTCATCGGCAGAAGCCTTCTCCTTGCGCTGATATACAGGTGCACCTTCCTTCATCACAGGCTTGCACATGTTGCCGTCAGCCTCGAGAGCCACCTGAGAAGTGTAAGCCTGACCATAGAGCAATGGGGTATCGCCATACTGGTCGCGGCTCAGATAACTGCCCAGGGTGAAGATATCCTCAGGAGAGTTCTGGTCCATAGGAGGGTTGGCAGATGAACGGATTACGATGAGCGCATAGCTTGAGTAACCGATCATCAGCATCAGCATGCAGAGCAATGCCGTGTTCTTGATGCGAGCAGAGATGAGAGGCAGCAGCTGCATCTTCTTCTTCTCGATGCCTGTAGCCTGGTCAACGCCGGTTATTACTTCCTTCTTGCGCTTGTAGTTGAGTACAAACCAGAGGATAACCAGGATGATGATGCCAGTGATGACTGCGCTCCATCCATATCCGAAAAATGGGATGCCGAGCATGCCGAAACCGAGAACGAAGGCGATGTTCTGCTTCTTCTCGTTCTTCTCTGATGCATTGTAGGTCTCGTAGATACCCCAGATAACAGAGGCTACGAGGCAGATGATATATACGATTTCACCGGTATTGAATGGGCAGCCGAGTGTGTTGACGAAGAACAGCTCGAACCATCCGCCTACGGTGATGATGCCTGGAACCACACCATAAAGTACGGCTACTACCACCAGGAATGAAAGGAAGAGCGCCATGAGCGAACCCTTCAGGTTGGCATGAGGCACCTTCTTGTAGTAATATACCAGTACGATGGCTGGGATACAGAGCAGGTTGAGCAGGTGCACACCGATACTCAGACCGGTCATATAGGCGATGAGCACGAGCCATCGGTCGCTATGAGGTTCGTCGGCGTGGTCTTCCCACTTCAGAATCAGCCAGAATACTACAGCGGTGAAGGCAGAAGAGAAGGCGTAAACCTCACCCTCTACAGCAGAGAACCAGAAGGTATCGCTGAAGGTATAGATGAGTGCGCCCACCATACCAGATGCCTCGATGGCAATCAGCTTGCTGGTGGTCATCTCCTTCCAGTCGCCGATAATGAGCTTGCGTGCCAGATGGGTGATGGTCCAGAAGAGGAACATGATGCAGACGGCACTGAGGAGTGCGCTCATCGTATTCACCATCTTGGCTACCTGCGTGGTATCGCTGGCGAAATGTGTGAAGAAATTGCCCATGAGCATGAAGAATGGTGCCCCAGGTGGGTGACCGATCTCCTGCTTGTAGGCAGTTGTAATAAACTCAGGACAGTCCCAGAAGCTGGCTGTCGGTTCAATTGTGGAGCAATATACGAATGCCGCAATGATGAATGCGACCCATCCGAAGATATTGTCCACTAATCTGTACTGTTTCATTATTGTTTAAACTTTAATGTATTATATTTCTATGTTTCCTATTATATAATGTGTATAAAACGTTGCAAAGATACTAAAAAGTAAAGAGATAGCGTAGGATTGCTTCTCTTTTTTAGGTTATATTAAATTTAAATAGGTGATGTTTTATAAAAAACACATTAAACATTCAGGAAATGCTCTTCCAGCTTTTCTCTTGGCATATCTGCCGTATCGTGATAATGCAGGTGCTGGTTTACGCAGGCGATATGCTTCACGTTGTTGAGCACCTCGGCTACATCGTGACTGACGATGATGATGGCGCATTCCTTGTTGATCTGTTCCAGCATCTCGTACATCTGCTTTTGGAATCGGCGGTCGATGTAGGTGTTGGGTTCATCGAGGATTACGACATCCGGCTTTGATACGATGGCGCGGGCGAGGAGCACTCGCTGAAGCTGACCGCCGCTGAGGGCAGCGATGTGCCGGTCTTTGAATTCCGTCAGCTGCATGCGTTCCAGGGTATCGAGTACCTGCTGGTGCTGTGCCTGGGTGTATCGCGAAAAGAGACCTTTGGTCTTGCTGAGTCCGGCAAGTACAACTTCATATACTGAGATTGGAAACTGCTTGTCGAGCTGGTTGTATTGTGGGAGATAGCCCATCGAAATCTCCTTTACTTCCTCAACTTTTGCTTCGCCGTTTTCATCAAGAACCGTTTCCCCGTTCTCATCTTTCACTTTTCTGAAGTATCTGATGGTTCCTTCCGTAGGCTTCATCAGTCCCAGAATGAGGCGCATGAGGGTAGTCTTGCCACCACCGTTTGGTCCGATGATGCCAAGATAATCGTCTTGATATACGGTGAGATTTACGTCGCTGAGCACCTGCTTGCCGTCATATCCGGCAGATAGGTGCTCGATCTCGATTAATTTTGAACTTTGAACTTTGAACATTGAACTTTATGATTAGTTATTGTTCTTGATGCTTTACTTCCCAACAACGATTTCCTTGCCCTGTACCGCTGCTGCCGCTTCCTGCATCGCCCAGTTCCAGTCGCCTTGCAATGGGTTGATATCCATTGGTTTGGTGTGGCTTTCGTTGATGAAAGTTGTGGTATTGCGATTGGCAAATTCTGCTTGTATCAGGCAATACTTGATCTTTTCTTTTCGGGCTCTCTCTATGAGGCTCTTCAGCTGGGCGGCACTAGGCTCCCTGCCTTCTTCCTCTATGGCCAGCTGCTCCAGCTGGTAATCACGGGCAAAGTAGGTGAGGATAGGGTGATAGATCACAAACTTGCGTACCAGGTCTGGGTTCTTTTTGAAGCTCTCCTTGATGATGCTGTCTCTCTTGTCGATGATGCTGAGCAGCGACTGGTAGTTCTTCTCGAAGAACGCCTTGTTCTTCGGCTCCAGTTGGCAGAGTGCCTTGAGAATGTTGCTGGCTATGATGCGGGCGTTGCTGCAACTCATCCATACATGCGGGTCGATGTTGCCACCCGGAGTCTTGGTTGGCTTGATGCCCACGGAAGTATCTATCACCTTCATATCCGGAGCATTGTCCTGCAGCTTCTTCATCCAAGTCTGCTCAAAACCGATGCTGCCCACTTTCAGATAGAGGGCACTCTTCGAAAGTTCCATCATCTGCTGGGCGTATGGCTCGTAAGTTTCCGGGTTGTTGCCATTCGATACCATTACATTGACATTCACCTTGCCTTTGGCAATTTGATCTACAAAATACTTGTAGGGGGAAATCGTAACTGTAACTGTAACCGCAGGCTTCTCTTTTCCGGAAGTCTTTCCCGAATCAGCCTGTTTCTGAGGTGTACCCTTACATCCGGCAAGAATGACACATAATATAATAAGGTATAGAAATCTCTTCATATATTAAAATCTCCTTATGTTATAAATCTGCTTATATGTTTAAACGATGAAGCTGAGGCCATAAACCAAGAGGATATATCTCAGCACTTTTCCGATGGTGATGCTGATGGTAGAGATGATGATATTGGCTCTTGTCAGACCCAGCACGATGGTGATGGCGCTTCCCAATATCGGGATGAAGGCGAAGAAGCCCATCCAGGCACCTCTATCAGCCATGAATCTTTCTGCCTGATCCAGTTTCTCCTTCTTCACGTGCAGATATTTCTCTATCCATTCCATCTTGCCCAGTCTGCCAACACCATAGTTGAACAGCGAGCCCAATACGTTTCCTATGCTGCCATATATCACCAGAGGGATGGGATCCAGTCCTGCTGCCTGCAAGCCCGACATCACTACCTCGCTGCTGAAAGGAAAAAAACTGCCGGCAAGAAAGGCGGAAGCAAGCATGCCCCAATAGCCCCAGTTGATTAAAAAGTCTATTATATAACCCATTGAATATTATTTGTTTAACCTGCTTGATGCACTGAAACAGTGCATCAAGTCTATCTCTGAATAATCTTATCCCTCAATAGCCTGCAGCAATACCGTTTCAGGGAGGAAGATATTGTACAGCAATATCAATACCATGATGACCAGTGCCGAGATAAAGACGATGTTCGCCACTTTTCCCCTGGTATAGGTGATGAAGTGAGCGGTGAGTGGTGCTGTATTTACAATCATGATGCTGCCCAACTCCTTGATGTGCTGAGGCTGCAGGATGACGAAGGCGAGACTCACGTAGTTGATCAGAATGAATGAATTGTAGATCATTCGGGTACGGATCTTGTCTGCATAAGAGGTATGCAGGAAGTGGATGCTGCCCAATGTGCTCAGGATGATGAGGAACAGGAGATTCACCACCTCGTGGTCGGTAACCTGCGAATAATCGAACAGTTCATGATAGTTGATGAATTCCGCAAAATGACTGATCAGTCCATCGATATTATTGGTGTAGGCGAAGTAACCCGCTGAGAACCAATACGGCATGATGAGACCGATGATAGATGCAAAGAAGTTGCGGATGCTGAAGGAATTGGTGAATACCATCATCATCAGCCAAAGGAAGGGCAGGAAATATCCCACCTGGATGAACACCAGTGAGGCGAGTCCTACGCAGAAGAAGGCATAGAAGGTCCATCCAGCCGCCCGCCTGTCCTGGTAACTGTTCCAGATGATGAGGTAGAAGGCGATGGAGCACATCGTCACGATGCTTGCCTTGAAGGAGGGTGCGGGCAGAGAGGTCATGGTGATGAATACCAGGAAACTGCAGGACACCATTCGGCTGTAGGTTCGCATCAGGGAATTATGGTTGTTGAGTTCCACCATCAGCAGGGTAGAGAGGATGGTGAAGGCGAACTGCACCCAAATGTTAGCTACTAAAAAACCTACAGCAACCCATACCAAGGCAGCAAGGGTTGCTGTTACAGGTAGAGCGTAGCGGCTAGCCGCTACTTTATTTTGAAAAGTTTTCTTTCTTAACATTATCCGTTAAAATTAAGCTTTTGCCCTTAAAGACCCTGTCCGATATCAGAGCGGAAGTACTTGTCGGTGAACTGGATCTTCTGAGCCTCGGCAAAGCTCTTCTTCAGAGCCTCTTCCTTATCCTTGCCGTAGCTGCTTACGCAGATTACACGGCCGCCATTGGTTACAACCTCGCCATCCTTCATGGCTGTACCTGAGTGGAATACCACTGAACCTTCCACATCATTGATACCATGGATAGGATAACCCTTCTTGTAAGCCTCTGGATAACCACCGCTTACGAGCATCACGCAGACTGCAGCACGCTCATCAAACTCGATGCTGCGCTTGTCAAGATCGCCGGCAGCTACACCCTCGAAGAGATCCACGATGTCGCTCTTCAGGCGGAGCATCACGCTCTCTGTCTCTGGGTCACCCATACGGCAGTTGTACTCGATAACCATAGGCTCGCCCTCTACATTGATCAGACCGAAGAAGATGAAGCCCTTGTAGTCGATGTTCTCCTCAGCCAGACCCTCTACGGTAGGACGGATGATGCGCTCATCCACCTTCTGCATCCACTCCTTGGTTGCGAAAGGTACAGGGGTAACGCTACCCATACCGCCGGTGTTCAGACCGGTATCGTGCTCGCCGATGCGCTTGTAATCCTTAGCCTCAGGCAGAATCTTGTAGTTCTTGCCATCGGTGAGAACGAATACAGAGCACTCAATACCGCTGAGGAATTCCTCGATAACTACGCGTGCAGAAGCGTTGCCGAACATACCGCCGAGCATCTCCTTGAACTCCTTCTTAGCCTCTTCCAGGGTAGGGAGGATGAGAACGCCCTTACCGGCGCACAAGCCGTCAGCCTTCAATACGTAAGGAGCCTTCAGAGTCTCCAGGAACTTCAAGCCTTCTTCTACGTGCTCGCCGTCGAAAGTCTCATACTGGGCTGTAGGAATGTTGTGGCGCTTCATAAACTGTTTGGCGAAGTCCTTGCTTCCTTCCAGCACGGCACCAGCCTTTGATGGACCAATCACAGGGATGTTCTGGGTGCGAGGGTCAGCCTTGAAGTCATCATAGACACCCTTTACCAGTGGGTCTTCAGGACCAACAACCACCATATCAACACCGTTCTCGACAGCGAAGTTCTTGAGCGCCTCGAAGTCGTCAGCCTTGATATTCACATTCTCGCCGACATTCTGCGTACCGGCATTACCAGGAGCGATAAAGAGTTTTTCACACTTCTCGCTCTGAGCGATTTTCCAAGCTAAGGCGTGCTCGCGGCCACCGCCTCCTAACAATAATATTTTCATCGTAGTTACGTTTAATAATTCTTCTATTATATGTTACAATCAGGATAGTTATCATCTCCTTCTTTTACAATCAGGATAGATATTTTCTCCTTTTTGCATCCAAATTTCTAATTTGCTGCAAAATTACTAAATTTCAGCGAACTATACAAGCAAAAAGCCTAAAATCTTTATCGCATGTAGTTCTTATAGATTTCATGATAGATATCTGGCCATCCGTAGATGGCTATCATCTCCAGTTCCTTGTAGAGTTCCGGAACGTCATCTATCAGCTTCACCAGGTCGGGATTATATCGGGTTCCTGCCCCTTCTCTCAGCTCTCCCATCACCTTTTCGAAGCTTTTCAGCAGTTTCTCATTCTCGTGATAGATTTGATGGTTCTTCCGGCTTCTTGTCATAAAGAATCTTACCCATTCGTCGTGGTCGTGGATACGGAAGATGCTGTCGTTGTAGCGATTATAGGTGATGCGGTTCTGAGATAGATTGTCGAAGATAAATTTAAAGTCGGGGATGCTCTGTTCAGAAATAAAAAACTCTTTACCTGCCACTTGCAGGTGGCAGGCAAAGAGTATAGTGGTAATTAATAAAATTACTTTTCTTATCTTGTTAATCATCTTTTTGTTCCGAAGATTTTTACTTCAGATAGAACTCTCTTATACATTTAAAATTTTTCTCTCTTACTTCAGGTAGTCGAAGAAGTAGTTGCTGATTCTTTCGTGCAGGTGAGTGCTCTGATGACCTCGCATGTTGTGAGGCTCACCTGGATATACGAAGAAATCAGGCTGGGTACCTGCTGCGATACAAGCCTTCAGGAAGGTGAGGCAGTGCTGTGGCACTACGGTCACATCGTTCAAGCCCTGGATAA
>OIWV01003297.1_pt1 | contig 10637 bp, 6 predicted proteins | sample 1587751 | NCBI WGS metagenome assembly OIWV01 (sample SAMEA3888913, study PRJEB22519) | human gut metagenome | biome: human gut; feature: human-associated habitat; material: faeces | place: Denmark | collected 2010 | reverse complement strand
CCCCGGTGGCTGCGGCGCACCGGCGGGGCATTGCTGGGGGCGGGGCTGGCCCTGCTGGCGGCGGTGCTGGTGACGATGGCCGTCCAGGCCGGGAACCGGCCCGGGCCGGAGAACTGCACCGTGGTGGTGCTGGGGTGCCAGGTGTCTGCCAGCGGTGAGCCCACGGTGATGCTCCGGGACCGCATCGACGCGGCGTATGACTATCTGACCGCCCATCCGGAAAGCCGGTGCGTGGCCTCCGGCGGGCAGAACGACAACGAGCCCATCTCCGAGGCGGCCTGCATCCGCAACACCCTGGCGGCCCGTGGCATTGACCCGGACCGCATCCTGCTGGAGGACCGGTCCCGGTCCACGGAGGAGAATCTGCGCTTCACGGCGGAGATCATCCGGCAGCAGGGGCTTAACCCCCGGGTGGCCATCGCATCGGATAATTTTCACCAGCTGCGGGCCTCGGTATGGGCCAGGCGCTGCGGCCTGGAGGCGGAGTCCCTGGGCTGCGCCAGCTGGTGGCCCTTGGGTCCGGGCTATTGGGCCCGGGAGGCCGTGGCCGTGGTGGTGCTGGAGGCCGGGAGCCTTCTGAGCGGGAAATAAGAGCTTTTTTGGGGGGACGGCAGAGGCGCCGTCCCCCATTGGTGCTTGTAAAGGGGCGGACGCCTCTGTCCGCCCGATTTTATCACCGGACCGGCGGGCCGGGTAGAACCCGGCCCCTACGGACGGTTGCCGGGAATCACTCCGCCCCACAAAAAAATGCGCCCCAGGGGGGCGCATTTTTTTAACACTGGGTCATGTCCGCTGTTTTTCCCGCAGGGCCAGGGCGCGCCGGGCCACCACCGGGTCGGAGTCATAGTGGACGTATCCGCCCCGGACCCGCTGGATGGCGTCGTTGCCCTTTCCGGCCAGGACGATCACCGCCCCCTCCGGGGCCTCCAGAATCGCCTGCTCCACCGCCCGGGTGCGATCTAACTGGATGGTGACCCGGGCGTCGCCGCCCTGGGCCGCCGCATGGGCCAGACGGCCCGCGATGTCGGCGGGATCGTCGAAATCCGGGTTATCGGTGGTGAAGAAGATCCGGTCGGCATATTTGCCGCACATCTCGCCCATGCCCTGGATCCGCTGGGGGGAGCGGCCTCCGGCGATGCCGGTGACCACGGTGATGGGCGCGCCGGGATAGTCCCGCTTCAGGTCCGTCAGCAGGGCCTGGGAGCTGGCCCGGTTGTGCATGCAGTCCACCAGCACGTGGACGCCGCCGCCCTCGTACCGGTTCATGCGGCCGGGGACCTCCAGAGCGTCCAGGGCCGCGGCCATCTGCTCATGTTCCGCCCCCAGCATACGCCCCACGCCGATGGCGGCCAGGGCGTTTTCGATGTTGAAATCCCCGTCCATGGCCAGGTGATAGGGGTGCAGGGCCTCACTGCCCCGCTCCTGGACGAAAAAGCGGAAGCCGTGGGTCAGCTTCTCCACCTGCCGGACGGTCAGATCGCAGTCGTCCCGGTCCATACCTACCAGCATGACCTCCCGGCAGCACCGCCGGGCGGTGTCATACACCCGGTCAAACTGGGCCGTCTCCCGGCAGATCACGGCCCGGTCGCTGTTTTCCAGCAGCTGGAGCTTGCATTGCAGATACTCCTCCATGGAGGCGTGCTCCTTGGGGGAAATGTGGTCCTCGCTGAAGTTCAGGAACACCCCGATGTCGAAGTGCTCGCCATAGACCCGCTCCACCTGATACGCCTGGCTGGATACCTCGGCGGTCATATACGGCAGGCCGTGATCCCGGGCCTGGGCAAACAGCCACTGCAGGTCTAGGGACTCCGGTGTGGTCAGATGGGTGTCCACGTCCGGGCCGCCGCAGTAGCGTCCGGCGGAGGAGCTGAGGCCCATGGTCCGGCCCGCCAGGGCGTTGGTGACGGCCTGGATCATATAGGAGGTGGTGGTTTTCCCCTTGGTGCCGGTGACGCCGATAAGGGTCAGGCCGTCGGAGGGATTGTCGTAAAACCACCGGGCCGCCAGGCTCTGGGCCTTGCGGACGTCGCTCACCCGGATGCAGGGGATGTCCACCCCGGGAAAGTCCGTCTCCGCCAGGGCGCAGACGGCTCCCTGCTGCCGGGCCATGGCCAGATACTCCGGCTTGAAGCCGTAGCCCTTGCAGATAAAGAGGTCGCCGTCCCGGGCCCGGCGGGAATCGTTGCAGATACCGGTGACGGCCGCGTCCCGGGCCGCCGGGGCCGCCAGCAGATCGTACTGCCGGAGCAGGTCCTCCAGATTGCGGGTTTGTTTCATAGGTGTTCCTTCTTTCGGGGGCTTATTTCATATTGAGCTTCCAATCGGAAATGCCGTAAAACGGGTTGGAGGCGGTGGGGGTGATGGGGGAGGACGCCGCACCGGCGGGCAGGAGCACGGAATAGCTCTTGAAGCACACCGGCACCATGGGAGCCTGGTCCAGGAGCTTTTCGCACAGGGCCGTCATGGCGGCGGACCGCTCCCCGGCCTCGGCGGCGCACAGGGCCGCCAGCAGGGCGTCCGTCTCGGGGTCGGCAAAGCCGCCGTAGTTCATGGCGGCATAGCTTTGCAGAAGGGGACGCAGGTCCCAGTCGGCGGTGAGCTTCACCTGGCACAGGCACAGGTCGAAGCTCCCGGCCTGCAGGGCCTCCAGATACTGGTCATAGGGCAGTGAGCGCACGGTGACCTGCAGATCGTACCGGGACAGCCCCGCCGCGATGGTCTGGGCGGTGGACACCCGGAAGCTGCTCTCCTCATTCACCAGCAGGGTCAGGCTCCGGGTCTTGCCGGTGTTCAGCCCCGCCGCCTCCAGGGCGGAGGCATAGCCATCCTGGGAATAGGCGGTCTCCAGGTCCTTGGGATACAGGCCGCTGGCCGGGGACACCGGAAACTGGGCCGCCAGACCGTGGCCCAGCAGATAGGCGCTGACACAGCTGGCCCGGTCCACGCCCAGGGTCACGGCCCGGCGGACGGCGGGGTCGTCAAAGGGGGCTCGGCGGGTGTTCAGGCACAGATACTGCATAATGGTGGTGGCGGCGTCGGTATAGTCGCCGCTTCCGTATACACTGGAGTCGTCCGCCCCGGTCAGGTCGCAGAACAGAAGCTGGACCTCCCGGGCATAGAAGGCGTAGGACACGGAGTCCGTATCCTTGCAGGCGGTCAGCTCGATGCGCTCCAGGGGCAGGGACTTCCCCTGCCACCAGGAGGCGTTTTTGGCCAGATGGGCGCCGCCCTCGCCGCTGTAGGCGTAGGGCCCGGTGCCGGTGGGGAAGGTACTGCTCTCGGTGCCGGACTTCACAATGGGGATGTCCAGCCGGGAGACGAAGCTCCGGTTGTCGCCGGTGAGGGTGATGCGCACCGCCCCGCCGCTGGCCCAGAGGTCCGACACCTCCGCCAGCCGTCCGCTGTAGCGGGCGGAGGACTGGGCCCGGCGCAGACTGTTCACCACATCCCGGGCGGTAACGGCACTGCCGTCGCTGAAGGTGACGCCGCTTCGCAGGGTGATGGTGTAGGTATACCGGGCGGCGTCATAGGTGTAGGACTCCGCCAGGGCGGGCTGGGGGTCAAAGGACCCGTCCAGGGCGAACAGCCCCTCATACAGCAGGGCCCCCAGGGTCTGCATGGCCCCGTCGGAGCAGGTGATGGGGTCCGCCGTCTCCCCCTTGAGATAGGGCAGGGCGAAGGAGGTGAGCTTCACGTCCTGCTTCCCCTTCTGCTCCACGTTGTAATAGTCCGTCAGGGTGCCGAAAATGTCTTCCGGGTCGGCCGTCGACCAGTCGCACCCGGTCAGCGCCGTCAGGCACAGGGCCAGAAGCGCCGCGAATATGCGCTTTTTCATGGGATACCTCGATTTCACAGGCAGATCATGGCGATCTGAGCGCCCCGGGCCTGGCCCATCCGCCGGTGGGACCAGTACAGCTCCGGATGGCAGGCGGTGCAGTCCGGGGACACGTCGATTTGCCGCACCCCGGCCTTTTCCAGCCACCGGGCGTTGACGCCCTTCAGGTCCACGTGCCACTTGGGCCCCCGGCGGGTGATATACGGCTCCGCCTCCGCCCCCAGGGCGGCCTCCAGGGCCTGGGGCACGTCCGCGTCCGTTTCAAAACAGCAGGGGCCGATGGCCGCCCCGATGGCGGCCCGCAGGTCCCCGGGGTCCGTGCCGAACAGCTCCTGCATCCGGCGGACGGTTTTGTATACGATGCCGGCGGCGGCGCCCCGCCAGCCGGCATGGGCCGCGCCCACGGCCCCGTGCACCGGGTCGTGGAGCAGGATGATGCCGCAGTCGGCGGAGAACACCACCAGGGGGATCCCCGGGGTGTCCGTGACCATGGCGTCCACGCTGGTATAGTCCCGGTCCCGGAACAGGCCCTTGCCGCAGTCCTCCGCCGTCACATGGCGGACGTTGTCCTCGTGGACCTGCTTGCTCAGCACCGCCCGGTGCTCATCCACCCCCAGGGCGGCACAGAACCGGCGGTAATTCTCCCGGACCCGGTCCATGTCGTCCCCCCGGCCCACGCCCAGGTTCAGGGAGTCCCAGGGGGCGGGGCTGACGCCGCCGATGCGGGTGGAGAACCCGTGGCGCACGCCGGAGCCGTCCAGCAGAGAGCTGGACATCCACAGCACGTTTTCGCTTGTATGGGTGAGAAAGGACATAGAATACTCCTTGTCATTCCGAATCCGTGATATTTGTCGGGCGGACAGGGACGTCCGCCCCTACAGCAGGAACACCGAAGAATTTCCGGTAAACCCTGGAACGATCTCCGTAGGGGCGGACGACTCTGTCCGCCCCATAAGGCATCCGTCCACGCCGACCCCCGCCTTATGCGTTCCTGCCGCAGCAGTTCTTATACTTCTTGCCGGAGCCGCAGGGGCAGGGCTCGTTGCGGCCGATCTTCTTGACCTTCCGGGGTTGTTTTTTCACGGTGCCGTCGCCGCCAACGCTTTCGGAGGTGGCGTTGGCCACCCGCTCCCGTTTGACCTCCTCGTTCTTCTTCAGCCGCACGGAATACAGCCGCCGGACCGTCTCGTCCTGGATGGCGGCGATCATCTCCTCGAACATCTCCAGGGATTCCTTCTTATAGGCGATGATGGGGTCGGTCTGGGCATAGGCCCGCAGGCGGATGCCCTGGCGCAGGTCGCTCATGGCGTCGATGTGCTCCATCCAGTATTCATCCACCACCCGCAGAAGGACCACGCGCTCCACCTCCCGCATGACGGGGGCGGTGAACTCGTTCTCCTTCTGCTGATAGTAGCCGGCGGCGGCCTGGGTGAAGGCGTCGGTAACGGCCTGGGCGTCCATGGCGTCCAGCTGCTCCTGGGAGAAGCGCACGGCGTACTTGGGGAAGTACAGGCCCTCCACCTGCCGCAGAAGCTCCTGGCAGGAGGTCATATCCAGATGCTGGACGCCGCTGAAGGCATTCTGCACCAGGTGGGTGATGGAGGTGTTCATCATGTTCATGATGACGTCCTTCACGTCCATGCCCTCCAGCACCTGGCGGCGCTGGCCATAGATGATCTCGCGCTGCTTGTTCATCACGTCGTCGTATTCCAGCACGGACTTTCGGGCCTGGAAGTTCCGGGACTCCACGGTGGTCTGGGCCTGCTGGATGGAGCGGGTGAGCATCTTGCTCTCGATGGGCATATCCTCGTCGATGTTCATGCGCTCCATGGCGGCCTGGACCCGCTCGCCGCCGAACAGGCGCATCAGGTCGTCCTCCAGAGAGATGTAGAACCGGGTCTCGCCGGGGTCGCCCTGGCGGCCGGCACGGCCGCGGAGCTGATTGTCGATCCGGCGGGAGTCGTGGCGCTCGGTGCCGATGATGAACAGGCCGCCGGCCTGGCGCACCCGGTCCGCCTCGCCGGAAATTTCCGCCTTATGCTGGCGCAGTTTGTCGGCAAACAGCTGCCGGGCCTCCAGAATTTCACTGTTGTCGGTCTCGGCATAGCCGGTGGCGTCGGCGATGACCTCGTCGGTGTAACCGGCCTTGCGCAGGTCGTTGGTGGCCATATACTCGGCGTTGCCGCCCAGCATGATATCGGTACCACGGCCGGCCATGTTGGTGGCCACGGTGACGGCCCCGAACTGGCCCGCCTGGGCCACGATCTCGGCCTCCTTCTCGTGGTTCTTGGCGTTGAGCAGATTGTGGCGGATGCCCTCCTTGGTCAGCATCCGGCTGAGAAGCTCGTTCTTCTCGATGGACACGGTGCCCACCAGCACCGGCTGGCCCTTTTCGTGGCACTCCTTTACCTGGCGGATCACAGCACGGTACTTCCCCTGCTCGGTTTTGTACACGGCGTCCTCATTGTCGATACGGACCACCGGGCGGTTGGTGGGAATCTCCACAATGTCCAGCTTGTAGATGGTGCCGAACTCCTCCTCCTCGGTCATGGCCGTACCGGTCATGCCGGAGAGCTTGCTGTACAGGCGGAAGTAATTCTGGAAGGTGATGGTGGCCAGGGTCTTGCTCTCCCGCTGGACGGACACATGCTCCTTGGCCTCGATGGCCTGGTGCAGGCCCTCGGAATACCGGCGGCCGAACATCAGGCGGCCGGTGAACTCATCCACGATGATGATCTCGCCGTCCTTCACCACATAGTCCACGTCCCGCTTCATGGTGCCGTGGGCCTTGATGGCCTGGTTGATGTGGTGGGCGATGGTGCTGTTCTCCGGGTCGGACAGGTTATCCAGGTGGAAGAACTCCTCGGCCTTGGCGATGCCCCGAGCCGTCAGGGTGGCGGTGCGGGCCTTTTCGTCCACGATGTAGTCGGCGTCCAGGGTCTCGTCCTCGGCCTCCTTGTCGTCGGTTTCCGTCACCACATACTTTTTCAGGCGGCAGGCGAAGGACTCGGCCATGTCATACAGCTGGGTGGATTTCTCCCCCATGCCGGAGATGATCAGGGGGGTCCGGGCCTCATCGATCAGGATGGAGTCCACCTCGTCCACGATGGCGAAGCTGTGGCCCCGCTGGACCTGCTCGTCCTTATAGATGGCCATGTTGTCCCGCAGGTAATCAAAGCCCATCTCATTGTTGGTGCCGTAGGTGATGTCGGCGGCATAGGCGGCCTGGCGCTGCTCCTTGGTCAGGTCGTGGACGATCAGGCCCACGGTCAGGCCCATGAAGCGGTGGACCTTGCCCATCCACTCGCTGTCGCGCTTGGCCAGATAGTCGTTGACGGTGACGATATGGACGCCGTTGCCGGTCAGGGCGTTGAGATAGGCCGGCAGGGTGGCCACCAGGGTCTTGCCCTCACCGGTTTTCATCTCGGCGATGCGGCCCTGGTGCAGGACGATGCCGCCGATGAGCTGCACCCGATAGGGGCGCAGGCCCAGCACCCGGTCCGCCGCCTCCCGCACGGCGGCAAAGGCCTCCGGCAGGATGTCGTCCAGGGTCTCGCCCTGCTGCAGGCGCTGCTTGAACTCCGGAGTCTTGGCCTGAAGCTGTTCGTCGGTGAGGGCGCGGTATTCCTCCTCCAGGGCCTCGATCTTGTCGGCGATGGGGTAGATGGATTTCAGCTCCCGCTCACTGTAGGTGCCGAAGATTTTCTGGATCAGTCCCATAGTTTTTGATTCCTTTCTGCTATACGAGGGTGCAGAGCACCAGAATATACAAATACCCATATAGTATACCACACCCGTCCCGGCTATGCAAATGAAAAACGTGTGAACAAACCCGGGACAGGCCGGGATATCCCCGGGACAAAAAAGGACGGACCCGGGGTCCGTCCTTTTGGGATGCTGTTTTTCAGCCGAGGCTGCGGTCGGAGCGGAGGACCACCTCCACGTCGAACTGCTGGCCGTCCCGCAGGACGGTCAGGGTCATGGTGTCGCCGATGATGTGGCTACGCCGGGCCGTCAGCAGGTCAGAGGTGACGGACACGGCCTGGCCGTCTGCCGCCAGGATCACGTCCCCGGCCCGAAGCCCCGCATCGGCTGCGCCGGAGCCGCTGTTGACCTCCAGGACCTGGACCTGGGTGCCGCCGCCGTCCTTTTCCACAGTGGTGACGGTGATGCCCAGGGAGGGAGCGCCCCGGTAGTGGCCATTGGCGATGAGGTCGTTGACCACGAAGCTGACGGAGCTGATGGGCAGGGCGAAGCCCAGGCCCTCCACCGTGGCCTCGGTGCTGTCAGTGGTGCTCATTTTCAGGGTGTTGATGCCGATGACCTGGCCGTATTCGTTGATCAGGGGGCCGCCGGAGTTGCCGTTGTTCAGGGCGGCGCTGGTCTGCAGCAGGGTCATGGTCTTGCCGTCCACCTCCACGGCGCGGTTGACGGCGGAGATGATGCCGTTGGTCATGGTGCCCCGCAGCTCCACCCCCAGGGGGTTGCCGATGGCATAGGCGGTGTCGCCCACCTGCACCAGGTCGGAGTTGCCGAACTCAGCGGCGGGCAGGGGATTCTGGGGATCGGCCTTCAGCACGGCCAGGTCCTCCTCCTCGTCAAAGCCCACCAGGTTCACCTCATAGGTGACGCCGGTGTCCAGGGCCACCCAGCAGCTCTTGCCGCCGGAGATCACATGGGCGTTGGTGATGATATACCCGTCGGAGGTCATGATGACGCCGGTGCCGATGGAGGCCCCCTCCGACTGCTCGGACACCACGGTGACCACGGAGGGGTTCACCTTGGCATATACCTCCTGGGCCGTCAGGGGCTGGCTCTGGGGGTCCCGGCAGGCCAGGCGGACGCCCTTGTCCCCCTGGATGCGGGGGATGGTAGTGGCCTTGCTGCCGAAAATGTCCACAATGCTGCTGGGATTGTCGCCGTCGCCGTCGGGCAGGGGCCGATGCTGGCCGCTGCCGCTATTGCCGCCCAGTATGGCCGCCAGCACCACAGCCGCCACCGTCACCGCCAGCACGGCCAGGGAGATCCACAGCCACAGACGGCTGCGGCGCTTCTCCTTTTTGGCGGCCTGCTGCCAGACGTTCTGGGGCATGGGGTCCCGCTGGACATAGTAGCTGACCACCTCCCGGCCCTGGGGCTCCTTGGGAATGTACCAGGAGACTACCTCCTTCGGTTCCTCCGGGGCCGCTTCCGGGGTCTCCGGCAGGTCCGGATTTTCCGGAGTTTCCGGGCAGATATCCTTGTTTTCGTCTGTCATAGCAAAAGTTCCTCTCATGTATTGCGCATGGGGTGGGCCAGCTGCACGGTGAAGCTGAAGGAGGTGACGCCGTTTTCGCTGGTGACGGTGATCTTCTCCTTATGCTGGGACAGGATGGTTTTCACCACATACAGGCCCAGCCCGTAGCCGTCCTTGTCCTCGCTGCGGGATTTGTCGGATTTGTGGAAGCGCTCGAACAGCAGGGGAATCTCCTCCGCCGGAATGGTGTGGCCGGTGTTGCGCACGGTGACCACCGCCTTGTCGCCGCCGGTCTCCGTCAGCCCCAGGTACAGGGTGGACCCGGGGGCGGCGAACTTGGCGGCGTTTTCCAGCAGGTTATAGATCACCTGGGTGATCAGGTCGTTGACCCCCTGGACCATGACGGAATCCTCTGGGATGTCCGCCTCCACGTCCAGGCCCCGGTCGGTGATCTTCTGCTCCATGGACAGCAGGGCCAGGCGCATGCTCTCGCACAGGTCGAAGTCCTCCTTCTTCATGTCCTGCTGGGACTGAATCTGGGAGATATCCAGCATCCGGCGGACCAGGCGGCTGAGGCGGCGGCTTTCGTCGGAGATGATCTGGAGATATTTCCGCTCCTTCTCCGGGGGAATGGTGCCGTCCAGGATGTGGACGCGCTTGACACCCTGCTCGATGGCGCGGACGCAGCCCTGCACCTTGGGAATCATTCCGCCGGTGATCACGCCGGAGGAGATCAGCTCGTTGATCTCGGAAACCGAGATCGAAGAAATCAGCGTGCTGGAATCCTTGGCGTTCAGGCGGATGCCGTCCACATCGGTCAGGAACATCAGCTTTTCGGCCTTGAGCGCCGAGGCGATTTCGCTGGCGGCAGTATCGGCGTTGATGTTATAGCTCTTGCCGTCCCGATCCACGCCGACCGGCGCGATAACGGGAATGTATTCGTCCATGGAGAGCAGCTCCAGGAGCTTGACGTTCACTCCGACGATATTGCCGACGAAGCCCAGATCCACGCCGTCCTTGGTCAGGGGCTTTTTGACGACGGTGAGCAGCCCCGCATCCTTGCCGCACAGGCCAATGGCCTTTCCGCCGAGCTTTCCCAGCCGGGAAACAATGTTCTTGTTGAGCTTGCCCGCCAGCACCATCTGCACGACCTCCATGGTCGCCTCATCGGTGATGCGCAGACCGTTGTGGAACTCGGACTTGACGTCCATCTTCTGCAGCGCGGCGTTGATGTCGGGTCCGCCGCCGTGAACGAGGATGGGATTCACGCCGACATATTTAAGGAGTGTCACGTCCTGCAAAATCTTGTTGGTCAGGTCCTCGTCCACCATCGCGTTGCCGCCGTATTTGATCACGACGGTCTTGCCCGCAAGCCGCTGGATATAGGGCAGGGCCTCGATCAATATATTGGCCTTTTCAATCAGCACTTCGTTATACATCGGATCATTCCTCACAAATTCCATCGTCTTTTGTTTACAGGTACATGCCCGCCATGGGCAGCCCCGCCGTCTCCTTCAAATTAAACATCAGGTTCATATTCTGGATTGCCTGTCCGCCCGCGCCCTT
>OIWV01003295.1_pt1 | contig 10640 bp, 8 predicted proteins | sample 1587751 | NCBI WGS metagenome assembly OIWV01 (sample SAMEA3888913, study PRJEB22519) | human gut metagenome | biome: human gut; feature: human-associated habitat; material: faeces | place: Denmark | collected 2010 | reverse complement strand
CTGTGGCCGTGAAGCTGATCTTCTACCAGCCCTATCCGTCGGAGGAGGAGCGTGCGACGGTGGGCGCCGTGCGCGACGAACTGGCGCGCAAGGTCTTTCTCGAAATGGCGCGCGCCCGGCTGGCCGAGGCGGAGAAACGCCCCGACGCCCGTTACAAACGCGTGGTGGCCGTTCTCGGGAGCCTCGCCACATGCCGGAACACCTTCATGCTGACGGCCCTGCCCAAGGAGCACGATATGCGCGTTGGCCGGGGTGCTGACCGACGTGGAGCAGATCCGACGCTACGGTTTCAGCCGCGAGGAGTTCGAGGCCGCACGTGCCAAGGTGGCGCGGAGCGAGAAAGCCGCGCTCGAAAAGTACCGGCTCGCCACGAACACCGACCTGGCCGGGCGGTATGTGGAGCATTTCACGCGCAATGTGCCCTACGTGACGCCCGACGACCGGACGCGGATCGTCGGCGAGCAGCTCGATGCCCTGACCTGCGAGGAGGTGAACGGCCTGCGTGCCGGCATGACCTCGCCGGAGGGGATGCTCGTGCTCGTGTCGTCGTCCGAGGAGCATCTGGACAAGGTCCCTTCGGAGGCGGAGGCCTTCGACCTGATCGACTCGGTGAAGCGTGCGAAGATCGCCCGTCCCGAGCGCCGCGGGAAGTCCGCCGGACCGCTCTTTACGGAGAAGGTGACGCCCGGAAAGGTCGTCAGGACCCGCAAGGCGCCTCTCGGGGCCGAGGAGTGGACGCTCTCGAACGGCGTGAAGGTCTTCTGGCGCACCGTTCCCGAGGTGATCGGCGTCCGCAAGGTCGGGGTGACGGCGGTCAGCGAGGGCGGCTTCGCCCGCGACAGCGATGTGGAGGGCATGCACCTGCTTCAGAACTACATTCGCACGATGGGCGTGAAGGACCTCGACCGCGCCGGGATGCGCGACCTGCTTTTCGCCCACGACGCCAGTCTGATGGTGACGCTGGGGCGGACTGAAAGCGTCTTCTCGGGAGCGTCCGGCGTGGCCGACTTCGAACTGCTGCTGCAACTGCTGCAATAATACCGATGATTGCAAAAATCCATACAACCTTTGATGTTTTCCTTTCTTCTGCTTCTTTTTTGTTTAATAATTCATTCAACTTTGTCATATTGATCAGATCCTCTTTCTTATTGAGTAAGTCGTTTAACTTTGTCGCATTGATGAAATCTTCCACCTTGTTCATAGTGTTCCGCTCCTTCTCTAATTTATACTTTTTAGGATATGCAAAACCTAAACGCAATACACACCAGAAAAATCTACGTGCACCGCTCATTGCTTACGCTCATTATATCATATCCTTTACTTTTCGAATATAAAAAATTTACATTTTTCAAAAATTTTATATATTTTTTAGAGTTTCGGATACACAAACGTCCCTGCTTACAAATAGAATCAGATACGCTTTAATTTTGCAAAAGAGGCAAACATTTTTTTCACACCATATCCTTCGAAATCCACGGTCACCTCGTAATCTCTTCCGCCATCCATGATGTTTTTCACAACTCCTTTGCCAAACTTGATATGCGATACGGCGTCCCCGATGCCATAGTCAAGCTCTGACTTTACAACACCCTTTGTGACAAGTGCCTTTGCCTGCATGCTCTGTCCGGAAGGCTGCTGGCGCAGTGTTGTTCTTTTCGGTCTTGCTGTTGTCTGGTTCTGTAAAAAAGATGGGAAACTGCTCTCTTTTCCAAAAGAAGATTCTCTTGCAGATGCCGGCTTTCTCAGTTCACTGTCCAACAGTTCAGACGGAATCTCCCGAACAAACCGCGATACTTTATTATATTGCGTTTCGCCACGAATCATACGTTGTCTTGCACAGGTAATTGTAAGTTCTTCTTTGGCTCTCGTGATCCCCACATAAGCCAGGCGTCGCTCCTCTTCGAGATCCTCAGAAGAACTGTCCGAAGTGATGGACATATAACTTGGGAACAACCCATCCTCCATTCCGGCAAGGTAAACTTTCGGGAACTCCAGACCTTTCGCACTATGTAATGTCATTAAAACAACATAATCACTGCCCTCATCGAGACTGTCGATGTCTGCAACCAGTGCCACTTCCTCTAAAAAACCACTGAGTGTCGGATGTTCCTCGCCTTCCTCGTAAGCAACCACTTTGCTGATCAACTCATCGATATTCTCAATACGCGCCTTTGCCTCTTCGGTATCTTCCGCTTCCAATTCTTTCACATATCCGGTTTCGTCTATAATCTCCTGCAAAAGTTCAGAAACGCTGATAATCTCTACTTTACTGCGCATCACCTGAATAAAATTCACAAATGGCTTGATCTTTGCAGCACTCTTGCCGAGTGTCGGAATATCGTCTGCCATTTTCAATGCATTATAAAAACTGATGTCTGCCGTCGCCGCATAATCTGCCACACGGTTTAAGGTTGTTGCACCGATTCCACGTTTTGGCACATTAATGATCCTGCGGACAGCAAGATCATCTCTTGCATTATCGATCGTTTTCAAATAGGCAAGCAGGTCTTTGATCTCTTTTCTTGCATAGAAGTTCACGCCGCCGACAATCTTATACGGAATATTGGATACAATAAATTTTTCCTCAAAAAGACGGGACTGTGCATTGGTGCGGTAAAGAACGGCACAGTCACCGTAATGATATCTGCCGTCCTTCACGCAGGCATTGATATCCTTTGCGACATATTCTGCCTCCTCATAGCCTGTCTCAAACTGTTTAAAACCGATCTTTTTACCTTCCTCATTATCTGTCCATAGTGTTTTTCTTTTTCGTCCCATATTGTTGGAGATCACTCCGTTTGCAGCATTTAAAATATTCTGCGTAGAACGGTAATTCTGTTCCAGTTTTATCGTCACTGCCTCCGGAAAATGTTTTTCAAAGTTCAGGATATTATAAATATTCGCACCGCGGAACTTATAGATAGACTGGTCATCATCACCAACAACACACAGGTTCTTATACTTTCTGGCAAGAATACTGATCAGTTCAAACTGTGCCGTATTCGTATCCTGATACTCGTCCACCATAATATAGCGGAAGCGTTCCTGATAGTAGTCTAACACTTGATCATCCGTTTTAAACAATTCAACCGTCTTTACGATCAGATCGTCAAAATCAAGTGCATTATTCCGCCGCAGTGCATCCTGATACTCTCTGTAGATCTCTGCCTGTTTCCGTTTCGCAAAATCCCCGGAAGCAGCCGCACGGAGAGAAAATTCCTGTGGATCTACCAGTTCATCTTTTGCTTTGGAAATCACAGCAAGCAGACTTCGCTCTTTGTAAATCTTAGTATCCACATTCAGACGTTTACAGATATCCTTCATCAGTGTTTTCTGGTCATCGGAATCATAGATTGTAAAATTAGTGTCAAACCCGATGCGGTCAATATGACGTCTTAAAATGCGCACACAGGTAGAATGGAACGTTGATACCCAGATGCTCTCAGAGCCATATCCCACAAGCTGGTCGATTCTCTCACGCATCTCACCTGCCGCTTTATTCGTAAAGGTGATTGCCATAATATTGTATGGATTCACGCCCTTTTCTTCAATCAGATAAGCGGTTCGATGTGTCAGAACCCTCGTTTTTCCGGAACCTGCACCCGCCAAGATCAAAACCGGTCCCTCCGTGTGAAATACCGCTTCTCTCTGCTGTTCGTTCAATGTATCATAAATACTCATAGAAATCTCCATTTTCGTTGTTGTTTTTAATATTCAATCCCTTTTTATTACAATATCATATTCCCATCTATTGTAACACATTATCCCTGCTTATGAACAGTAAAATCGAACATATTTTCTTTTTTTAACAATAAAAAATAACCGTCCAGCTCCTGAGAAAAGTTTGAGGTGACCCCAAAAAGTTAGACTTTTATTGCGTAACAGATTTTGTCTGTTACGCATTTTTTATGCAGCCAAGAGGCTAAGCCTGTATTGAACAGGACTCATCCATCCTAGTTTCTCTTTAATTCTTTGCTCATTATAATATTCTATATATCGTTCTATTTCAGATTTCAATTCTTCAAAACTATAATATACAACACCATAGTAGATTTCTTGCTTGAGTAACCCAAAGAAATTCTCCATGACTGAATTATCATGGCAATTCCCTTTTCTCGACATACTTTGAAAGATACGTTCCTCTTTTAATCGTCGTGAATAGGCTTTCATTTGATAAGCCCATCCTTGATCTGAATGAAACGTTCTTCGATATGGACAATCAGATGTTATTTTGATTGCCTTTTCCAAAGCTACCAGTACATTTTCAGCAGAAGGATGCTTATCAATCCCAAAACTTAGTATTTCTCCATTGCACATATCCATAAATGGATCGAGATATAATTTGTGCATTGTCATGTGCCCCTTAGAATCCACCTCATAATATTTAAATTCTGTTGTATCTGTTGTGATTTTCTGACGAGGTATATGCGTGTTAAATCGTCTACGAATTCTGTTAGGTGCTATAGTTCCTACCTTTCCCTTGTAAGAACTATATTTACGGCTCTTTCGTGTAAATGAAGTGACCTGTAGACCAAGCTTCTGCATAATTCTTTGAACCTTTTTCTTGTTAACAACAATGTTTTGGTTTCGAAGTTCTCCCAGCATACGACGGTAGCCATAGTCCTTATGAAATTTCCTAATTTCAAGAATTCTTTCCTCGAGTTCCTTGTCAGGATTTTCTCTATCAAATCTTTTTTGCCAGTACATATATGTTGCTTTAGGCATGCCTGTGTATGAGAGAAGGTCTTTTAATTTGAATTGTCTTCGGAGACTACTGATGATTCGAGCCGTTCTCTCATTTTGGCTTCGTCCTCTAAACGCAGTCTCCTCAGTTCTTTTAAAAAGGCATTCTCTATTCTTAGCTTAAGAAGTTCATCTTCTAATTCTTTCACATGTTCAGCACTTGTATTAGGAGTATTCTCTTTAACATTCTGAGAAATTTTGTTGCAAACAGAATTATCCAAAGTTTTTTTCCGACCTTTCTTCCGAGGCCTTAACCCGTCGGGACCAGCTACTCTGAATGCTTCAACCCATCTGCTAATCATAGTATAATTGGTGATTCCATTTGCTAATGCCAGTTCCTCATATGAGACCTCGTTTGATAAATAAGATTCTACCATATGAAGCTTGAATTCAAAAGAATAATTCTTCTTCTGTCTACTTCTTTTTAAGCCTTCCTCACCAAATTCATTATAATTATGAATCCATTGTCGAATCTGTTTAGCACTTTTAACATTATGTTTTTTTGCTAGTGCTTTTGAACCAACACCTAAACTTAGATGCTCTAGAACAATTTTTTTCTTAAGCTCAAAGTTATATTTTGCCATAAGAAAACCGACCTCCAATAGTTAGATTTTTTGGTCTAACTTCTGGGGGTCGGTTCAGTTGACGGTTATTTTAACATTGATTTTTCGCCGGAGTAGATAGCTCACACATATCTATCGGCTTTCCTGTTAAGTGCATTATATGACAAACATATATTTTTGTCAAATACACCCGTCTCTTTTTTTACTTTTGCTTTTTTACTTTTGCGTCAGAAAAAATCTACGACCGTCCACATTCAAATTCATACAATTAAATTCAATTGTATCTTGTCATCTAGTTTTCAATACTATATAATCTGATGTAGAGAATACGATTGAACCAGTAAGAGTAAAAGCAGGTAAAAAAATGAATACAAAACAATTTTTAAGTGATATATTAGATGAATTTAACAAAATCGACTATGTAAAACCGGAAGATATCCCAAATATCGATCTTTATATGGATCAGGTGACAACTTTCATGGATTCCCAGCTTGCCACCTCCAAACGGCATGAGGATGATAAGATTCTGACAAAGACCATGATCAACAATTATGCGAAAAACGATCTTCTTCCTCCTCCAGAAAAGAAAAAATATTCCAAAGAACATGTGCTGACTTTGATCTTTATCTACTATTTTAAAAGTATCTTAAGTATCAGTGACATCCAGAGTATTTTAAATCCGATCACGGACAAGTATTTTGGAAAAGGCAGTTCTGAGATGAGTCTTGAGGATATCTATAAAGAAGTATTCGGTTTAGAGCATCAGGAAACCTTAAATATCATGAAAGACCTTGCAAAAAAGTTTAACACCTCCATGAAAACTTTTGAGGGAATGGAAGGTGAGGACGCGGAGCTTTTAAGGACATTCAGCTTTATCTGTATGTTAAGCTATGATGTCTACCTGAAAAAAACAATTATTGAGCGCATTGTCGATCAGATGCTGCACGAAGAAAAAGATTCTTCCAAAAAAGAAAAATAAAACCCGAAGTTGTATGATACATTGTCTATAGAGAACATTGTTCGTACAACTTCGGGTTTTTCTTTCTGCTCCGTTTTTACGCTTCGTTTGTCTCTGATGCTGCCATTCTGGCAAATACCATGTCATATCCGTCATTTCCATAATTTAAAGAACGATTTACACGGCTGATGGTCGCTGTGGAAGCACCTGTTTTCTCTGCAATATCAAGATATGTTTTCTGGTCACGTAACATCTTGGCAACCTCAAATCGCTGTGATAAGGAAAGCAGTTCATTCACAGTGCAGACATCTTCAAAAAAAGTATAACATTCTTCTCTGTTTTCCAGGCTTAAAATCGCATCAAAAAGATGGTCTACTGCCTCGGTCCTTAGTTTCTTGCTCATTTTACCTTCTCCTTCTCATAAATCAAAATGATATCATCTTTTACTATAATCAGAAACTTCCAATCTACGCACATTTTATCATAGTAAAGTTTTAAAGTAAATATCTGTTTTACACACTAAAGTGTTACAGATGCAAATTCTATAATAGTCGAATCCAGTCGAAAAAGCAACACTTATTTTCATATTAACTATAACTTTAATTTATACCTGACAGCATCCTGTTATTCTCCCAGAAAAACAGCCAGAAAAGCGGTCAGACGCTCCATCTCCTGCTGGGTTCCGATGCTGATACGCAGATAATTGCTAATTCTCGGCTTGGAAAAATAGCGCACGAAAATGTTATGCTCCCGGAGTGCTTCAAATATTTCTTTTGCAGGAACTCTTTCATGTGTTGCAAAAATAAAGTTGCTCATGGAATCCCCAAAAGAAAATCCAAGTTTTTTCAGTTCGCACTTCGTCCATTCCCTTGTAGCGATGACTTTCGCACAGGTTTCCTCAAAATACTCCCTGTCCTTTATTGCCTGCACACCAAGTACAAGCGCTGTCTGATTGAGCGTGTAGGAATTGAAAGAATATTTCACATCATTGATATACCGGATCAGCTTTTCATTTCCCATCGCAAACCCAAGCCGCATACCTGCCAGGGAACGCGATTTTGAAAAGGTCTGTACCACGAGAAGATTGTCATATTTTTCGATCAGAGGCAGCGCAGACTCCCCGCCAAAATCAATGTATGCCTCATCCACAACTACGATTACATCGCGGTTGTGTGCAATGATATCCTCGATCTCTGAAAGCGGCATAAGAATTCCGGTCGGTGCATTCGGATTTGGGAACACCACGCCGCCGTTTTCCCCATAATAGTCCTCTTTTTTGATCTGGAAATCATCATCCAACGCTTTTGTCTCAAACGGAATCCGAAGCATATTTGCCCACACATCATAAAAAGAATAGGTGATATCCGGAAACAGGATCGGCTTTTTGCTGTTAAAAAATGTCATAAATATCATGGCAAGCACATCATCCGAACCGACACCGGTAAACACCTGACTGCTCCTGATTCCATAATAATCTGCGATCGCATCGACTAACACTTTACAGGTCGGTTCCGGATAAAGTCTCAATTTGTCCGTATCAAAGTTCTTCAAAGCCTCTACTACGCCCGGTGCAGGCGGATATGGGTTTTCGTTGGTATTCAATTTGATCATGTCCGGCTGGTTTGGCTGCTCTCCCGGAACATACGGTTCCACTGTCCTTACATATTCTTCCCAGTTACTCATAAATTTTACTCTCTCCACTCTCTCGATTTTCCTGATATATTTCACAAATTCATTACAATCTGCTCATTTCATTCTGTATACAATCCGTAATCTTCTGCCAGTTTTTCAAACGCAGTCAGGGCATTTTTCACCGTCTCATGGGAAACACAGTAAGCAAGACGGACATAGCCTGCACATCCGAATGCGCTGCCCTTTACCATGATGATATTGTATTTTTTACCTGCTGCAACAAATTTTTCTTCGTCTGCATCCGGAGATTTTACCCACATATAAAAAGCGCCTTCCGGTTTGATGCAGTGAAAACCTAGCTTTTGCAGTCCTTCGTATAACATCTTTCTGTTTTCATCATAAAATGCCAGATTGGTTTTCTCATCCAGACATTTTGCAACTGCTTTCTGAAGCATGGATGGCGCATTCACAAAGCCGAGGGTACGGTTGGATACAACAATGCCGTCAATGACCTGATCTGCATTTTCCACCTCATCCGGAACAACCACATATCCAATACGCTCACCCGGAAGGGAAAGGGATTTGCTGAAGGAATAACCTACAATTGTATTCCTATAGTATTTCGTCAGGAAATCCTCTTGATTTCCATCGTAGACAAGTTCACGGTAAGGCTCATCGGAAATCAGATAAATTTCGTGTCCAATCTCTTTTTCCTTCTTTTCCAGAATCTCAGCCATCTTTTTCATGGTTTCTTCATGATAGATCACACCTGTCGGATTGTTTGGTGTGTTCACGATCACTGCCTTGGTCTTTTCATTGATCGCTTTTTCAAATGCCATCAGATCTGGCTGGAATGTTTCAAAATCCGGTGCCACTTCCACGACTTCCGCATCAAAATTGGCTGCATAACTCTTGTACTCTCCGAAATATGGGGCAAACACGATCACCTCGTCACCCGGATCTAAGATTGTTTTAAAAATAATGTTCAATCCTCCCGCTGCTCCCACTGTCATCACAATATTATGGGAAGTAAATGCAGTTCCAAAACGCTTGTTTAAGTTCTCTGCAACCGCCTGACGGACATCCGGGTAACCGGCGTTGTCCATATATCCATGTAAAACCAGCGGATCGGTCTCATCCACCAGTTGCTTAATTGCCTCGTTCAATGCTGCCGGAGCCGGTGTTGCAGGATTCCCCAATGAAAAATCATACACGTTCTCTCTTCCCACCCTGGCGGCAAGTTCATTTCCCTCTACAAACATTGCACGGATTGCAGAACTTCCCTGCAATGCCTTCTGTATTTTCTGTGAAATCATATTCTCTTCCTCACTGTTTTCTTACTCTCGAATGTTTTTCCTGCTGTCTGCACCATATATGTACAGATCTACGGAACAATTATTACTTTACAACAATACTGTATGAAAGTAAATAGACAAAAAAAGAAAACTGCCACTGGACATTTTCCTTACGGATACTGCCCGGACAGTTTCTCTTCTATTTAAAAATACTCCCCTGTATTTTTATGCATTAACGGTATCTACAAACTTACGGAATGCCTTTCTGCCTTCCTCTGTGCACTTGTAAACACCTGCGTCCAATAAAACTTCCTTGAACACAAGACCGATTTCTGTCTGAATGATCTCATGTAATTTTTCCGGTGTAATCTCACCTTCCAGACCACTTCCTGCTGTAAATCCATACTTAGGCAGAAATTCCTCCACCCAGTCTGCATGTTTTGCAAGCACTTCATCCTCACGGATTTCTGCGCCGTCTAAGATTGCCTGTTCTAATGCTGCCATCTCATCTTTTAATCTGGCTGGAAGCACTGCAAGTCCCATAACCTCGATCAGACCAATGTTTTCTTTTTTGATATGGTGCAGCTTTGCATGTGGATGATAAACACCAAGCGGATGCTCTTCTGTGGTAATGTTGTTACGCAGTACCAGATCAAGTTCATATAAATCTCCACGTCTTCTTGCGATCGGAGTGATCGTATTATGTGGTTCCCCGTCTGTCTCAGCAAAAATAAATGCTGCCTCGTCCGTATAACCTCTCCATGCAAGTAAAATTTTATCTGCCAGCTCGATCAGACGCTCTTTTTTCTCCGCGCTGATACGGATCACGGACATCGGCCATTTTACAATGCCTGCTTTTACATCCTCAAATCCCTTGAATGAGATTTCTTTTTCGACCGGTGCTTTTGCCATGGCAAATTCGTAATGACCACCCTGGAAATGATCATGGCTTAAAATAGAACCGCCGACAATTGGAAGATCTGCGTTTGATCCTACAAAATAATGTGGGAACTGTTCCACGAAATCAAGCAGTTTACCGAACGTTGCACGCTCAATTTTCATCGGTGTGTGCTGTCCGTTGAATATAATGCAGTGCTCATTGTAATATACATACGGAGAGTACTGGAAAAACCAGTCACTGCCATTAATCGTTACCGGGATGATTCTGTGATTCTGTCTTGCCGGATGGTTCACACGTCCTGCGTATCCCTCATTTTCCTTGCAGAGTAAGCATTTCGGGTAACCGCTCTGTTTTGCAAGTTTTGCTGCAGCGATTGCTTTCGGATCTTTTTCCGGTTTTGATAAATTGATCGTGATATCCAAGGTACCAAACTCGGTATCTGCAGTCCATTTCAGATCCTTCTTAATACGGTATCTGCGGATATAGTTCGAATCACAGCTTAATTTGTAAAAATAATCGGTTGCCGCCTGTGCGGACTGATGATTGTA
>OIWV01003292.1_pt1 | contig 10643 bp, 7 predicted proteins | sample 1587751 | NCBI WGS metagenome assembly OIWV01 (sample SAMEA3888913, study PRJEB22519) | human gut metagenome | biome: human gut; feature: human-associated habitat; material: faeces | place: Denmark | collected 2010 | reverse complement strand
CCAGCCAGATCACGCACGATCTGCATAACCTGCTCCTGATAGACGATACAGCCATAGGTCGGCGCCAGAATCGGTTCTAACTGCGGGCACTCATAGACAATCGAAGCCTTGTCATTTTTGCCTTTCAGATAACGTGGAATGAAATCCATCGGACCCGGACGATACAGGGAAATACCGGCGATCAGATCCTCCAGGTTTTCCGGCTTTAACTCTTTCATGAATCCTTTCATGCCGGAACTCTCCAGCTGGAACACACCGTCATTTTTGCCGGTTCCAATCGAATCCAGCACCTTTTTATCGTTGTAATCGATCTTATCTATATCAAGCGGTTTTCCGGTCGTTTTCTCCACCAGGCGAACCGCATTCTGGATAACCGTCAGGGTTCTAAGACCCAGGAAATCCATTTTCAGAAGTCCCAGCTCTTCCAGCGTCGTCATCGTAAACTGGGTCGTGATCGAACCGTCAGATGCCCTGGACAACGGCACATACTCATCGACCGCCGCACGGCTGATGACAACGCCCGCCGCATGCATGGAGGTATGTCTCGGCAGCCCCTCCAGACGTTTACTCATGTCGATCAGATATTTGACCGAATCATCCGACTCATACGCCTCACGCAGATCCGGACTGGCTTTGAGCGCCTTGTCTAGCGTCATGCCGAGATCACCCGGAATCATTTTTGCGATCGCATCACACTGTGCATACGGCATATCGAGCGCGCGCCCCACGTCGCGGACGACACCCTTTGCCGCCAGCGTACCGAAGGTAACAATCTGCACGACGCGGTCTTTTCCGTATTTCCGCACGACATAGTCGATAACCTCCTGACGCCGTTCGAAACAGAAATCGACGTCGATATCAGGCATGGAAACTCGTTCCGGGTTCAGGAAACGCTCGAAAATCAGCTGATAGCGGATCGGGTCGATGTCCGTGATCTCCAGACTGTACGCGACGATACTGCCCGCCGCCGAACCACGTCCCGGACCGACCATGATACCGTTTGATTTTGCAAAATGGATAAAATCCCACACAATCAGGAAATAATCGACATATCCCATCGAATGGATAACGTCCAGCTCATACCTCAGGCGCTCCCGCAGCGTCCCATCGTCGTTCGGGTAGCGCTTGTGAAAGCCCTCCCCGCAGAGCTTCTGCAGATATTCCCAGGACGTATATCCGTCCGGGACATCATACTGCGGCAGCTTCGTCACGCCAAACTCGATCTCGACATTGCACCTCTCGGCGATCTTGTGCGTGTTGTCAAGTGCTTCCTGTGCATACGGAAACAGCGCACGCATCTCCTCCTCGGATTTGACATAGAACTGCCCGCCCTCATAGCGCATCCGGTTCTCGTCCGTGACTTTTTTGCCCGTCTGGATACAGAGCAAAATATCGTGCGATTCCACATCTTCTTTATAAATATAGTGGCAGTCGTTCGTCGCCACCAGCGGAATCTGCAGTTCCTGGCTCATCCGCATCAAGCCCTGGTTGACCGTCCGCTGCGCCGGGATGCCGTGATCCTGCAATTCCAGAAAGAAATTGTCCGATCCAAAGATATCGCGGTATTTCTGCGCCGACTTGCACGCTTCCTCATACATGCCTCTCGACAAATACCTCGGGATCTCGCCCGCCAGACACGCGCTGAGTGCAATAATGCCTTCATGGTAGGTTCTCAGCACCTCGTCATCCACACGCGGTTTATAATAAAAGCCCTCGACAAAGCCCTTGGAGACGATCTTCATCAGATTCTGATAGCCGGTATTATTTTCCGCCAGCAGAATCATATGATAATAGCGATCCTCGCCGCTTCCCGCCTCCCGGTCAAAACGCGATCCGGGCGCCACATAGATCTCACAGCCGATGATCGGCTTGATCCCATTTTCCCTGGCTGCCCGGTAAAAATCGATCACGCCGTACATGACGCCGTGGTCAGTAATCGCCAGACTGTCCATCCCCAGCTCCTTCGCCCGGGCGGTCAGTTCTTTTATTTTACTCGATGCGTCAAGCAGACTGTACTCTGTATGCACATGCAGATGTGTAAATGCCACCTTTTTCCTCCCATTCAGATCTTTTAAGGGACTGCCGTTTCCCGCGAAACGACACCCCCTCATCTATCAAAGCTCTTGTTTTATGTAACTGTTACGTCCCTGTCTCTTTCCGAAAAACGGTCAGAAATCTGGATTTCTACTGATTGCTCAGATATTTCTCAATTCCCTCGATCGCACTCTCCTCGTCGCTGCCATCAGCCGTTACCTTTACGTGCGCGCCCTCTGCCAGTCCCAGCGTCATCATGCCCATGATGCTCTTTGCATTGACGCGTTTTTCTTCACTTTCCACATAGATGCTGCTCTCATACTGGCTTGCTACCTGCACCAGCATCGCCGCAGGACGTGCCTCCAGACCTGAACTCAAACCAATTCTGATTTCCTTACTTGTCATAATATCCTCCTCATCGAGCCCCGCTCGAAAAAAACGGCAAAATCCGCTGCCACTACTGTATCGCACGGAATTTTCCATCCGGGAAATTCCTGCCTGTGAACAATAACCTAACTTTACTCGCCCCGCTCTTCGCGGAGACTTTCAGCTACTGCACTTATCTTTCTGAGCCTGTGATTGACTCCCGATTTTCCAACTGGATGGCTCAGATTCTCCCCCAATTCCTTCAAGGTTGCATCCGGCATCTCCAGACGAACCTGTGCTACCTCTGAAAGAAGCTCCGGCAAGTAATCCAGCCCGACCGTATCACGGATGTATGTGATATCCGCAAGCTGTTTAACTGCCGCCGAAACAGTCTTATTGATATTAGCAGTCTCGCAGTTGACCTGACGGTTGACGCTGTTTCGCATTTCTTTCAGGATCCGGATATTTTCCAGCTCCATCAATGCCACATGCGCTTCCATCAGCCCCAGAAGTTCCACAATCTGACTGCCTTCTTTTATATATACCACATAATACTTCTTTCTGACAACTATTTTCGCATCGATGTCGAATGTCAGAATCACATTCTGAAGCTGCACCGCCTTTTCAAGCGACGCGCATACGATCTCAAAATGATAAAATTTCTCCGGATCGCTTAAGGATCCGGCTGCCAGAAAAGCGCCCCGGATAAATGCCTTCTTGCAGCACGCATTCTGAATCACCAGATTCCGCACCACCGAAAGGTTTTCCCCGACATTTTCCTGCGCATCCACCATCTTGACCGCCTCCAGCACCCGGAGTGCATTTTCGTGATCGCGCACCAGAAGCGTATAAGAACGGCTCTTTTTTAAAAATGCATTGCGCCGGATCGAAATGTCCGCCTTAATATTAAATGTATTTTTCAATAATGTAAAGTATTTTCGTGCAACCGCTACGTTTTCCGTGTGGATCCGTATGCTGAAATGATCCTCTTCATCGATATGAATCTTGCCGCAAAGGCTCAAAATCGCCGCCAGCTCTGCAATCTGGCAGTGCCTCGCCTTGCTCAGCTGATGCGACAGCTCTTCCTTTACCCAGGCTGAAAATGACAAAGTCCTCTACCTCCGTTTACCCTTTTGTCCGGTTATCCATCTCTATGTCCCGATGTTCCAGTTTAAGCCCTATTTCCGAGTGCTCCTTGAGGCGCTCATAGAGCCGGTTCGCCACCGTAACTGAACGGTGCTTTCCACCGGTACATCCTACGGCTATGACAAGCTGATTCTTTCCTTCTTTTACATAGTACGGAAACAGGAAGTCAATCATGTCATAGAGTTTATCCAAAAATACGTCTGCCGTCCCGCCGCGGCGCACAAAGTCCTGCACCGCCTTCTCATTGCCGGTATGGCTTCTTAAATTCTCATCATAATAAGGATTCGGCAGAAAACGGACGTCAAACACGAGATCCGCGTCCGACGGAATCCCATATTTAAAGCCAAAGCTTAAGATCGTCACAAAGAGGCTGGAAAAGCGCTCGCGCCCCATGAAAATCCGTTCCAGTTCCGCCTTGAGCTCCCGCGTCAGAAGCGTGCTGGTGTCCAGAATATAGTCCGCCCGCTTTTTCAGGAAATCGAGTTTCAGGCGCTCTTTCGCAATACCGCGGTCCAGCCGCTCTTTTCCTGCCAGCGGATGCGAACGGCGCGTTTCCTTATATCGCTTGATCAGCACCTCATCGCTGGCATCCAGAAACAGGATCTCATACGGGAACTGGATGTTATTCCAATCATTCAGTGTTCCCTCCAGCTGTGCCAGCTCGTCGCCGCTGCGGACATCGATTCCCAACGCTGCACAGCTTACCTCCCCGCTGCTGCTCTGCACCAGCTCCGCAAATTTTCCCACCAGCGGGATCGGGAGATTGTCAACACAGTAAAATCCCATGTCCTCCAGCATTTTCAGTGCCGCCGTCTTTCCGGCTCCCGACATACCGGTTACGATCACAAGCCGCATATTGTTCCTCCCTTTTCCATACTCTATATATGATATCTTAAAAGCCCAGCATCTTTACTTCCGTCTCCAGCTTCACCCCAAACTGCTCATACACGCGCTTCTGCACCGTCCCACACAGCCCTGCGATGTCCGAAGCCGTCGCATGGTCGCGGTTGATAACGAAACCACAGTGTTTCTCCGACACCTGTGCGCCGCCCTCCTGATAGCCGCGAAGTCCGGCATCTTCGATCAATTTTCCGGCAAAATAGCCCTCAGGGCGCTTAAAGGTGCTTCCGGCACTCGGATATTCCAGCGGCTGTTTTTCCCGCCGTTTGGCTGCCAGTTCATCCATCCGCACCCGGATCGCTTCCGGATCACCTTTCTCCAGACGGATCCGCGCCGATAAAACGATATATCCGCGCTCCGGGATGCAACTGTGGCGGTAACCCAGATCCAGTTCTTCCGTTTTAAGCTCTTTTACCTCGCCGTCCGGCGTCATCACGCGCACAGATTCCAGCACATCCTTTAATTCCCCGCCGTAAGCGCCCGCATTCATGACCGCCGCGCCGCCCACGGTTCCAGGAATCCCGGCTGCAAACTCAAATCCGGTCATTCCATCTTTCTGCGCCTCCCTGGCGGCACGTGAAAGCAGCACACCGGCGCCCAGCTCATAGACGCCCGGTTCGCCCTCCGGACAGACCACCTCGGTAAACTGGCTTCCCAGAAGGATCATCACGCCCGGATAGCCCGCATCACTGACAAGCAGATTGCTTCCATTTCCTAATATGTAATACGCTTTCTCTGCCTCCCGGCACGCCGCCAGCACTGCCGCCAGCTCTTTTTCGCCCTCCGGGGTCACAAAATAGCGGGCTGGTCCACCAGCCCGAAAGGTCGTATGTGCGCTCATCGGCTCCTGCTCCCGCACGGAAGCAGCGCCGATGACATCACAAAGTTTCTGATAAAAATTAGACATATCTATTTTCCTTTATTCATTTCATAACGGCTCCATCCCTTGCAGGTCAGGATTTCCGCACTAAATCACACGAATCAGACTGCGTGAAGCGTTCCCTTAATCTCTTCTTGCCAGGTTCGCCTGTACCCGCTTGTACAGTTCTTTCGCCGCATTATATCCCATCTTCTTGGTACGATAGTTGACTGCCGCCGACTCTACGATGATTGCCAGGTTACGTCCCGGACGGATCGGGATTGAATGGCATACAATCTTGTTGCCAAGGAACTCGGTATACTGATCTTCCATGCCAAGGCGGTCATACTCCTTGTCCTTATCCCACTCTTCCAGCTTGATTACCATGTCAATCGACTGTGTATCCTTTACGCTCTCTACACCGAACAGCGTCTTGACATCGATAATGCCGATACCGCGAAGCTCGATGAAATGACGGGTAATATCCGGTGCCGAACCGATCAGGGTTTCATCGCTGACGCGACGGATCTCGACCACATCATCGCTGACGAGACGGTGACCGCGCTTAATCAGTTCCAGCGCTGCCTCACTCTTGCCGATACCGCTCTCGCCCATAATCAGGACACCCTCGCCAAATACATCGACCAGTACGCCGTGAATGCTGATCATCGGCGCCATCTTGACGTTCAGCCAGCGGATGATCTCCGCCATCAGATCCGAAGTCGTCTTCTCCGATACCATGCACGGAACCCCATAATGGTTACACAGCTCCAGTACTTCCTCCTCCGGTGCCATGCCGCGGCTATATACCAGACATGGTATACCCGAAGACAGCAGTTTGTCAAACATTTCCCGGCGACGCTGCGGAGTCAGGGTCGAGATGTACGCATTTTCCACATAACCGATGATCTGCACACGGTCCTTGTCAAAATGGTCGAAAAATCCAGTCAACTGCAATGCCGGACGGTTCACATCCGCATGCACCAGCATAACATTGTCCGTCTCCAGCTCCGGCGTCATATTGCGAAGCCCCATCTTATCGATCAGTTCTGTTATCGTCACTCCACCCATACTTTTGTCTCCTTTTATTTTTACTATTGTCTACATCCTATCACATCTTCCCCTGCTTGTCATCACGGAAAAATATATAGACTGCCTCGGCGGCTGCCCGGTTCATCTGTGGCGCAGCTTCCAGCTCCTCCACGCTCGCCTCCCGGACTGCTTCGATTGTCTTGAACGTCCGCATCAGAGACTTACGGCGCGCTGGTCCGATGCCCTTGATATCATCCAGCACGGAGCGTACCTGCTCCTTGCCCCGGAGACTCCGGTGGTACTCGATCGCAAACCGGTGCGCCTCGTCCTGAATCCGGGTGATCAGCTGAAAACCTTCCGAATGGTGATCGATTGGAATTTCCACATTCTGATAATACAATCCCCTCGTCCGGTGGTTATCATCCTTTACCATGCCACAGACCGGGATTTCCAGCTGAAGCTCTCTTAATACCTCCAGCGCGATATTAACCTGTCCGCGTCCGCCATCCATCATCAGCAGATCTGGAAAACGCGTAAAACTTCCCATCGCCAGATCACCGCCCTCGGCTTGCAGTTTCTTCGTCTCCTCCAGACCATGGGAAAACCGCCGCAGCAGCACCTCGCGCATCGAAGCGTAGTCGTTCGGTCCCTGAACCGTCCGGATACGAAATTTGCGGTAATCATTGCGTTTCGGACGTCCATTTTCGTAGACAATCATCGAACCGACCGACTCAAAACCGCTGATATTGGAAATATCGTAGGCTTCTACCCGCTTGATTCCCGAAAGCCCGATCCACGATCCAATCTGATTCATCGCCCCGATCGTCCGGAGCTCCTCGCGCTTGATCTTCTCCTTATCCTGGGAGAGCACCATCTTCGCATTCTTCTCCGCCAGCTCGACCAGCCGCTCTTTCTCGCCCATCTTTGGCACGACAAAGCGCACCTTCTGTCCCCGGCGCGCCGTCAGGAAGCTGGCGATAACCTCCGCGTCCTCTAACTCCTCCTGCACCCAGATCTCATGCGGCACAAACGGCGTTCCCGCGTAAAACTGTTTGACGAAGCTGTTTAAGATTTCTGCCTTGCTCTCCGAGCCGGTCAGATTCATATGGAAATGTTCCCGCCCAATAAGCTTGCCATCGCGCACGAAGAACACCTGCACAACCGCATCGCGCTCATCCTTCGCCATCGCGATAATATCCCGATCTTCCATGCTCTGGCTCGTAATCTTCTGCTTCTGCGCCACCTTTCTGACACTGTCAAGCAGATCCCGGTACTCAATCGCCTTCTCAAACTCCATCGTCTCGGACGCCGTCCTCATCTTTTCTTCCAGATATTTCATGACCGGCTCATACTGTCCATTTAAAAACCCAACCGCCTGCTTCACCGATTTCTGATAATCTGCCTGTGAAATATACCCCTGACATGGCGCGTCGCACTGGTGAATATGGTAATAGAGGCACGGACGGTCCTTTCCCATATCCTGCGGCAGCTTCCGGCTGCACGCCCGGATCCGGTATATCTTCCGAATCAGCTCGATTGTGTCTTTGACTGCTCCCGCGCTCGTAAAAGGACCAAAATACTTATTTTTATCCTTTTTCATCTGGCGTGAAAACAAGATCCGCGGGTACTCCTCCGAAGCCGTCACCTTGATGTACGGGTACGTCTTGTCATCCTTGAGCATCGTATTGTAGCGTGGGCGGTGCTCTTTGATCAGGTTGCACTCCAGCACCAGCGCCTCCAGCTCCGAATCCGTCACGATATACTCAAAACGTGCTATCTTCGAGACCATCTGCTTGATCTTCGCCGTCTTATCCCGGCTGCTCTGGAAATATTGGCGGACTCGGTTTTTTAGGCTGATCGCCTTGCCGACATAGATGATCGCGTCCTTCGCATCGTGCATAATATAAACACCCGGCTGCCCCGGCAGTTTTTTCAGTTCTTCTTCTATCTGAAACATAAACTCTCCTCTATACAAAAAATCCTGCCCTGAACGCTTTTCGTATCCATGAGATATTACAGCGTAATTTCCTGTGATACGAAAACAGAGCCGGAAATTATTTCATTTCCGACTCTGTTATTGTATCACTGAATCTCTGGCTTATCCAGCGTTACTGTATTCTGTTTTTCCTCTGGAATTACCAGATCATCCAGATTTTCCGGAATCTCGATTCCACGCTCTGCCGCATGGAAAATCTTCATAAATTCCTTACCTGTAATGGTTTCCCTGCGGATCAGGTAAGCAGCAATCTTATCAAGTGCTTCTCTGTGGCTGCCGATCAGTCTCTTGGCTTCCTCATAAGAATTATGGAGAAGTACCATTACCTCATGGTCAACCTCTGTGGCAGTGTCATCGCCACAGTTTAACACTGTTCTTCCGCTGAGATACTGATTCTCCTGTGTAGCCAGACCCATAAGTCCGAACTTGTCGGACATACCGTACTGTGTGACCATCGCTCTCGCGATCGAAGTCGCACTCTCGATATCGTTGGCTGCACCGCTCGTCGCAGAACCAAATACCAGCATCTCTGCCGCACGGCCTGCCATGTAGGTTGTGATCTTTGCAAGCAGTTCATCCTTGGTCTGCAGGTATTTTTCTTCTTCCGGTGTCTGTAATGTATATCCAAGTGCGCCCATGGTACGCGGTACGATTGTGATCTTCTGTACCGGCTCGGTATTTTTCTGCAGTGCAGTTACCATTGCATGACCGACTTCGTGATAAGATACGATCTTGCGCTCCTTATCGCTCATGATGCGGTCTTTCTTCTCTTTTCCACCAACTGCCACGATTTCAAAGGCTTCAAACAAATCACTCTGATTTACAAATTTACGGTTATGTTTTACTGCATTAATAGCCGCTTCATTAATCATATTTGCAAGATCGGAGCCAACCAGTCCTGCACTTGCCAGAGCAATTGCTTCCAAATCTACGGATTCATCCATATGCACATCTTTGGAGTGTACCTTCAGCGTCTCAAGACGACCCTTCAAATCCGGTTTGTCTACAATAATTCTACGGTCAAACCGGCCCGGGCGAAGTAACGCTTTATCCAGTACTTCCGGACGGTTTGTTGCTGCCAGAACTAAAAGCCCCTTTGAAGTATCAAATCCATCCATCTCTGCCAGCAACTGGTTTAAGGTCTGCTCACGCTCGTCATTTCCACCGCCGAATCTGCTGTCACGGCTCTTGCCGATGGCATCAATCTCATCAATAAATATGATACATGGTGCCTGTTTCTGGGCATCCTTAAACAAATCTCTTACCCGGGATGCACCAACACCTACAAACATCTCTACAAAGTCAGAACCGGCCAGTGAGAAGAACGGAACATTTGCTTCTCCGGCAACTGCCTTGGCAAGCAGCGTTTTACCGGTTCCAGGTGGTCCTACAAGCAATGCTCCCTTCGGAAGTTTTGCTCCGATTTCACGGTATTTTTTCGGATTATGCAGGAAATCTACCACTTCCTGTAAAGATTCTTTTGCTTCATCCTGTCCGGCAACATCCTTAAAGGTTACACCGGTTGTCTTTTCTACATATACTTTGGCATTGCTCTTGCCGACTCCCATCATTCCGCCGCCGGCCTTCTTCATGACTGCGCCAAAAATAATCCAGATAATAATCAAAGGCAATACAATACTTAAAATATTAAATACCCATGTCGATGTATTATTCGGAATATATCCGTCAATTTCTACCTTGTGTTTATTTAAGAGATCTAATAAATTTTCATCTTTAATAAATCCGGTATAATAGGTCATCTTTACCAGCGTCTTATCATCTGACTTTGGTGTGATATTATACTGGTTTGCACCTACTTCGACCTTTTCTACCTTGTCATCCTTTACCATCTGGACAAATTCCGTATAGGTAATCCGCTGGGAAGTCATATCTGCACTGCAACGGTTTAAAAGACTCATAAAGAACAGCGTCACAAGAGTAATGATAACAAATGCCAGTATCATCTGGCCATTACCGCCCTTTTTATCGCCGTTCTGATTATTATTCCCATTATTCTGGTTATTATTTCCACCATTCTGATTATTATTTCCATTATTAAACAGGTTATCCATTGTATCCTCCGTATATGATTCTCGAAACTCTCCCAAAATATAGTTCTTATTATATGTAATCTGCCCGGATAAATCAATAATAACTCTGTTAAGTTTTCCTTTCTTTTCTAAATATTTTATAAATTTTTGTGGATTTATTTTTACTGTCGTTGTATAATAGACTAAGTTTGAGAAAAAATGAGACCGACGGCGCATTCACTGTCGGTCTATCTAAGTTTTAACCATATACACACATTTA
>OIWV01003291.1_pt1 | contig 10643 bp, 7 predicted proteins | sample 1587751 | NCBI WGS metagenome assembly OIWV01 (sample SAMEA3888913, study PRJEB22519) | human gut metagenome | biome: human gut; feature: human-associated habitat; material: faeces | place: Denmark | collected 2010 | reverse complement strand
GCGGAACCGGAGCCGCCCCGGCAGGAAACGGCTGACCACGGATCGCAGCCCCCTCCCCCGCCGCCAGACGGTCCTACTGAATCCAGCCCCCGATCCGGCGGCACGGAGGGCCTTGCCGGGTACCTGCGGCAGATACTGGACCATCTGCATCTGGATCGGGTGGACGCCGGGGATCTGCTGCTGTTGGGTCTGCTGTACTTTCTGTTCCGGGAAAAGGCGGACGAGGAGCTGCTGGTGGCCCTGGGCCTGCTGCTGATTTTATAAACGTAAAACACCGTACCTGACTCGCGTCAGGTACGGTGTTTTTCAGACCAGCAGCTCCTGCCAGTCCGCGTATTCCAGATGATGGGCGTCCGCCAAGGCCTGCAGCGTTTCTCCGGCGTCTAGGGGGGCGCACCACGCCATACCGCAGTCCGCCGTCAGCTCCCGGGGAGTGGGGATCAAGCGGCCGGGAACGCTTTGCGCCTTGCAGAGGGTCTCCATAGCCATGGCTGCTGCCGTGGTGTGGAACGTCACCACCAGTTTCAGGGTTTTGGGTCTCATTCCGCCAGCTCCTTTACCGCCCGGATTGCCGTGTCGATCTCATGTTCCGTGTTGAACCAGCCGAAGCTGAACCGCACGGCTCCCTGACGCTCCGTGCCCAAGGCCCGGTGCATCCGGGGGGCACAGTGAGCGCCGGGGCGGGTGGCAATGCCGTAGTCCTGCGCCAGCGCGTCCGACACCTCGCCGGAATCGTAGTCCCGGATATTCAGCGCCACCACCGCCGTCCGGGGAGCGGTAAAATCGCCGTAGACCGTTACGCCGGGGATGACGGAAACCCCCTCATAAAACCGGCGCATGAGGGCTTCCTCTTTCTCCCGGATGGTCTCCATGCCCACCGCCCGGATATAGTCCAGTGAGGCGGACAGCCCGGCGATGCCGTGGCCGTTGAGGGTCCCCGCCTCCAACCGTGTAGGCAGCTGCTCCGGCTGGGCGGGGTTGTAGGTCTGGACGCCGGTCCCCCCCACCTTCCATGGGCGGAGGGCAACGTTCTCTCCCAGACACAGCCCGCCGGTGCCCTGAGGACCCATGAGGGACTTGTGTCCGGTGAAACAGAGCAGGTCGATCTGCTGGGCCTCCATGTCGATAGGCAGGACTCCCGCCGTTTGGGAGGCGTCCACAAGAAAGATCAGGCCGTGGGCATGGGCGATGGCCCCCACCCGGCCGATGTCCACGGCGTTTCCTGTGAGGTTGGAGGCATGGGTGCAGATGATGGCCCGCGTCTCCGGGCGGATCAGCCGCTCGAACTCGCCGTAGTCGATCCGCCCCTGCCGGTCAGCCGGGACGAAACTGAGAGACACGCTCCGCTCCGCCTCCAGCCGGTACAGAGGACGCAGGACGGAATTGTGCTCCAGATCCGTGGCGATCACATGGTCGCCGGGGTTCAGCAATCCGCAGATGGCCATGTTCAGGGCCTCCGTGGAGTTGGCGGTGAACACCACATGGTCAGGCCGGGGACAGTTGAAGAATGTTGCCAGCTTTTCTCTCGTGCCGTAGATCATCCGGGAGGCGGACAGGCTCCCCTCGTGGGTGCCACGGGCACTGTTGCCCAAGGTGGTCATAGCCGACACCACCGCGTCGATCACCGGCTGGGGCTTCTGGCGGGTGGTGGCGGCGTTGTCCAGATAGATCATGGCTTGATGACTTTCCCGGCGGCGGCCAGCGTCTCCGCGATGGCGTACATATTGGTGATGCTGCCCACGGCCAGGGTCTCCTTCAGCTTGTAGAAGTCCAGACAGGTGCCGCAGGTGCGGATCTCCACGCCCTGCGCCTCCATGAACTTCAGATCCTCCAAGGAATCGGACCCCGTGCAGGTAAGGTATGCGCCGGAATTGTAGAACAGGATGGTCTTAGGCAGCGTAGGCAGCTGGCTGACGGCGTACAAAAAGCTCTTCATCAGCGTCTTTCCAAGAGCTTCCTCTCCGTTGCCCATGCAGTTGGAGCCGACGGCCACCACCAGATCCCCACGGGCATCCGAGGCACAGGCGGTCTCCTCCGCGGGCTGTACCGGGGCGGACACCTCCATGGTGACGGAGAACCGCTTCTCTCCGGTCTTTTCCGCCTGGACGGGCAGCTGGCAGCTGGCGGCCAGCTTGCTGAGGTTCTGGACCGCCGCCTCATTGTCCACCAGAATTTCCAGTGTATCAGGGGTTTGCAGCTCTGCCAGAGCCTTCTTCGCCATCACAACGGGAATGGGGCACTGTTTGCCCAGCGCATCTACAACAACAGACATGGAACACAACTCCTTTAATTCAGATTTTCGAGTTCAGTGTAGCACGATACATCGTGATTCGCAAGAAAAAACAACGAGATATGGCAAAACCCCCGCCGAAACCTCGGCGGGGGCGAATTCTGTCAGACGATCTCAAGGGTATGCTCCGTTTGGGCGACCACCGCACCTATGATGGCGCTGTCCGGGTCTCGCTCCCGCAGAGCCGCGAGCAAGGCCCCGGCGTCCTCCATAGGGAGGGCCACCAGCAATCCGCCGGAGGTCTGGGGATCGGAGATCAGGTCCACGCGGGCCTGCTGGACGCTCTCCGCCACGGTCAGGCGGGGCTTCACATAGTCCAGATTCCGGTAGGCTCCGGCGGGGATGATCCCCATTTCCGCGAATTCCAGCGCTCCCGGCAATAAGGGGAGCCGCCGGCTGTAAAGGCGGATGGTCACGCCGCTGCCACGGGCCATTTCATCGGCGTGGCCCAGAAGTCCGAAGCCGGTGACGTCCGTACAGGCGTGGATCTCCGGGCATTTGGACACAGCCTCCGCCGCGTGGGCGTTCAGCCGGGCCATGGAGCGAACCAGACGGTCGTACTGCTCCATCTCCAGCAGGTCTGCCTTGGCAGCGGTGGTCAGGACGCCGGTGCCGAGGGGCTTGGTCAAAACCAGTGCGTCTCCCGGTCTGGCGCCCACGTTCCGCAGGGCTTTGTCTGGGTGGACATAGCCGGTGACGCACAGGCCGTATTTCGGCTCATCGTCCTGAATGGTGTGCCCACCGGCGATGACGCAGCCCGCCTCCACAGCCTTCTGGTGGCCGCCCTCCAGAATTTTCCGGATGGTCTCCTGAGAGAGACAGCCGGGGACGCACAGCAGGTTCATCGCCACAGCAGGCCGTCCCCCCATAGCGTACACGTCACTGAGGGCGTTAGCCGCGGCGATCTGGCCGAACCAGAAGGGGTCATCCACAATAGGGGTGAAGAAATCCACGGTATGAATAGCGGCGATCTCGTCGGTAATGCGGTAAACACAGGCGTCATCGCTGGTGTCAAAGCCCACCAACAGATTGGGGTCAACCCGGTTGGGAAGGTCTTTCAGAATGTTCGATAGGACACCCGGCCCTAATTTTGCCGCTCAACCCGCTGATGGGGTCAGCTGCGTCAGACGAGGCTCCTGATCCATGATGCTCCCTCCCTTCCCGATATCTGGCCGTGGGCTTCACGGTCAGGAAAAGTATAGCACAGTTCCCGCCGTTTGGCAATTCGCCCGTGCTGGACTTTTTTGCAATCCTATGGTAACATACTTCAACAAAAACAGATGAGGTTCGCGGGCAGCCGCGAAGGATGGGAGCAGCTATGGGTATTGTGGTGTTGGGCGCCGTTTTCGTGGATATTAAGGGGTATCCCGCCGATGTATATATTCCCGGCGGGCGGAACGCCGGACGGGTGGAGATCGTCCACGGCGGCGTCAGCCGGAATCTGGTGGAGGACATTGCCAACGTGGAGCTGCGGCCCACCTTCGTCAGTCTGGTGGACACCACCGGCACCGGAGCGGACGTGATCCGCAAGCTGCAGGACCACAAGGTCAACACGGACTACATCCGGGCCGTGCCTGACGGTATGGGCACCTGGCTGGCCGTTTTCGACAACGGCGGCGACGTGGTGGCCTCCATTTCCAAGCGGCCGGACCTGCGGCCGCTGGTGACCCTGCTGGATGAGAAGGGCGACGAAATTTTCCGGGACGCCGACAGCATCGCCCTGGAGATCGACATGGACAAGGAGATCGTCAAGCGGGTGTTTCAGTACGCCAAAAAATACGGCAAGGACGTGTATGCGGTGGTGTCCAACATGAGCATCGCCGTGGAGCGCCGGGACTTTCTGCAGCAGACCAGCTGCTTTGTCTGCAACCAGCAGGAGATGGGCATCCTGTTCTCCGACGACTACTCGGAAAAGACTCCGGAGGAGCTGAAGGAGATCCTGGCCCTGAAGATCCGCAGCGCCCGGATCCCCCGGATGATCGTCACCATGGGGAGCCAGGGAGCGGTGTACGCCGACTGCACCGGGGAGCGGGGCGTCTGCCCCGGCCGGAAGGTGGACGTGAAGGACACCACCGGCGCCGGGGACGCCTTCTTCGCCGGGTCCACCATCGGCCTGACCTATGGCAAGACCCTGGCCGAGTCCTGCGAGATCGGCACCCGCCTGGCCGCCTCCACCATCTGCACCAGCGGCAACGTGTGCCCCCGGTTCCTGCCGGAGGAATTCGGTCTGAACGTAGCGGTAACGGACTGAGGAGGGCGGCATGAAGCGGATCGACGAGTGCGACAGCATGGCGGTGCTGGTGGCCCTGCTGGTGGTGGGCATCCTGCTGGTGATGGGGGCCTACCGCATTTTCTCCTACCTGTGCGAAAACGCGGCGCTGGACGCCCGGACCTTCCTGCTGGGGGCGGCCTGTCTGCTGCTGGCGGTGGTGGGCTTTCTGCTGGCCCGCCGCAGCTTCCGGCGGCTCCAGTACCTGCGGGACAACGAGGAATAAACAGGATCATAACGGGACTCCCCGGAGCGCGGCTTCGGAGAGTCCCGTATATTTATGTAGAATTATCGCGGATGCTTATGCCAGTCAAAAGGAAAAATTATCAGACGGACGGATTGTTTTTTACGCTAAAGGGTTATATAATGGTGAAAAATTTGCTGGCAAAATCCGGAAGTCTCTTGTATCTGCCAGCATATTTTCGGAGCGCGCGGCCAGACGCCTCTGCCGGGGCCTGGGGCATAAGCCCCGGCGGGCAAAACGGACCGCGTGAATGTTTATTCAGGAGGAAAGATATGAAAGAAAACACCTTTGTACACCGGCTCCTCCGGCGGGCACTGTCCCTGTGCCTGGCGCTGGCGCTGACGGTGTCGCTGTGTGTCCCGGCGCTGGCCGCCCAACGGACCTACAGCGGCAATGACTATGTGCAGCGGCTGAAGGACACCGTCCGGGAGAGCGCCGTTGTGGACGTGGACGCCGGGAAGGACCCCAATGAGGTGGTCCGGGCCATGGTGGTCACCGATGTGCCCGCCGCCGTGGAGCAGGCCGGGAACGCGGACTACACCGCCGCCGTCCAGTCTGCCGAGAGTAAGATCCTGCGCTCCCAGGAGAGCATCATCCGGCAGGCCCGGCGCATCACCGGCAATGCCGTGATCAACCAGTCCGGGTATCTGGTCAGCGCCTTTTCCATGAACATGACCCGCGCACAGATGAAGCAGGTGGCGGCCCTGGACGGCGTGGTATCCGTCAGCGAGGTCACCACCTATAAGGCCCGGATGACCACCGCCAAGGACATGACCAGCGCCATGGAGCTGTGGAAGGCCGAAAATGGCGGCAATACCGGCGAGGGCATCGTGGTGGCCGTTATCGACAGCGGCGTGAACTACTCCCACCCCGATATGCAGATACGCCAGGACGCCAAGCTGAAGTATTCCCAGGCGGATATGGCCCAGAAAATCGCCGCCCTGGGCTATGGCCAATATTACACCGACAAGGTCCCCTTCGGCTACAGCTATGTGGGCGAGGAGGACATCCGCAATGAGATGGTCACCCACGGCCTGCACGTCTCCGGCATTGTCGCCGCCAACGGCGACCAGGAGAACGGCGGCGTGGCGGGCGTTGCCCCCGACGCTCAGATCTTTGCCATGCAGGTGTTCGGCGACACCGGCAGCGCCTATAACGACGACATCATCCGGGCGGTGGAGGACTCCGTGAAGCTGGGGGCCGACATCCTGAACCTGAGCCTGGGCGGCACCGCCGGATTCTATGACGACGCGGACTATCTGCAGAAGGCCCTGGCCTACGCCGAGAAGAACGGCGTGGTGGTGTGCGTGGCCGCCGGTAACGACGGCAGCTCCTCCGCCGACGGGGCCGATGGCGATTACAACACCAACGACTGGGGCGTCATCGACACCGGTGCGGTGTCCAGCCCCGCCACCTATCCCGGGGCCCTCAGCGTGGCCTCCGTGGACAACGCCTATCTGCGGGGCAAATCCGTGACCATCTCCAGCGGTGAGGACACCGTGTACAGCGGCGTGGTCACGGACTTCTCCAAGGGCAATCACACCGACTGGTCCTCCCTGGGGGAGGTCCCCATTCTGGAGTTCGGCTACGGCGACCTGTTCGAGGACATTTTCCCCAAGCTGTCCACCCTGCCCAACGAGCCCTATGTGGCCCTGGTCCAGCGGGGCAAGGACATCTCCTTCGAGGATAAGATCAACTATCTGATGGGTATGTGCCACGCCTCCGCCGTGATCGTGTATAACAACGAGGCCACCGACCAGGTGCCCACCAACGTGTCCGCCGAAAGCGCCAGCCAGTACACGGCCATGATGGTCAGCGGCAGCACCGGCGCAAAGCTCATGGAGCTGGCGGCAGCCGGGGCCAAGGTCCGCTTCGACGGCCTGAACGACGTGGTGTATCCCAACGAGGCCACCGGCGGCAAGGTGTCCACCTTCTCCAGCTGGGGCTCCACCCCCACCCTGGACATCAAGCCCGAGATCTCCGCCCCCGGCGGCAACATTCTCTCCGTGTCCAAGGGCGAGAAGTACGAGGAGATGAGCGGCACCTCCATGGCCACCCCCTATGTGTCCGGCTGCGCCGCCCTGGTGCTGGAGAGCCTGCAGAAGTCCCTGGCCGACGGCAGCCTGGTGCTGGGGGATACCGGCCTGAACACCTTCGTGAAGAACACCCTGATGAACACCGCCGACCCCATCTATGACGGCAGCGTCATCTTCTCCGTGCGCCAGCAGGGCAGCGGCATGATCGACCCCCTGTCCGCCGCGGAAAACCGCGTGCTGGTCACTTATAACGGCCTGGCGTCCGTGGCCCTGAAGGAAGTGGGCAGCACCGCGTCCTTCACCCTGACCCTGACCAACTGCGGCGCCTCCGCCGCCAGCTACAGCCTGGCCCCCTCGGCGGTGTATACCGACGTGACCGGCTCCGACGGCAGCTACGGCATGGAGCTGCTGTCCGGCGCGTCCGTGACCTATGACAAGGCCTCCGTCACCGTCCCCGCAGGCGGCACGGCCCAGGTCACCGGCACCCTGACCATCCCCGCCTCCGCCGCAAAAAACCACTTTGTGGAGGCTTTCGTGTCCCTGGAGGGCGACGTGGACCTGTCCGTGCCTGTGATGGGCTTCTACGGCGACTGGTACGGCAGCGAGCGGATCGTGGACCTGCCCGCCTGGGATGAGAACAACATCCTGACCAATTACTATGAGAATCTCCCCGTCACCACCGTGGCGGCCGGCGAATCCTATGCCGGTTACGACACCGAGAACCTGACCACCGATCCCCAGCACATCGCCTTCTCTCCCAACGGCGACGGCGACTTCGACACCGCCCAGCCCATTCTGGGCCTGCTGCGCAGCTCCCAGGAGATCACCGTGGACGTTCTGGACGAGAACGGCCAGGTGGTGCGACAGATCAACCACCGGGAGAACGTGGCCAAGACCCTGGCCATGGACGCCAACGAGAGCCGCTCTCCCATCACCCTGCTCAGCGGCGGCACCCAGGGGGACGGCACCTGGGACGGCACCCGCTATGACGGCGCCACCGGTCAGTACGTCCTGTGCGGCGAGGGGCAGTATACCCTGCGGGTCCGGGCCCGGATGCCCGGCAGCGACCGGGTGGAGACCACCCTGCTGCCGGTGAAGCTGGACGTCACCGCGCCCCAGGTCCATATCACCAGCGCTTCCGTGGATGAGGGGAAGCTGTACCTGACCTACACCGCCCAGGATTACTCCGGCATTCTCAATGCCGCCTCCGTGGTGGTCAACGGTGAGGAGGAGCTGGACTTCATCCCCGGCAAGGACGCCGAATACAACGAGGCCACCGGGGAATACAGCGTGGTGCTGCCGGTGGAGACCTATCAGCAGGGCCAGATGAACGAGATCGCCCTGACCTGCCTGGACTACGCCTTCAACGGCACCACCGACATCCTGTATACCGACGCCCGGTTTGACGCCGCCGTGGTGTTTGCCAACCTCAACAACGACGACAGCCTGACGGTGCTGCGGGACATCAGCTACAGCAACGAGTTCGATTATGACACCGCCCAGCGGGTGAACATCACCGACTGCATGGCCCAGATCCGGGGCATTGCCAGCGCCAGCGTCAGGAGCCTGACCATCAACGGCCAGGAGGCTGTTTTCGATGCGCGCAACGGCTTCCGGCTGGATCTGCCTGTGGAGAAGCCGGGCCTGCTGACCCTGCAGGTGGTGGCCAAGGACGCCCAGGGCAATGTGGTGTTCCAGGCTGACAAGCCCGCCCTGTTTGACGTGGCCGCCCCCGCCGCCACCGCCTATGTCTGCGACGAAAACGGCGAGTGGGACAACAGCATGCTCTGGACCAGCGACCACACCGTGGACGGCTATCTGCTGGCCACCAGGTATGAAAAGGACCAGCTGGTGCCCCTGCTGATCCAGGTCACCGACGAGTCCCTGACCCGGGTCACCGTCAGCTGGCTGGAGGGCACCATGAGTGATCAGGACTTCTCCTATTGGCTGATGGGCTATGACGTGGAGGCCGAGGTCCACACCCAGGAGCTGGCGCCGGATTCCTTCGACGAAAACGGCCGCCTGACCATGAACGTCCCCTTCGCCTATAAGGAGTCCATCTATGTGGACGAGGAGACCGGCGAGGTCTATGACAACAGCGCCTGGTGCCAGATCGTCCGGATCCAGGCCTATGACGCCGCCAGACACGTCACCACCTGCAACGCCCTGCTGTATGACACGGTGTACGGCCAGCAGATGTATGAGCAGAGCGGCTTCAAGGACGCCCGCTATTCCAGCGAGAACATCAACGGCCTGATCGACAGCCTGGAGCCCCTGTGGAACAAGGAGGAGGGCATGACCGACACCCGCTATATCATCACCGATGATATGCTGGACGAGAACGGCAATCTCCACGTTCAGGCCACCCTGGCCCGGGACGCGAATCTTGTGATTTATAACGGCGTCCGGTATCTGCCCCAGGAGGGCAGCCGCCAGGTGGACTTTGACATTGCCATCCGCAAGGGCCTGAACATCGTGTATCTGGAAACCCTCAGCACCGTCTTTGAGGAGAACGACTTCAGCAACACCTATAAGCTGTATCTGTACTATCTGCCGGATACCGAGCCCTACGCCGTCCGGTTCGACGATGCCCGCATCGCCGACGGCGCGGTGGTCTACACCAACGAGGACGTGTTCACCGTCAGCGGCGATGTGACGTCCCTGTACGGCAACATGGGCCTGAAGATCAACGGCAACCAGCTGCTGTATCCCGCCGGGGATCTGAACGTGCTGGCCGAGCCTGTCACCAAGGGCTTCTCCTTCGGCGCGCAGCTGCAGGAGGGCGAGAACGTGGTGACCGTGGAGGTCAGCGACGAGGCCACCGGCGCCTCCGCCACCGTGACCTTCACCGTGGTGAAGGATACCGCGGCCCCCGAGGCTCCGGTGATCGCCCAGGGCGATGACGGAAAGGTGACCCTGACCGCCGCCGAGGAGGACGTGACCCTGTACTACAGCTATGACGGCACGGAGTGGGTGCTGTATACCGACCCCTTCGCCCCCACCGCCACGCCGGTGTATGCCAAGGCCGTGGACCGGGCGGGCAATGAGAGCGCCGTCAGCCAGCTGGCGGTGCAGGTGACCGCCTCCCAGCCGGTGCAGACCGGCGACGCCGCCCCCGTGGCGGTGTACACCGCCCTGCTGCTGACGGCGGCGGCTGCCCTGGCGGCGGTCCCCGCACTGCGGCGCAGACGGGTGAAATAAGCCCTTCCTTCCTATAACGGAAAAATCCCCGGCCAAAGCCGGGGATTTTTCCACAGTCTGTCAAAAGAGACTTTTTTGACAAAGCTTAGCCCCGGGACGCAATAGCATCCCGGGGCTTGCTGTTACCTTACGGAACCCTTATGGAAAGGGGTCAGTTCAGGTGCTTTTTCTTGCCCAGAAGCAGGGCAGCGGCAGCCAGCAGGGAAACGGAGGCCGCAGCCAGCCACAGAGCGGTATGAGCCTCGTCGCCGGTCTTGACGCCGGGATTCTCGGGCTGCACAGGCTCAGGGGGCTTGTAGTTGGGGTCGGTCTCGCCGCAGTTGGTGCACTTGCCGTCCTTGTAATCGTGGCCGGTAGCGGGGATGACTTCGCCCTTCTTCACGACCTCTTGGCACACGGTGCACACCTCGTCGCCGGTGTAGCCATCCTCGGTGCAGGTGGCGGCCTTAGCGCCTACCAGCTGGGTCTTGTGACCCAGGGCGGGGATGACCTCACCCTTCTTGACGGTCTCACCGCAGACGGTGCAGACTTCGTCGCCGGTGTAGCCATCTTCCGTGCAGGTGGCGGCCTTAGCGCCCACCAGCTGGGTCTTGTGACCGGTGG
>OIWV01003278.1_pt1 | contig 10667 bp, 6 predicted proteins | sample 1587751 | NCBI WGS metagenome assembly OIWV01 (sample SAMEA3888913, study PRJEB22519) | human gut metagenome | biome: human gut; feature: human-associated habitat; material: faeces | place: Denmark | collected 2010 | reverse complement strand
CAGATAGCTCATCTACCTTTCATTTCTGCAAACGTCTTTATTTTTACAAGTCAATCATTTTATGACTGCTTTTTCTGAATCTCCAGAATCTCAACTCCCAGCTGTTTCGCCATCGCATCCGCGATCACCTGATGGTCGTCCCAGTGTTCCATGCCGGATACCATCACATAGGCAAAAGGACGGCTTCCATCTCTCATGAAAACCGGGATGCAGCCGCCGCACACGAAGAAGTTCTCCTCGCGCACTTTCCAGGATGCTTCCAGTTCTCTGGCTCTCGATGCCGTCAGTGCCCGCAGCGAGCTCATCCCCGTGAGCCGCGATGCTGCCAGCTTATTGGTCATCCACCAGTCTGCTTCCAGCGTCGCGCCCTCCATCTTGTAGGCAAAGACGGTCGTCTCGTCCTCCACGATGCGGACAGCGACCGAACCGTAATATTTTTTCTCCGTGACCTCTGCAATCAAAAGCCCCAGCTCAAGCGCCTGTTTCCGGGTAAATGTGTCGTAGCAAAGTACGGATTCCTGCTGTTTCAGAATCTCATTCCATTGTTCTTCGGTGTAGAAATTCTTCATGTATTCCCCTCCTGTGTCGGTTTGTTTTCCCCATCCCACACACCATTTTCATCTACATAGTAGCCGTCCGGTGTCAGACGTCCAACATACAGGATGCCTTTTCTTCCGTCTGCGGTCGGGTGGAAATAGTACCATTTGCCGTCAATCAGGACCCAGCCGGTCTGCATGCCGTGTTCCGGATCGAGGTAGAACCAGCCGTTGTAGTCTTCGTCGCGCATCCAGCCGGTCTTGATATAGCCGCTTTCGTCGAACGCCCACCAGTTACCGTTGATATGCTCCCACGCATAGGCGATGCCGTTTGTGCCGCGTCTTTCTGCCTTCGGGTAGCTGTTGTCTGCAAACCGCAGCCACCATCCATGTTCATCTTGCATCCAGTGGCTCCTTCCGTCATTGGCAGTACTGTTGGCAGTTCCTGTGAGAATACCTATGATGCTGTTGGTTCTTCCCTTCACCGGATCCTGCCTGGTCGCTCCGCTGCCGGAAGACTTGTCACGTCCGGAGGAAGAGCTCTGGCTGCCTGATTGGCCTGGCTTGTCGGAGTTATCCGGCTTATCGGAGTCATCTGGCTTGTCGGAGTCATCTGGCTTATCCTCTGCCGGTGGAGCTGCCTTACTGATTTCAAATGTAACGGATGCCGGAGTTGGTGTGTTATATCTGGATTCCCACGTATTAAATTCGCCAAAATCAAATTCGGCTTTGATTGTGTGGGTGCCTACCAATGATTCTCCCGGCTTTGTCCACTTAAGTACAGCGGTTCCATCTTCCCCTACCGGAACTATAACTGCATCCGGGTTTTCATTATCATAGAAACGAACATAACCCTGCAGCTTGTCCTGATAAACGCCCTGCACTCTGGCAATAATATCAAAATCCTCTTCCTCTGTTCCCAGAATTTCTTTCGAAAGCTGAACCCCAGTCGTTCGGTTCACAGCCGTTAAAGTAAGGGCGAGTGTTCCTTTTTCAATGGTTATCCTTCCCTCTGCCGGTGTGTTTGTGCCGAGATAATTTCTTCCGTTTTCCATGGTGATGCTTACATCTGCGGAACCCGGACCTTTGATAGTCACCTGCCCCTGTGCGTCCACGGTGAGAACCTTTTCATCGGAGCTTGTATAGTTCCGAGCTCCATCTCCCTCTACATTCACACCCGTCAGTGGAAAGCTGTCATCTCCATAGGTTTTTTCTCCGGTCCATGCTTCCTGGTCAATTAAAACCGAACCCTGTATCGGACGGATCGTTCCGGTCTGAGGTGGATATGTGATAAGGTAATTCTGCAGATTCACTGCATTCCCACCCGTCTCAATTACTGCCTCTGAGGAATCAATGGTTACCGTCTTATCGGTTCCGGCATTGGCATCTTCAAAGATTCCTTTCAGACCGCTGATGTTATAGTTCTGAATGTTATCGCTCTGACCCGGAGTACCTATCTTCACCGTCGCCTCTAATGCGATATCGGTACTTCCGTCATAGTTTTTTACAATAGGTGTCTTAAGAACTGCCTTCAACTCTTTCGGAGATATCTCCGGAGTCACACTCTGGGTCAAAGGTTCTCCATACTGCCCTTCCGATGCTTTATCAGGTATAAATTCGACCTGATATGCAGTGGTTCCCTTTACCTCCGGATAAATGGATGAAGCGAGCGTTCCTTCCTGATTCTCACTGAAGCTCCATGTTCCTGAAACCGGTGATCTACTATAATTAACAACCTGAAATCCCGTTGCCAACTTTACCTGAATCTGATCAAGTGTCTGTCCATAGTTTCCCTTCGCTTCAAAGGATACTTTGCCGGCGGGACCGTCGATTAGTAATGCATCCGGTGTTGTCACCTTCAAACGATCAGCCGGCTTCGATGCAAAACTGCTGTCTGTTGCTTTCACACGACGGGTTACGTAATACGTGTGAGCCGGTTGCGGCGATGTAAACGTTTTCTCCGTCTGCCACTCAGGCTTACCAGACTCAGATCCTGCAATTCCGTACTCGTAACTGGAATCGAACTGTCCATTTACCTTGATAGAGTAGCTACCTTTCGTTACATCTGTTATCTGAGCCGGTTTTGGCGGTCTTGCCGGAATCTTTATCTCGGTTGCAGTTCCTACAGCGCCGGAAGTGTCCGCTTTCTTACGGACATACAGAGAAATCTCTTTTTTACCTTCTGGCTGGCTATCCAGAATCTCTGTCAGCGATGCCGCACCATTTACCGGAATTTCCGTCCAGGATGACGCATCTTTTGACTGTGCAAATTCCACTGCGCTCTGTAAATTGTTTTTCAATAATTCCTTTTCATAATCAACAGAAGTCAGTTCACGCTCTAACTCATTCTCAGCTGCATCCGCCTCTACTTTTCCTTTGTAGTTGATGCCGGAAAAGCTCGCCTTCACTAAATCGGCGGCTGGGAGGTACATATACACAACGCCGTTTGGAGCTGTCTGGGTATCCTTAAAACCATAGTTGTAAGAAGGAATGGTGATGCTGGCATTTTTTATCACGCCATCTGCTCCATAAACACTGGATAAATCGGCTTTCGTGGCATAAACAGGAACTCCCGTACCATTCAATGGACTTTCCAGGTTCAAATTTCCTGAACCATCTGCTTTCAGGCTTTGAATCCGAGGTGCACTATTATAAACGTTTCCATTGTTTACCATATAAAACGTTCCACCATTGATAATAACCTCTGTCTCCTCGCCCGATGCTCCCGATCCTATATCTGATATTTTAGTATCCGATAATTTGCTTTTATCCAGGCAAAACGTTCCACCATTAATCTCTATCTGTGAGCTTCCACAATTACCGCTTCCAACAGAAGCCCCTGTCCATGAGCGAGCTGTAATCATTCCGCCATCGATTTGCACCTGTGCATTACTCCCGGAGCCGCTTCCAATTCCAGCCCCAGACAGCGCATATACGTTAATTTTTCCGCCTGTAATATGGATCTGAGCCGTTGAAACATCCTTCTTATTAATCGAAAAACCAGAACCAATTGCTGCTCCTAGCCCGCTGTTTTCCTTTACCTCAGCAGTAACAGTTCCACCATTAATCTGTATTTTCTGTACACTTTTCTTAAACGAAGCACCGATTGCTGCTGCATAAGATCTCCCTGAAAGCTTAGCCGTAACCGTTCCTCCATTGATGATGATCGTACCCGCATCCGCTTCCGGAGCGCCTCCTATCGCTGCTCCACTGTTACCTCCAGCCTGACTTACCACCTCTAGCGAACCGTCTGCATCCGGCTTACAATCTATGGTAATCTGTGCCTTCTCAGCCACACTAATCCCCGCCGGAGCGTTTGATCCCGTTTTCTGAACCTGAATCTTATTCTCTCCTTCCAGATACATGAGCACGCGAGAACTACCGTTAATCTGAATTGGTGCTGCACCCAGTGCTGCGGTTTCTGATGCCTGGAGATGGATGCCTTTTACAACCAGTTTCACATCCTGCGCTGCGGATGTATTGATTTTTAAAAGATTCGTCGTATTCTCTTCACTTGTCACAATCGTATAGACTGTCTCATAGGACTGCCCCGGTATTGTTTTTAACGTGCTCCCGGTCGAATCTGCCTCCTTCTGATAATGCGAAATGACCAGGTTTCCTCCCTGTTCCGAGAATATGATATCGCCCTGGGAAAGATCCAGCACACCTTCAAAGGTCTGTATTTCATTCAGAACCACTATCTCTGTCCCTGCCTCATCTGCATTCACTTTCTTCTGGTTCAATGTAAATTGTCCCTTCGACTCTCCAAGTCCCTCAATCCCCGTCTCAATTTCAAACTGATATTCGCCTGTCGGAAGATATGCCGTTGCAACTGCACTATTTTCATTGGCAGCATCTTTTACCAGTTTCCCATCAAAAGCAAACTGTCCCAGCTCCTTGCTCAATTCTACAGGGTTTCCTGTGCCAGCTGCATCTGTCCGCTTTGCCCGCAGTTCCACCTGAGCTGTATCCTGTACCTGTGATGATAAGAATACAAAGCGTACCGGATACAGTTTTTCACCAATGGAAAGAGAAAGTGCCGTTTCTTCTTTGTCTTCTAGGATAAGCGTTCCGGACACTTGGTACGCCGTTCCATTTTCTCCAGATTCCTGAATCGTAACTACAACCGGAATCTCATCTCCATGTAGAGAGGAATACCAGCTGACCTTTCCTGCCGAAATCTGATAGTTAGACGCTTTCTTATTCGAATAACTCAGAATATCCGGCAAAACTCCGCTTTCATCCTGATCGCCTACCTGAACGGTCAGCGTATAATTCTGATTATTTTTCAAACGGCCATCATAAATGGTTAAATCCAGCGTTTTCTTATACGCCTCTTTTCCCAGCGTAACAGAAACGTTCTCATCTTTTCCTGCATGCAGGTCAGCCGTTCCTGTCTCTGTAACCGTATTGTTTTGGGAGTCTGTTACCTCCGCCACAACTGACATATTTCCCGTAAATCCGAGCCACTCTGTCACAGCCGGTATCGTTCCTTTAAATGCACTAACCTCCATCTCTGCGTCTGTTTCATAGACAGGCGTGTTTCGAGCGGTATCCCCCTCCTGATAGAAACGAATTTTTACAGAGTATGTTCCATCTGACAACTGATTGTCATAGACGGTCATCTGGAATGTTTTTTTACCAAATGTACACGTTGTTCCACGCGGTTCTATCGTTCCGTCTGTCAGTTTTAATTTCACCTGCTCTGAAATATCAACGCTTCCGCCTATTTGTTCATTGCCTTCATTTTTATCGATACCTCCGTACCCGATATTTCCCTTAACCTTCAGATTTCCACTGAATATGTTTATCGTGCCACAGGACAGCTTTAAACCACTCTGAGCATTCCGTCCGCTTCCGATTGCAGCACCGTACTTTACATTCCAACTGCTTGCCTCAACCTCCGGTGCTTCTCCTTCTTTCCCGCCAATCTGGATCGAATCTACAGCTCCATTGTCTCCGCCTCCAATTCCAGCTCCGGTATCTCTTCCGCCTTCCGCTTTTACGGTACCGCCCAAAATCCGGACCGTTCCGCCAATGCCATACATACCTGTTCCGATTCCCGCACCCCCAAGATGTACCGCCGAACCCATAAGCCAGCAATCTCCACCAACCGCATGGATATTGCCGCCTTGAATCTCAATCGTACCTGTCTTATAGCTTATTATTGTATTTTCATAATCTGGCACCGTCGCCCTTCCGCCGATTCCTGCCGCGCCATATCCGCCTCCGGTCGCGGTCAGTCTTCCGGTGCTTTCTTTTGTAATGAGCAGGGTTGCTTTTTCCTCAACCCCGATTCCAGCGCCGCCGTATGTACCCTCTAATGAATTATCCCCTTTTACTGTTAAATTTAATTTTGCCTTTCCTTTCAGAAGGATTCCGGCTGCATTATTTATGATTTTAGTGCCATAGCCAACATTTACATTTTCAATTGTCAAATTTACTGTAACATCATCAATTACAATACCACCTTCGATTTCCCCTCCAGTTAATCTCTCCGTCGGATAATAGGTACCGGTGATCGTCTTTCCATTCAACTGAGCCACATTGTATTTATCAATCACCAGATAATTTCCGTTCAAATCATACGTTTCATCCGCCAGCAGCGCCACGCCCGCGTCACCCACCATCACATAAATCTCCGGCAGGTCAGCCGTATCCGCCACTTCAAATTTGCCCAGCTCCTCCGGCAAGATCGGGGTATACACATACACACGGCCATTATATTCCTGGTTTGCCTCAGCGTAGCCCGCCCAGGTCTTCGTCGAGGTCTCGACCGGCTCGCCGTTTTCGTCAAATTCTTCGAAATAGTCTTTTTCGGAAATGCCGCCGTGAAACTCCGGGAGGTCACTCTGCTCTTCGTCCAGTTTCCAGGTTATGCCGGAGATCTGCCAGACTGCCGTTTCCGCCTCTGTGTCTGTCTCTGTGCCCTTATTCGCTGCTTCCACCAGATGCATGTTCTGGCTGTCTTCCGCCAGCGTTTCATCCGCCGCTTCCACCTCAACCTCCAGTGTATCCGGCAGGACGATATCGCTTTCTTTCGCGCCAAGCGGGAGATTCTGCACCGCAACTGCCTCATCTAACTCCGAAAATCCGATGATTGCCGGACCTTTTTCTTCCGGCAGCACCGTCACCTCGATGCGCGGCAAAAAGCCGGTATCCAGTTCATAGCGGCTGCTTTTCAATTCCGCATCAAACACATAGATACCCGGTGTTTTTCCATCGTATGTATCTTTCTCACTGAATGTCTCATCCAGCACCCAGCGGACCTTGACTTCCTTCCAGGTTTTATCGGTTTTCGTCCCGTCCACATCGGATGGGGATGCTTTCTGCTCAGTGTCATCCACCCCCCCTATTTCTGATTTTTCTGTAACATCTGCCTCAGATGGGGATGCTTTCCAAACTGTACCATCTGTTTCAGATGAAGAAAGCGTCTGAGACTTTTTTTCTGTTTCCACTTCACCGTCTCCGCTTTGAAGCTCCGACGGCGTAGCAATCTTTTCCGCACCATCTTTATCTTCTGCACTGTCTTCTTCATCCGATGCTTCTTCCGCCAAAACCCGCACCTTCAGCTTGTCCGGCAGCTCCAGATCCTTATATTTCGTTCCATACGGAACCTCCTGATGCAGGATTTCATCCGAAAGCTCCTTCACTTCCTCGATATACTGCACCGAACTGCCTGCCAGCGTCTGCGGGTGCCAGTCACACGTATTCCATATCATTACCGCCGCCAGCGCCACTGCCAGGGCACGCTTATATTTCTTTTTCATGCTGTTTTCCCTCCATCTATTCTGAACGAATTTGTCTATTTCAGTCTGTTTCCCACCTAAACAAAATACTTTTTATTCCGATCCAGCAGGCTTTCGCTGCACGCCGCCAGAAGTTCTTCTAATTCTTCTTTTTTCGTCGGAAGTACCCCGAATGCGGTCACATGGAGCCGCCAGGATTCAAGGGCATTGTCCCGGCCGGAAAGCCAGATTAAGGATGCCGCCGGGTTATTTTCCCGGATTTTTTCTACGATTTCCACTCCCTGTCTGCCCTGCACGGACGCCAGCATAATGAGGTAGGGATTCCCCTTTACAAAGTGCAGATATGCGTCCAGATCGCTGATATACGTGTGAATCATCGGCCATCTGCGGTTTTCAGTCAAAATTTCACACAGCATTTTTTCCAGACCTTCAATGTCGGTCGGTTTTTCTCCATACATCACTACCCGTACCATATCCCACCTGCCTTTTTTGATTTGTTACTTTTCACACACAGCTACTTTGATTTTTCTGTAACGATATTTCATTTACATTTCGGGTCATAACTTTTATACTATAAGCATACCAAATGAGCAATTTAATGAAAACCACATCGACGCAAACGGTCAAACCTCGACCTAAATGGTCACGGTTTTGAATAAAGGAGGCGGTTGAGCTTTGATGCATTTTGCGATTGTTGAAGATTTGAAGATAGATCAGAATCATCTGATTCATTTGATACAGGAGAACTTGGAGAAGCATGGGGAAACGGCGCACTTTGACTGCTACGAGAGCGGCGAGGCGTTTCTGGAAGCGTTCCGTCCGGGACTTTTTAATGCAGTTTTTATGGATATTATGCTGGACCGGAACGGGCGCAATGGCATTGACACGGCGCTGGAGCTTCGCAAGAGCGCGCAACGTCTCCCGATCGTTTTCACCACATCGGAACGCGATTATTCGCTGCAGGGCTACCGTGCCCATCCGCTTGATTATCTCTTAAAACCGGTTGAGGAAAAGGCGCTTGCCTGGTGTCTCGATGAGATCCGGACATTTCTCGCCGCGCCTGCCTACATCGAAATTCAGGCGGCGCTCGGACGGGGACAGGCATCCACGCAACGGATTCTGCTTGATGATTTTCTGTATGCGGAGACGCAGAACCACCGGCTGATCATCCACACCAGTTCCGGTGACACCGCCACACGGATTTCTTTTTCGGAGCTGATGGCACTGCTCCCGAAGGGCAGACGTTTTTACATGAGCGGACGCGGGCTGCTTATCAATTTTTCACAGGTTGCCTCGATGGACGAGGACGGTTCTGTCCATCTGAAAAACGGCAGCTGCTTTTTCTGTAGCCGCCGGAAGAAAAAAGAGACAAAAGAAGCATTTGCAACCTACTTATTTGACACATTGCGGAAGGGAGGTACTCTATGAACTGGTCTGTGTTTGGCAAGGCATTTCTCTGTGAAACAGTCTATGCCATTCCTTTTTTTATTTTATCGATTCTGCCATTTAAAAAGCAGCTGCGATTTCCGATCAAAATCCTGATTCTGTTCATTTTTATCGGTCAGCTGCTCCAGTCCTCCCTGTATACCTACCTGATCAGCCACGGTAAACCGACCCGCGTCACCGACACGGTATTTGCCCTCGTTTCCCTGGCGATCTATTTTTTATGTGTGAAGGCTAATTTCTGGAAACTTCTGTTTCTGGGAGACTTCATCCTGAATTATTTTGTCACGGTCCGCGGCATCTGTTTCTTTCTGGAAAGCCGTCTATTTTACGATCCCAGCATTACCTATTATTCACTCCGTGATGAAAGCCTGCTGCTCATCTCGATTCTTCTGCTTCTGACGCTCCCGCTCGGACTCAAATTTATGAAAAATGCTACGGAACGCGTTTTTCAGGTAGACAGCTCCGCATTCTGGCAGAAAGTCTGGTTTATTCCATTTTCATGTACCCTGATTATCTGCGCTTATAACTTTGATTTAAACATTGATACCGTCCGCAAGTTCCGTTTTATCCTCACGCGGCTCTGGCTCTTTGCCATGACGATTCTCATTTACTATGTCCTTTTGGAAGCGCTCAATGCGGTCCGCCAGCAGGCGCAGCTGGAAGAACGCGCGGTGCAGCAGGACACTCTCCTGGCGATGCAGTACACACAGTATCAGCAGCTTTCCCGCCACATCGAAGAGGTGCGGGAGGCGCGCCACGACCTGCGCCAGCACTTAAATCTCATCGAGCATTACCTGCAGAGTGGGAAAACGGAGGATCTGAAAGCCTATATCGAACAATACCGCATGACGCTTCCGCCGGACACCGCGCGGACCTGGTGTGAAAATTATGCGGTCAACACGGTTATCAGCTATTACGGCGAGGAGGCGCGCAAGGCATCAGTCGATTTTTCGGTCCGCATCCAGCTTCCTCCATCTCTCCCACTGCGTGAGCCGGAGCTCTGCTCGATCTTCGGCAATCTTCTGGAAAATGCCCTCGATGCCTGTCGGGAATGTACGGACAGCGCGCCGTTTATCCGCATCTGCGCCCAGGAGGATGCCGGTCACATCGTGATCGCCGTTGACAATACCTGCTGCCATCCGCCGATCGAGGAAAATGGGCGGTTCCGCTCGACCAAACATGACGGGCTCGGCACGGGAACCGCCTCCATCCGTTCGATCGCGGAACGGTACCAGGGCGTGGCGGATTTCCGGTATGAGGACGGGATCTTTTATGCATCAGTGATGTTGAAATTTGATTCTAAAATTTCTCACGGAAATCCTTGAAAAAAGATTGACTTTCATCGTGTCAGGACGCATAATATAAATAATAATCATTATTAATATTATTTAGAAAGATTGGAGTGTCGCCTATGAAAACCTTAAAATACAGCCGTCAGCGCGAATCGATCAAAGCCTGCCTGATGAGCCGAAAGGATCATCCGACCGCCGACGCCCTTTACACCAGCATCCGGGAACAGTTTCCGAATATCAGCCTTGGAACCGTTTACCGCAATTTAAACCTGTTAGTTGAGCTGGGCGAGATCCGGAAGCTGTCCTGCGGCGACGGCACGGATCATTTCGATTATGATACATCCCCACATTACCACTACGTCTGCCGCCAGTGCGGACGGGTCATGGATATTCCGATGGAAGCAACCAAGGAGCTGGAGACAGCCGCCAAAGAATTTGCGCCGGGGACGATCGACGACCATACCGTGTTTTTCTATGGGATATGCGATGAGTGTCTGAAAGGGGAAAAGCACTAAAGGTTCTGAGAATATCCAGGTTATCGATAAAAATGAAAAAATAAGAATTATTTCTATTTTTTCATTGACAAACGCAGGAATCTATGATATCTTAATATCAGTAATCATTACTGATTTCATTTAAGCCAA
>OIWV01003275.1_pt1 | contig 10680 bp, 9 predicted proteins | sample 1587751 | NCBI WGS metagenome assembly OIWV01 (sample SAMEA3888913, study PRJEB22519) | human gut metagenome | biome: human gut; feature: human-associated habitat; material: faeces | place: Denmark | collected 2010 | reverse complement strand
ACGGAAGATTTTAAGTCAGCTATCGGCTGCAAGATACCGATGGTATTTTGCAGCTTCCCATGGGGCCGTACTGGTTTCGACGGGGGTAGTGAGGCTGGAATAGCGGGCCGTGGCGCCTGGCCACGATAAAACGGGCAATTTTTTAAATTTAACTGACAACACTACTGTTGCCCTGGCTGCCTGATTAGGCGCCCATCCGCCCCGGGAGTTCCGCTGACCCGGGCTCGGGTGTGATTTAAGCGGAGAACGTGCGTATGGTAAGCTTTGCCCATACCACGCATGATGAAGCTACCGATCCTCGTAGGGTGTTTGTTCCCGCCGGGGAAAGGGAATGCAAATAACAAACTGCGCCCGGAGAAGTTCTTTCCAAGTTGCTTTCGGACAGGGGTTCGATTCCCCTCGGCTCCACCATACGACACAAATCCACCGTAATTTTGATGGAATTACGGTGGATTTTTTATATAATCTGTTGTCAAAAAGGTTATGTAATGAATTGGCTATTACATTGTTAAATGATACTATCAGGATTTGCGAAGAAACCATGGGCGAAAAAGTTCTATAATCTGCTATCCGGTTCTTTACCATACGACGAAAAGACACGCTCTGCCGTGCTGGCAGGGCGTGTCCTTTTATATTGTAGGAAGAAATTTCAATGAACCTGTGCGTCTATGCCAGACCGTCCCGGGCGTTCTGGGCGCCTTGCAGGAAATTCCGGGTTTTTTCGCTTCTGGGATTGCCGAAAACCTCCTCCGGCGTGCCGAATTCCTCGATCACGCCGTCGGCCATGTAGATCACCACGTCCGCCACGGAACGGGCGAACTCCATTTCGTGGGTCACTACCACCATGGTGTTGTCCCTGCCCTTCAGACTCCGGATGACCTTCAATACCTCGCCCGTCAGCTCCGGGTCGAGCGCGCTCGTCGGCTCGTCAAAGAACAGAATCTTCGCCTTGCGGGAGACCGACTTTGCGATCTCCACCAGCTGCTGCTGCGAAACGCTCAGATCCCGGACGATGTCGTGGCTGTCGAAGTCCGCCGCCACCTGGCGGAGAACTTCGTCCGCGTCGGCATGCACCTTTTTCCAGTCCACCAGTCCCGGCGCGGTTTTCGGCAGACGGCCGATATAGATGTTGGTCGCCACATCCAGATGCGGGAGCAGATTCAGCTCCTGATGGATCACGCTGATGCCGAGATCAAACGCCTGTTTCGTCGTTTCGATCCTCTGGAGGACCTTGTCTCCGATGGTGATCGTTCCCCCATCCGCCTGATAGACGCCGGTCAGCACCTTGACCAGCGTGGACTTTCCCGCGCCGGAGAAGCCGATGATGCCGAAGATCTCGCCGTCTCCGATCTCGAGGGAGACGTCCTTAACGGCGTGGACCCCATCGCCGGTATCTCCAAAGGTCTTGCTGATATGTTCCAGCTTGATCATAATATCCTTCTTTCGTTGCTGCGAAAATAAAGAGGGCGGAAAGCGTCGCCGCTTTCCGCCCTTCTGAACAGCATAACTGTTACACACAGGAGAGGTTTTTCGCGGAGGCGCACAAAGGCTTGGGCATGGTCATCATCCCCATGTCCATCATGCACATCATCATACCAAAGCGAGTTACGATCATGCTGGTGCGTCTCCTTTCTGTCACCGGTGTTCCGGTTTCGTTTTCGATGGGCATAGCGTAGCACTGTTGTCCGCCCCTGTCAACGGGGAAAATTATTTTTGGAAAAACCGCAGAAAATCGGCAGGGTCAGCAAAAACTGTTTTGTGCAAATATCAGCTATACTTTGAACCGGCATAGTAAAACAGAGTATGAGATACGGGAACAGACCGGGACGCTGTCAGCAGTCCCGGCCTGTTTTTTTAATTAAGACAAAATGGCATTTGCACTCCGAACCGGCCCCATCCGGTCCGGAGTGCGGCGGAGACCTGCGGATCTCCGGCGGGGAAAAAGGAAAGATAGGAAAGATAAAAATAGGAAGATAAGGTTTCAGGAAAGATTAGGAAATAAGGAAAGATTAGGAAATAAGGAAAGATTAGGAAATAAGGAAAGATATAAAAATAGAGGTGTGTTGAAGGCTTATTCTGCCAGTTGTCTGCCCATGGCGCGGCAGACTTCCAGTGTATCGCCGTCAGGGGCTTCCTGACAGATGACGCTCTCACAGACCAAATTGATCCCGGCGTCATCACAGTCCTTTTCCCAGGACCGCATCCATTCGCCGTCGCCCCAGCCGTAGGAGCCGAACAGCGCCACCTTCTTGCCGCTTAAATGGCTCTTGCAGGCGGAGAACATAGGCTCAAACTCCATTTCCTCCAGTACCTCAGAACCCATAGCGGGGCATCCGAAGGCCACGGCATCCACGCCGCTGAAGGTGGAAGCGTCCACCTGTGCGGCTTCTAACAGGGCGGCATCGGCTCCGGCACTCTTCATGCCCTCCAGAACGGCCTCCGCCATCTGCTTGGTGTTGCCGGTGCCGCTCCAATAAATCACTGCGGTTTTCTTCATCGTAAAAATCTCCTTTCTTGCGGGATCGGTCATTGACCGTTGGTATATCAGACTGCGACGGCCAACTGGTCAATGCCGGAACCGGCACGCCAGAGGGCGCAGTAGATATCGGTGCATTTGCGGAACTTATCAAACAGCCGCCGGGCCAGCGCCTCGTCACCGTAAACCTTCCAGAGACCGGCGCACTTGTAATTGACGGCGTGATTTTCGATGAAGCCCCGCACATCCTGAGGCGGATAGCTGAGAAACAGCCCTACCTCGTGGGGAAATTCGCCCCCGGAGCGGAAGCGCTTGGCCAGATAGGCCACGCACTGCTCACTGCTTTTACCGGAATACCCGGCATCTGCCAGCAGTGCTTCCGCCAACTGGTCCTTCAGGTCCACCCGCAGCTCAGCAGGACGGTAGAGGTACAGCAGCGCGGTGTGGTCCTGATAGCGCAGAGGCAGCAGCCGCAGGCCCTTTGGGACCAGAATTCGATTCAACTCCCTGATCTCCGCCGTCAGCTCTGCCAGAGAGGTGAACGGCGCGGGGAAGATGGTGCCGGTTTTGATCCCGGCCAGAGTCGGTGCGCATTGCCGCACCAGATTTTCCTCAGACATACCGTGACCTCCTTGCTTGCTCGGACTGCTAACGGCGGTTCTCACGGCACAAGCGGCACGCCGGTGTGAGAAGCGTCCGCCTGTGCGGTGATGATTGTGGTTAGATAACCTTAACTGCTGGGGGGAGGAAAAGTGAAGCTTGACCCCTGTGACTGTATCTTATCAAAAGCTTGGAGCCGTATCCGCTCCAAAACGTCGGGTACGGCTCCAAAACAGTGAATGTGGCAAAATAATCCTGAACAGAAGAAGCGGAAGTCCATGTCAGACTTCCGCTCCTGTATGATTGTGATCAAATCCGCCTTTCCACGTCAGCATCCGAGAGGGAAACCGGTTTTTCGCCCAGTTGGGGCGCGCAGCTGTCATATTCCGCACCGGCCCGGTACTCCCGGGGAGAAACGCCGATCACATCCCGGAAGGCTCTGGCGAATTTGCTGGCATTGTCATAGCCAAACTGACAGGCGATGTCCAGCACCGTCCGGTCGGTTTCCCGCAGCAGCGCCGCCGCGCCGTGCATCCGCTGTGAGCGGGCGTAGGCTGCCGGAGACATACCGTAGACCCCGGTGAAGCTGCTTTTGATCTGCGCCTCGGAGACGTTGAACTGCTGGGATAAGCTTTTGAGGGTCAAGGTCCGGTCTGGTTCTGCCAACAGACAGGCCTTGACCTGCTCCGCCAGAGTGACCTGTGCGGCGGTGCAGCCGTGAGGGGTCTGCCCATCCTCCGGGGACAGGGTGCTGAGAAACAGGAGGAGCTCCAGAAGCTTTACCTTTAAATATCCCTTGCGGATGTCCTCTGGGACGGCGTACAGCTCAGAAAATACGTGCTTTACCCGCCGGGAAGACCGGGCGGTGAAAACCGTCCCGCCGGGGCACAGCTTTTCCATCAGGGTGGCCGGCCGCACCTCCACATCGCTGAGAATACAGGAAAGGCACTCCGGCGCGGCAGCGGGATCAATGGTGACGGTGATCCCGTGGTAATGGCCGGTGGGGAAGCGGCTGTCCGGAGGCAGGGAAGAGGTGCGGGCTACCGCCAGATCTCCCGGAGACAGATAGAAATAGCGGCCGTTTTGCCGGTATTCCACCCGCCCCTCCAGACAGTGATGAATCTCCAGCCGTTCCCCGGAACCATCCCGCAGTTCCCGGCAGGCACGGGCATGAACATCCCGGTAGTCCAGCTCCATACCGGGGAATACCCGGTACCGGGTCACAGCGGCTTCACCGCCGGAGGCGTCCGGATAGAGGCGCAGAGGATCGGCCTCGCAGTGGTTGGGGGATGTGCAGGCGGGCGCGAAAGCAGAAGTGGAAAAACGCATAGAATACTCCTTTATAGAAGTTAGATAGATCTAACTGATAATAGCATATGAATCAAAGAAGCGCAAGCAGTCCGTTGAAATACGTTAAAATATGTGTTTTCAGTTGCCTTTCAGCTATTCAGATGCTATAATAAACTAATTACTGTCGGATGGGAGACGGCAAAGCAGCTTCCCAACCGGCAGAGCTGTTTTAGGAGTTACAGTGTTCTAAGGGAAGAAACACGAGGAGGAGAAATCGATACATGAAGCAAAAACTGAGTTTTAAAGAATACATCTATGTGGCCAGTATGCTGTTCGGCATGTTCTTCGGCGCAGGAAACCTGATTTTCCCGGTTTATATGGGACAGGTGGCTGGCCGGAACATGTGGGCGGCCGTTCTTGGCTTTCTGATCACCGGCGTGGGCCTGCCTCTGCTGGGCGTGGCCGCTCTGGGTATCAGCCGCAGCAACGGCCTTTTTGACCTCAGCCATAAGGTGGGCCGTCCCTATGCGTTCTTTTTTACCTGCGCCCTTTATCTGACCATCGGGCCGTTTTTCGCCATTCCCCGGTGCGCAACGACTTCCTTCACCGTGGGTCTGGAGCAGATCCTGCCCCACGATGACAAAAGCTGGCTCTACCTGCTGCTGTTCTCTCTGCTGTTTTTCGCTGTGACGTTGGTCCTTTCTCTGCGGCCGGGCAAGATCCTCACTTATGTGGGCAAGGTCCTGACTCCCTGCTTCCTGGTGTTCCTGGCGATTATGGTGTTCGTGACGATCCTGCATCCCACCACCAGCATCGGCGCGGTGGAGCCTCAGGGGGCTTATGCCGCACAGCCCTTCTTCACCGGCTTTCTGGAGGGCTATAACACCATGGACGCCCTGGCAAGCCTTGCCTTCGGTATCGTGGTAGTGCAGGTAATCCAGGGTTTGGGTGTGGAAAAGGCGGAATCCGTGGCCATGACCACCGTCCGCTCCGGTATTCTTAGCTGCCTGCTGATGGGCGTGATCTACCTGCTGGTGACGCTGATGGGCGTCTGGAGCCGTGGGGCGCTGGAAGCCGCTCCCAACGGCGGCACGGCGCTGGCACAGATCGCCCAGCACTATCTGGGCAAGGCGGGCTTGTTGGTGCTGGCTGCCACCGTGACGCTGGCCTGCCTGAAAACGGCGGTGGGCCTTATCACCAGCTGCGCGGAGACCTTCGTGGGGATGTTCCCCAAGGGCCTGTCCTATCGGAATTGGGTGTTTGTCTTCACGGGCATCTCCTTCCTGCTGGCCAACGTGGGCCTGACCGCCATCATCACCTACGCTGTGCCGGTGCTGATGTTCCTGTATCCCCTGGCCATCACCTTGATCCTGCTGGCGCTGCTGGGCCACTTCTTTGACCATGACCGGGCTGTGTACGCCTGGGTCACCGGCCTGACCTTGGTGGCAGCCTTCTACGATCTGCTGCGGACGCTGCCGGATCATCTCCGTGCGGTGCTCCATGTGAATGGTTTGGTCGACACTGTGGGCAAGGCGCTGCCCTTTGCCACCATCGGCCTGGGCTGGATCTGCCCCGCGATCCTGGGGCTGGTTATTGGCCTGATTTTCCGGGCCGTCCGTCCGAAGAAGGCATAACATTATAAAATGTAAAAGGAACAGACCTTTGCGGGTCTGTTCCTTTTTTGCCATAAAATTTGATTCCCGGCACATACTACCTCCAGAAACGGAGGGATCGCATGGAAAAAATCTCGAATGATTACCGGGAAAACGTCCGGGTGCTGGACGGCCTTTTAGGCGTGGGCCGCAGCTGCGACATGGTGAGCCGGGATTACCTGATCGGCGGACGGCGGGCCCGGCTATGGGTGGTGGACGGCTTTGGCAGCGACAGCATCCTTGAGCGGATGGGGGCCTTCTGGCTGACACTGAAGCCGGAAAACGTGGTGGGCCTCACCGAAATGCAGGACTTTCTGGACCGGTATATTACCTTTTCAGAATCCAACGTCACCTTTGACATATCCGACGCCGTGACCTCCGTATTTTTGGGAAAATCCCTGCTGGCGGTGGAGGGACTGGCGGGGGTGGCGCTGATGGACGCCAAGGGCTACCCCAGCCGGAGCGTACACGAGCCGCCGGACGGCAAGGTGCTCCGGGGCAGCCATGACGGCTTTGTAGAGGCAGTGGTGCCCAATATGGCGCTGCTGCGCCGCCGCATCCGGGACCCGCACCTCACTATGGAGGGTCACAAGGTTGGTTCCCGCACCCATAATGACGCGGTCCTCTGCTATCTGGATGACAAGGTGGATCAGGACCTGCTGCGGAAGCTCCGGGGCAAGCTGCTGGGACTGGATGTCCGCTCCCTTTCCATGGCCCAGGAAAGTCTGGCAGAGGCCATTCGGCCTAAACAATGGTACAATCCGTTTCCGAAAGTGCGCTATACAGAGCGGCCCGACGCGGCGGCGGCCAGCATCATGGAGGGGAGCATCGTCCTGATGGTGGACAATTCCCCCTCTGTGATGATTTTGCCCACCGGTTTTTTCGATTTCACACAGGAATCCAATGACTATTACTTTCCGCCCTTGGTGGGCACCTATCTCCGGGTCCTGCGGGTAACGGTATTTCTCCTTTCTTTATTTATTACCCCGGCGTGGTATCTCATGGTCAGCGAACCGAACCGTTTGCCGGGGTGGCTGAACTTCCTGTCTTCCCCGGAACCGGTGTCCTTGAGCCTGCTGAGTCAGCTTCTGGTGGTAGAATTTCTCATCGACGTATTAAAGCTGGCGTCCCTGAACACACCGGACAGCCTTTCCAATTCCTTTTCCATGCTGGGAGCCTTGGTCCTGGGGGATTTTGCCGTGCAGGCCGGGTGGCTGGGGCCGGAGGTGCTGGTGTATATGGCCTTCGTGTCCGTGGCGGGGTTTGCCCAGCCCAGCTACGAGCTGGGCTACGCCTTCAAGCTGCTGCGGGTGGCACTGCTGTTGGTGACGGCGGCCTTTGACGTCTGGGGGTTTTGCCTGGGCGTAGTGGGGATCTTCATCCTGCTGTGCACCACAAAGCCGCTGGTAGGGAAAGGGTATCTCTATCCGCTGGTTCCCTTCAACGGCAAGGCGCTGCTGCGGCTGCTGGTCCGGGAACCTATCAGCCGGGACAATACCTGAGAGCCTGTCAATAGAGCGGTGAGCTTTCCGCAGCGGGCAGAAAGAGCTTTTTCAATATGTTAAGCAGCCGTTTTCTTAATGAAGGCGGCTGTTTCTTGATTTGCGGGCGTGGTGCATAAGCCTGCGGATTTTGGAACGTGCGTGTCGAAATATGTTGATTGGGATTTTTGACAATTGTCGCAATCGATTACGCCAAAGATTCTATGAAAATACCAAGAAGTCCATGAGTTTTTTCCTATGTCAGCGAAGTTTTTTCTATCGCTTTTTCAGGGGGGAGCCGATAATAGCATCATAACGGCGAGGCGGCCTGGCCGCCTTGAACGGATGATCAATGATCTTGAGGAGGAACTAAGATGAAAAAGACACTTGCAATTCTCCTGTCTGCTGTCATGATGCTGGGCCTGTTGGCCGGCTGCGGCAGCAAGACCACGGAGCAGCCCTCTACCTCTGGCACTGAGAACACGGAGACCGCCGCGCTGAACGTGGGCGTGTTCTACTATGACTACTCTGACGTGTACATCTCCAGCGTCCGCAGCTCCATGGATGAGCAGCTCAAGGCTATGGGCGTGAACTACACCAACTATGACGGTGCTGGCAACCAGGCCCAGCAGACCGACCAGATCAACACCGCCATCTCCAACGGCGCTAACCTGCTGATCGTCAACATCGTTGAGACTTCCTCTCCCGATGCCGCTCAGAACGCTGTTGAGGCCGCTAAGACCGCCGGTATCCCCATCATCTTCTTCAACCGCGAGGTTTCTGACGATGTTGTGAACAGCTATGAGAAGTGCGCCTTCGTCGGCACCAACGCTCCCGAGGCCGGCCACATGCAGGGCCAGATGGTCGGCGAGTATCTGCTGGAGAACTATGACACCGTGGACCTGAACGGCGACGGCGTCATCTCCTACGTGATGTTCAAGGGCCAGGAAGGCAACGCTGAGGCTGAGGCCCGTACTCAGTTCGGCGTGGAGGACGCTAACGCTGTCCTGACTGCCGCTGGCAAGCCCGAGCTGGCTTACTACAACGCTTCCGCTACCGATAAGTACCTGGTTGACCAGGGCGGCAAGTGGTCTGCTCAGGCTGCTAACGACTACATGGCCACCATCCTCCCCGAGTATTCCGAGGCTAACGGCAACATGGTCGAGCTGATCATCTGCAACAATGACGGCATGGCCGAGGGCGCTGTCTCTGCTCTGCAGGGCGCTGGCTACAACACTGGTGACGGCAAGACCATCCCCGTGTTCGGTGTTGACGCTACCGATTCTGCCAAGCAGCTCATCAACGAGGGCAAGATGACCGGCACCATCAAGCAGGATGCCGAGGGCATGGCTTCCACCATTCTGAACCTGGTCAGCAGCGTTCAGGGCGGCGGCGAGCTGATGGACAACACTTCTTCCTTCAACGTGGACGAGGGCGTTGCCAAGATCCGTGTGCCTTACGCTACCTACACCGGCGAATAAGCCAGACCATCGCTTCTCTCGCCCCATTAAACAGTAAGGATAAGCGGGGCTGTCGGTTCGACAGCCCCGCTTTACAATTCAAGCGGTTCCGGTTCGGGCCGCTTTTCAACCCGCAGTGGAACGAACCCCGAGACGGACGGAACGTGCCGTAAGGGGTCTGCCGCGGGAATCACGCAGATAGGAGGTAAACGCAATATGGAGCAGCCGGCATTGCTGGAAATGCGGAATATCACAAAGGAATTCCCTGGTGTCAAGGCGCTGGATGGCGTTTCCCTTACCGTCCGGCCCGGCACCGTCCACGCCCTGATGGGTGAGAACGGCGCAGGAAAGTCCACCCTGATGAAATGTCTGTTCGGCATTTATGCCAAGAATGCAGGTACCATCGTTCTGGACGGTAAGGAAGTTGATTTCAAAAGTTCAAAAGAGGCGCTGGAAAACGGCGTGGCCATGGTCCATCAGGAACTGAACCAGGCCCTGACCCGCAGCGTCATGGATAACCTGTGGCTGGGCCGCTATCCCAAGGTGGCGGGTCTCATGGTCAGCGAGTCTGTCATGCGCAAGCGCACCCGGGAGATCTTTGAGGAGCTGGATGTCCATGTGGACCCCAAGGCCATCATGTCCACCCTGCCCGTTTCCCAGCGGCAGATGGTGGAGATCGCCAAGGCGGTCAGCTACAACGCGAAGATCATCGTATTCGATGAACCTACCTCCTCTCTGACGGAGGCGGAGGTCGAGCACCTGTTCCGCATCATCAATATGCTGAAGGAGCGGGGCTGCGGCATCATTTACATCAGCCACAAGATGGACGAGATCCTCCGCATCAGTGACGAGGTCACCATCATGCGTGACGGTCAGTGGGTGGCAACGCGCCACGCCAAGGACCTGACCATGGAGGAGATCATCAAGCTGATGGTGGGCCGCGAGCTGACCAACCGTTTCCCGCCCAAGGACAATAAGCCCGGCGAGGTGATCCTGGAAGTGGAGCATCTGGCGGGCAAATACACCCGCCTGAAGGACGCCAGCTTCCAGCTGCGCAAGGGTGAGGTGCTGGGTATCGCCGGACTGGACGGCTCCGGACGCACGGAGGTGCTGGAGAATCTGTTCGGCGCCATGACCAAGGAGAGCGGCACCATCCGCCTCCACGGTAAGGAGATCAAGAACAAGACCCCCCGGGAAGCCATTAAAAACGGCTTCGCCCTGCTGACGGAGGAACGCCGGGCCACGGGTATCTTCGGGATCCGTGACATCAAGGAAAACACCGTCATTTCTAACCTGAAAAGCTATCTGGCAGGCGGTTTCTGCCTCAGCGAAAAGAAAATGAAAGAAGATACCGACTGGGCGATCCAGGCCATGCACATCAAAACGCCCAGTCAATCCACACAGATCCGCTCCCTCTCCGGCGGAAACCAGCAGAAGGTCATTATCGGCCGCTGGCTTCTGACTAAGCCTGAGGTCCTGCTGCTGGACGAGCCGACCCGCGGTATCGACGTGGGCGCGAAATATGAGATTTACCAGCTGATCCTTAATCTGGCCAAGGAAGGAAAGACCGTGCTGATGGTTTCCTCCGAGATGCCGGAGCTTTTGGGCGTCTGCGACCGGATCCTGGTTATGTCCGGCGGACAGCTGGCCGGTGAGGTGGACGCAAGAACAACGACGCAGGAAGAGATCATGGCTCTCGCTGCGAAATTTGCATAAGTATA
>OIWV01003261.1_pt1 | contig 10721 bp, 7 predicted proteins | sample 1587751 | NCBI WGS metagenome assembly OIWV01 (sample SAMEA3888913, study PRJEB22519) | human gut metagenome | biome: human gut; feature: human-associated habitat; material: faeces | place: Denmark | collected 2010 | reverse complement strand
CCAGCACATCGTAGGGGATCCGGGTCCAATCGGCGGTCATAAAGTCCGTGGTGGTGACGCTGCGGAGGGCCAGGGTATAATCATAGGTCCGGCCATCACCCTGCACACCTACGGAGCGCATATTGGTCAGCACCGCGAAATACTGGCTCATGGCGCTCTCCAGATGCGCCTTGGCGACCTCGTCCCGGAAGATAAAATCCGCCAGGCGCAGAATATCCAGCTTTTCCTTCGTCACATCCCCCAGGCAGCGGATGGCAAGGCCGGGGCCGGGGAAGGGCTGGCGCATCACCAGATACTCCGGCAGACCCAACTCACGGCCCAGCTGCCGCACCTCGTCCTTAAAGAGCATCCGCAGAGGCTCGATGATCTCCTTAAAATCCACATAATCCGGCAGACCACCCACATTGTGATGGCTCTTGATCACGGCTGCGTCACCGGCGCCGGACTCGATCACATCCGGGTAAATCGTACCCTGAGCCAAGTAATCCACCTGACCGATTTTTTTGGCTTCCGCCTCAAAGACCCGGATGAATTCCTCGCCGATGATCTTCCGTTTGCGCTCCGGCTCGCTGACGCCGGCCAGCTTGCTCAAAAACAGTTCCTCCGCGTTGACCCGGACGAAGTTGATGTCCCACTTTCTGAAGGCCTCCTCTACCTCGTCTCCCTCGTTGAGACGCATGAGGCCGTGGTCCACAAATACGCAGGTCAGTTGATTGCCTACGGCCTCCGCTATCAGCGCCGCCGCCACAGAGGAATCCACGCCGCCGGAGAGGGCCAGCAGTACCTTGCCGTCCCCCACCTTTTCCCGGATCTGACGGATGGCAACATCCTTATAATCCCCCATGGTCCACTGCCCCTTTGCGCCGCAGACCTCATAGAGGAAGTTGCGGAGCATGGCGGTGCCGTAGGCGGTGTGATTCACCTCCGGGTGGAACTGGACGCCGTAAAAGCCCCGGCGCTCGTCACAGATGGCCACATTGGGACAGGCGTTGGAATGGGCCACCAGTTCAAAGCCCTCCGGCACCTTCTCCATATAGTCGCCGTGGCTCATCCAGGTAACGCTCTCGGCAGGCAGGCCCTTGAACAGCTTGCAGTCGGTGCGGAAATAGGTCTCCGTCTTGCCGTACTCCCGGGCGGAATCCGCCGTAGCCGCCGTCACCCGGCCGCCCAGATTGTGAGCGATGAGCTGACAGCCGTAGCAGATGCCCAGAATGGGGATCCCCAGCTTGAAGATCTCCGGGTCCGCCTGCGGGGATGCAGGATCGTACACACTATTTGGCCCGCCGGTAAAGATAATGCCGATGGGGGCCATCGCCTTGATCTCCGCCACCGGGGTGGTGTAGGGCCTGACCTCGCAGTATACGCTGCATTCCCGGACCCGCCGGGCGATAAGCTGATTATACTGACCTCCGAAATCGAGAACTAAAACGGTTTGTGATGCCATAGAGACCTCCTGAAAAATAAATTCAGATATTGCGCCTTTATGCGTTTTCACGCTCCAGCGCCGCCTGGACAAAGCCCTTGAACAGCGGATGGGCATGGTTGGGCCGGGACTTGAATTCCGGGTGATACTGAACGCCCACAAAGAACGGCTGGTCCGTCAGCTCCACCGTCTCCACCAGCCGCCCATCGGGGGACAGCCCGGAGAGGACCAGTCCCGCGGAGGTGAGGGCCTCCCGGTAGTCGTTGTTGAATTCGTAGCGGTGGCGGTGACGCTCGGAGATCTCCAGCGTGCCGTAGCACCGCTCCATGGTGGTGCCGGGCCGGATCACACAGGGATAGGCCCCCAGCCGCAGCGTGCCGCCCTTATCGATCTCGTCGCTCTGTCCCGGCATGAAGTCGATGACCTTGTTTTCGCACAGTTCGTTGAACTCGCCGGAATCCGCGTCGGCGATCCCAGCGGCGTGGCGTGCATATTCGATCACAGCGATCTGCATTCCCAGGCAGATGCCGAAATAGGGAACATGGTGCTCCCGGGCGTATTTCGCCGTCAGGATCATACCGTTAATCCCCCGCTGACCGAAGCCGCCGGGGACGATGATGCCGTCCAACGTACCCAAAACCGCCTCCGCATCGCTTTCCGTAATGGTCTCGGAGTCGATCCAGCGGATGTCCACCTCAGCCCCCAGAGCATAGCCCGCATGGCGCAGTGCCTCTGCCACGGAGAGATAGGCGTCATGAAGCTGAACGTATTTGCCCACCAGACCGATGGTCACACGTCTGTCCGCATGTTTAATCCGCTCCACCATGTGTTCCCACTCCGTCAGCTCCGGGGCCGGGGCGTCGATACCCAACTCCCGGCAGACCACAGAGGAAAAGTGGGACTGTTCCAGCATCAGCGGCGCCTCATACAGACAGGGCAGCGTGATGTTCTCAATGACGCAGTCGGGCTTTACATTGCAGAACATGGAGATTTTCTGGAAAATAGAAGGCTCCAGCGGCTCGTCGCACCGGAGGACGATGAGGTTGGGATTGATCCCCATGCCCTGAAGCTCCTTGACAGAGTGCTGGGTGGGCTTGGACTTGTGCTCATCGGAGCCCCGGAGGAAGGGCACCAACGTCACATGGATAAAGAGGCTGTTCTCCCGGCCCACCTCCAGAGAGATCTGCCGGACAGCCTCCAGGAAGGGCTGGGACTCAATATCGCCGATGGTGCCGCCGATCTCGGTGATGACCACGTCGGCGTCCGTTTGCTTACCCACCCGATAGACAAATTCCTTGATCTCATTGGTGATGTGGGGGATCACCTGCACGGTGGAGCCCAGATACTCCCCCCGGCGCTCCTTGTTCAGAACGTTCCAGTAGACCTTGCCGGTTGTGAGGTTCGAGTATTTGTTGAGGTCTTCGTCGATGAAGCGCTCATAGTGGCCGAGGTCGAGATCGGTCTCCGCGCCGTCTTCCGTGACGTAAACTTCGCCATGCTGATAGGGGCTCATGGTGCCCGGGTCAACGTTGATATAAGGATCGAGCTTCTGCGCCGCTACCTTGAGTCCGCGCGCTTTGAGAATTCGTCCGAGCGACGCCGCAGTTATCCCCTTTCCGAGACCGGATACGACGCCTCCGGTCACAAAGATGTACTTTGTCATTAATATCCCTCCGTATTTTATCTTTTTCTTTTTTTATATACTTCTCCGGTTAAGGTTTCACGCGTACTTTCATTATATCATATTATAACACACCTTTCCTGCCGACTTCTACGGTATTCTGTACTAAAAGCGAGTGCTTTGGAACCGAAAAATATGACAACGCGGTCAACTGCCCGCAAAACCCGATGAGATACTGGGCGCTCGATTCCGAAAAAGCAAAAAGCAAAGGCGTCCGCCGATGGGGGCACTGTCCCCGGGGGAATGAACGCCTTTGCTCATTTTGTATTCAAAAAAGACCTGATTTAACAAATCAGCATTGATCGTACCATGTGCGTCCGCGCTTGTCAATCATTTTCCTGTCGAACACGGTGCAAAAAGGAGGGCCTTCGCCCTCCCTTTTGTCCTTGACCGGTGCTTACACCGTGCCGGTGACGATCAGCTCGCTGACGCCGGGGGTCACGGCCCACGCCCCGGTCACCGGGTCCTGGGTATACGTGGCCGCAGGGACGGTGATCTGCCCCGCTGTTGTAGCGAACAGGCCTGTGGTCCCGTCATAGGTGTACTGCGTACCGGCAGTCCAGGGTGCACCGTTGTAGGTCACCGTGAGACCGTTGAGAACCGGATCGAAGGTATCCCGGAGGATCACATCGTCCGTCGCGGTGACGGGGGTATTGCCGGTGTTCTGGATGGTAAAGGTGTAGGTGATCCGACCGTTCTCCGCTACCACCGTGGGATTCAGCCCCTTGGTGATGGACAGTCTCGGGCTGCTCACCACGCCAACTGTCTCCTCCGCCGTCACAGGTGCGGCCAGCCCGCCGCCGGTCACGGTGACGGTGTTGACAACGCTGGACTCCGCTGCCAGCGGCGCGTAGCGGGTCACCTCCGTCTCATAGATCACAAGGGCGCTGCCCCCGGCAGGGACCGTGATGCCGGTGACGGTCATGGGCGGTCCGGCGTTGACGGCCGGAGCGGCTTGCAGTGCGCCGTTCACATAGTACCGAACGCTGCCCGGTAAATAGGCCAGCGGATACAGGGTCGCTCCGCCAAAGGCGTAGCCGCCCAGGTTGTCGGAAATGGTCAGGCCCGTCAGGGGCGTGATGCCGCTGTTGGTAAGGCTGACCACATACGTGACCGTCCCGCCCGGCTCGTAATTCTCCCGCACCGCCGTTTTCGCGGCGGTCAGGACCTCCCTCAGCTCCCCGGTGACAATGTTGGAATTGACGGTGCCGCCGGTATAGGTGAGGGTCGCCATATTCTGAAAGGATGTGGGCATAAAACAAGCCTCCTTAAAATCGCTCAGATTCGCGCGTCTGCGCGTTCCATTCTATGCGCCGGAACAGCACACGGTCCCCCGCCATTCTCTAAAAGCAATAAAAAAAACAGCCCGCCTTTGGCACTTTCGGAAAAAATCTGGTTTTGCCGTGGGAAAGCGTTGATTTTTTTCGGGAACCGTGCTATCTTGATAACAAGCGAAATCGTTTTCTTGCGGATGTAGTTTCCGCATGTCTGTTAACGGACACAGAAAAATCCGTTTGCGCTTTCGCCAACCTTTTCCCCGCAAACCATTTTCTATTTGTACGCTTATCCAAATAATGATCCTAAATATTCATAAGGAGGACGTTTTATGTTTGATCCGAAAACTGTTTCCCTGGGTATTGCTCCCATCGGCTGGTGCAATGACGATATGCCGGAGCTGGGTGCCGAGAACACCTTCCAGCAGACCGTCAGCGAGATGGCTCTGGCCGGCTTCACCGGCTGCGAGATCGGCAACAAGTATCCCACCGACCCTGCCGAGCTGAAGAAGGCTCTGGACCTGCGCGGTATGCGCATCGCCAGCCGCTGGTATTCTTCCTTCATCCTGACCCGTTCCATGGAGGAAGAGGAGAAGGACTTCATCGCCAACCTGGACTTCCTGGAGGCTGTCGGCGCAAATCACATCAACGTCTCCGAGCAGAGCTACTCCATCCAGGGCAAGGTGGACGTGCCCATCCTCACCGGCGGCCACAAGCATGTCATGAACGATGAGGAGTGGGATCGCTTCTGCAAGGGTCTGAACCGTCTGGGCCAGATCGCTTCCGAGCGTGGCTTCAAGCTGTGCTTCCATCATCACATGGGCACCGTGGTCCAGACCAGCGAGGAGACCGACCGCATGATGTCCAACACCGATCCCCGGTATGTGTTCCTCTGCTATGATACCGGCCACTTCACCTTCGCCGGCGAGGACCCCCTGGCCATGCTGAAGAAGTATGTGGACCGCGTGGGCCACGTCCATCTGAAGGATATGCGTCTGCCCGTGGTGGAGGAAGCCCGCAAGAACAACTGGTCCTTCCTGCAGTCCGTCCGCAATGGCGCTTTCACCGTCCCCGGTGACGGCAACGTGGACTTCGATCCCGTGTTCAAGGTGCTCTCCGATGCCGGCTATCAGGGCTGGCTGCTGGTGGAGGCTGAGCAGGATCCCGCCAAGGCCAATCCTCTGGAGTACGCCATCAAGGGCCGTACCTACATCCGGGAGCACACCGGTCTGTAAATCGCGCGATGGGAGGGCCCCGGTCCTCCCCACCGCGTTTCCATACCACTTTTTGACATCAAACAGGAGATGTTTCCAATGACTTATTTCAATAAGAACAAGGAACTCAAGCGGGGCTATAACGCCTACATCGACGAGTCCACCAACTACATGGGCACCCAGATGAACGTGGGCCTGCTGGTGATGGAGGACGGCGACACCTACACCTACGAAAGCGCCGACCGCGAGGTTGCCATCCTGCTTTTCGAGGGCAAGGTCACCTATGAATACGCCGGCAAGACCGTTGAGGCCGACCGCCCCAACTGCTTCCATCACGAAGCCTACTGCCTGCTGGCTCCCAAGGGCACCAAAATCACCCTGACGGCTCACAGCCACAGCGAGCTTTACATGCAGGACACCCTGAACGAGAAGGATTATGAGCCGGTCATGTACACCCCGGAGACCGTCCAGACCCAGCACGCCGGTTCCAAGGGCGAGCTGATGGGTGCTATGGAGCGTGAGATCAAGACCTTCTTCGACTATGACAACGCCCCCTTCTCCAACATGGTGCTGGGTGAGGTGCTGAACCGTCCCGGCAAGTGGTCCTCCTATCCTCCTCATCATCATCCCCAGCCGGAGGTCTATTTCTACCGTTTCGACTATCCTCACGGCTTCGGCGCCGGTTTTGCCAACGGCGATGTTTACAAGACCGAGCAGAACGGCTGCGCCGTCATCAACCACGGCTTCCACTCTCAGGTGGTAGCTCCCGGCTACGCCATGTGCTACGCCTGGGGTATCCGGCATCTGGAGGGCGATCCCTGGCTGAAGACCCGCATCGACGACAAGGAGCACGAGTGGCTGTGGAAGCCCGATGCCAATGACCACATCTATCCCAATCATTGATCGGAGGTAACAAAAGCATGAAAACTGTCCGTTTGACCATGGCGCAGGCTTTGGTCCGTTTTCTGGAAAATCAGTACATGGAGGTTGACGGTGCACAGCACCGCTTCGTCCGTGGCGTGTTCATCATTCCCGGCCACGGCAACGTGGTGGGTCTCGGTCAGGCGCTGAGCCAGGAGGCCAAGCACCTGGAGATCTATCAGGGCAAGAACGAGCAGGGCATGGCCCAAGCTGCCGTCGCCTTCGCCAAGCAGATGAAGCGTAAGCAGATCTGCGTTGCCACCTCCTCCGTGGGCCCCGGCGCCGCCAACATGGTCACCGCCTGCGGCACCGCCACCGCCAACAACATCCCCCTGCTGGTGCTGCCCGGCGACACCTACGCCTGCCGTCAGCCCGACCCCGTTCTGCAGCAGGTGGAGCACACCAACTCCCTGGCCACCACCACCAACGACGCTTTCAAGGCTGTGTGCCGCTACTGGGACCGCGTTGTCCGTCCTGAGCAGCTGATGAGCGCTATGATCAACGCCTTCCGGGTGCTGACCGATCCCGCCAACACCGGCGCGGTCTGCGTTGCCATGCCCCAGGACGTTGAGGGTGAGGCTTATGATTATCCCGTGAGCTTCTTCGCCAAGCGTGTCTGGCGTCTGGAGCGCCGCCCCGCCACCGAGGCCGCTCTGGCTGACGCTGCCGAAGCCATCCGCAAGGCCAAGCGCCCCATGATGATCTGCGGCGGCGGCGTCCGCTATTCCGAGGCGCACGCCGAGTTCCTGCACTTTGCCGAGACCTTCGGTATCCCCTACGGCGAGACTCAGGCGGGCAAGTCCGCCACCGACTGGCTGCACCCCCTGAACTTGGGCGGCGTGGGCACCACCGGCTGCTCCGCAGCCAACGAGATCGCCCGGAAGGCCGATCTGGTCATCGGCGTGGGCACCCGCTACACCGACTTCACCACCGCTTCCAAGTGGCTGTTCAAGGACACCTGCAAATTCGTCAACATCAATGTCTCTGAGTTCCAGAGCCTGAAGATGGAGGCTGTCCCCGTGGTGGCTGACGCCAAGGAAGCCCTGCCCCGTCTGGAAAAGCTGCTGGAGGGCTATCAGACCGCCTATAAGGATGAGGTCAAGGTCGCCAAGGAGAAGTGGATCGATGAGCTGAACCGTCTGGATCACATCACCTTCTCCGACAAGAAGAGCTGGAAGCCGGAGATCAATGACGCCAACGCCGATTCCGCCAAGCGCTTCGCGCAGGACGTCAATGCCCAGCTGACCCAGACCTCCGCTCTGGGCGCCATCAACGCCATGATGAGCGAGGGCGACGTTGCCATCGGCGCCGCCGGCTCTCTGCCCGGCGATATGCAGCGGATGTGGCGTCCCACCGGCATTGACACCTACAACATGGAGTACGGCTATTCCACCATGGGCTACGAGGTGGCCGGCGCTCTGGGCGTGAAGCTGGCCATCGGCGACAAGCACGAGGTCTATTCCTTCTGCGGTGATGGCAGCTTCAATATGCTCCACGGTGAGCTGATCACCGCCTGCCAGGAGCACAAGAAGATCAACATCTGCCTGTTCGACAACGCCTCCTTCGGCTGCATCAACAACCTGCAGGTTGGCCACGGCAACGTTACGCTGTGCACCGAGCTGCGCTATCGCAATAAGGACGGCCTGTTCGGCAACTTTATGGACATTGACTACGCCAAGGTGGCGGAGGCTTACGGCTGCAAGAGCTACACCGTCCGCACCATGGAGGAGCTGGTGGCTGCCTTCGAGGATGCCAAGAAGGTAAAGAACGTCCCCGTCCTCTTCGACATCAAGGTCCTGCCCAAGACCATGACCGACGGCTATTCCTCCTGGTGGCGCGTGGGTGACACCGAGGTGTCCGAACGCAAGGAGAATCTGGCGGCTTATGCCGACCTGCAGGCTCACCTGAAGGAAGTCCGGAAGTACTAAGATCATTTTTATTTACGAAAACCCATCCAAATTATAAAAAAGGAAGGTTATTAACATGGAAAAGGTATTGAAGATCGGCATTATCGGCTGCGGCGCTATCGGCAAGGATCACTGCCGCCGCATCATTGAGACCGTCCCCGGTGCTACCGTTGTGGCCGTGTCCGACTATGTGGCCGCCGCCGCTGGCGACACCGCCGCCAAGTACGGCATCAAGTCCTACGGCAATGACTGCGACGGCATGATCAAGGATCCCGAGGTTGAGGCCGTGGTCATCACCTCCATCGACCCCACCCATCATGACTATGTCATGAAGACTCTGGCCGAGGAGAAGTGGTGCTTCTGCGAGAAGCCCCTGAGCCAGAACGCCGCTGACTGCGAGGACATCATCAAGCGCGAGCAGGAGATCGGCAAACGTCTGGTGCAGGTGGGCTTCATGCGTCACTATGACCGCGGCTATGCCGAGATGAAGCGCATCATCGACTCCGGTGAGATCGGCAAGCCCCTGCTGATCAAGTGCTGCCACCGCAACGTTGCTCAGGGCCCGGGCTTCAAGACTGAGAACGGCGTCACCAACGTGGCCATCCACGAGCTGGACATCTGCCGCTGGCTGCTGGGCGACGAGTATGAGGACGTACAGTGCGTCAAGGTCCGCCAGAGCTCCAACTCCAACAAGGGCTATGACAACCCCCAGGTCATGCTGATGCGCACCAAGAACGGCTGCTTCATCGACGTGGAGGTTCAGGTTGCTGACGGCTACGGCTATGACATCCAGTGCGAGGTCGTCTGCGAGAACGGCACCGTGAAGCTGCCCGATCCCTACGCTGTGGTCCGCCGCTCTCGTCCCGCCGGTTGGGACAGCGTCCAGCCCGCCGAGTCCATGCCCATCATGACCGACTGGAAGGAGCGCTTCATTGAGGCCTATGATATCGAGTTCTGCAAGTGGGTGGAGTCTGTCCACGCCGGCAAGCTCACCGGCCCCTCCTCTTGGGACGGCTATGTGGCCTGCGTGGCTGGCGACGCTCTGAACGCCTCCCGCGGCACCTCTCAGTTCATGAAGGTGGAGACCATGGAAAAGCCCGAGATGTACAAGTAATCTCACCCCATCCAATATAAAACACGGAGCCTGGCCAATGGTCGGGCTCCGTGTTTTATGCTTTTTCGCAAGTGCCGGAGTTTTCTCCGGCGCTTTTGCTTTTTCGATACAAACGCGGTTCAGCGTTCAAACAGCTTCCTCACTCCACTTCTAAGTGAACGGACTTATGGAACTGAGGCTCCACCAAACCGGGGAGCTCCACCGCGTCGGTAAAATACAGATTCTCGACATACTCCTGCAGCAGGGACACCACATAGGGATGGGGCCGCTCGTCAGGCCGCCGGGCCGCCACCGTCACCACCGCCGTTTTGGGCTGGAGTTTTTCCAGCAGCTTCCGGGAGGTGGAATCGAAGGAGGCATGGTGGGGCACCTTCAGAATGTCACAGGGGGTCAGATTCACGGTCTCCCACACATGGGCGTAGGCGTCGCCGCCCAGAACGATCTCCTTGCCGTGGTAATACAGCCGCTGGCGCAAAGAGCACACGTTTATGGATTTGGCCCAGCGCACCAGTTCATAACCGTTCCGCTCTCCGTTGAAGGCCGCATCATAGATCTCCTTCTGCCGCCGGTACAGGGCCGGTTCGCCACAGAGGATATCCATTTTCAGGTCCGGCGTCAGCTGGAGGGAAATCGTTTCCGTCCCCGGCACCAATTCAAATTGCTTGATACGGTCGGGGTGACTTTGCAGCGCCTCGGTATAGATCTGGAGGCAGAGAAGGGCGTTTCTCGCAGCCTTGGGCAAGTTGTTATCCGGATGGAAAGGGGCCAGCTCCGGGGCATTTTCCGGTGGCAGATAGGTGGTGTAAAACCGGTCGATGGTCACGGCATCCAGCACCCGGCTGAGGCCACCGATGTGATCCCGGTGGAAATGCGTGGCCAGAGCCACGTCCAGATGGGTCACGCCCAGTTCCCGGAGAAAATCTCCCGCATAGATCCGCTGAGACCTGGGATCCAGTTCTCCCGGATGATCGTCCCGCACCAGACAGTCATGGCCAAAATCCACCATCAAGGCAAACTTCTGCTGCGTTTCCTCCATCTCCCGAATGAGAATACAGTCTCCGTTGCCTATGTTGATAAAGTCCAAAGCCAGCATACGCAGTCCCCCCCACTATGTTGTTGTTACAAAGATACCATACCGCGTGAACGTTTACAACAGAAAGCGGCCCCTGCGCCAGCCAAAATTTCCC
>OIWV01003256.1_pt1 | contig 10728 bp, 6 predicted proteins | sample 1587751 | NCBI WGS metagenome assembly OIWV01 (sample SAMEA3888913, study PRJEB22519) | human gut metagenome | biome: human gut; feature: human-associated habitat; material: faeces | place: Denmark | collected 2010 | reverse complement strand
GCCTCCTCCCGGCGGCGCTGGATGGATTTGGACCGCTGCATCAGCTTGGCCGCCTTGTGGCCCACAAAGCCCCGGTCCGCCGCCTTGGCCCCGGTCTTGTCCACGCCGAGCAGCAGCATGACGATGGCCGGTTTGCAGGCGTAGTTCGTCTCGATAAGCGCCGCGCGCGCCGCAGCATCCTCCGCGCCGGTCGCCTGGCGCACGATACGCACACACCGCTCGCGCAGCTTTTCGTTTGATGCCTTCACATCCACCATGAGGTTGCCGTAGACCTTGCCGAGCTTCACCATCACGCCGGTGGAGAGCATGTTCAGTATCATTTTCTGTCCCGTACCCGATTTCATGCGTGAGCTTCCTGTTACATATTCTGGTCCTACAATCATTTCGATGGCTACATCTGCCTCTGCTGCCATTGGAGAGTCCGGGTTGCTGGTGATACAGCCGGTCAGTATGCCGTGTTCGCGTGCCTCGTGCATGGCACCAATCACGTAGGGGGTGGTACCGGATGCAGCAATACCGATGACCGTATCCTTATCTGTAATATTGCGTTCCGTCAACTCTTCCCAACCGCGGTGAATGTCATCTTCGGCATTCTCTACCGGATTTCTCAATGCAGTGTCACCACCGGCAATCAAGCCGATAACCAGCGTGGGGGGCATACCGAAAGTCGGTGGAATTTCCGAAGCGTCGAGTACGCCCAGACGTCCACTGGTACCCGCACCCATGTAGAAGATGCGTCCGCCTTGTTTCATGCGGGGCACAATCTGGGTTACCAACTTTTCTATTTGAGGGATTGCCCTCTGTACGGCAAGCGCCACTTTCTGGTCTTCGGTATTGATGTCTTCCAGAATTTCACGGACTGATTTCTTTTCCAAGTCATTGTAGAGCGATGGTTGCTCTGAGATTTTTACGAACATAAGGCTATTTACTATTTACGATTTGTCACTTTCAGTTGTGATATTTGATGAGTCCTTCCATGGGGCTCTTGATGATTGCACCCAGTTGGATACCCATTTCTTTGGCAGCTTCTGCCAGAACTTCCTTGTAATAGAAGGCTACGGAACCGATGAAATGTACTTTTTGATGCTGATAGTCTTCATATTGCATGACATTGCGTTTAAGGAATGCCTTAAAGCTGTTCAGTACCAGAGCGCGTACACAAGGTTCACCCAGATTCTGTGCAAGAAATGGTGACAAGCTTGCCAGGAAACGGTTGGGGAAAGGTTTACGGTAGACACGGTCGATGATATCAGCAGATGTCAGGTCGAACTGTTTGAGGAATTTCTCTTTCAGCTCGGGTGTCATCTGATTTTTCAAGATATCGCCTACCAACAGTTTGCCCAAGCAGGCTCCGCTGCCTTCGTCTCCCAAGATGAATCCCAGAGGAGATACATTGGTGACAATGCTTTTTCCGTCATAATAACATGAGTTGGAGCCGGTCCCCATGATGCAGGCAATGCCTGAGTCATGTCCGCAGAGGCCACGTGCGGCAGCCAGCATATCGGTATTGACTTCCACTTCATTTTTCACACTGAGGTGTTTGGTTATGGCACGGTGCACCATACTTATCTTGTCGGGAAATCCGCATCCTGCACCATAAAAGTATACGGCATCCAGCTCACTTGTCTTCAGCTGAGGTAATAGCGCTGTTGCTATTTCATTACTGATTTCCTCTTCCGACTGAAAGAAAGGGTTCGTCCCTTTCGTGAATATCTGTTGGAGAAGTACTCCATTCTCTACAACACACCAATCGGTCTTTGTAGAGCCACTGTCTGCTATTAGAATCATATAAATAATGTTTAATGATTAGGGATTAGGGGCTAGTGATTAAGGATTAGTGATTAATGGTAGGTGATACTGTTTCTTAATTATAGGCAACGTATTAATCACTAATCCTTAATCACTAACCCCTAATCCTTATATTTTGATATATATTTTTCGTTTGTACAACTGGTAGCCGATACACCAGTTAATGGCGATAAACAGCAGGGCAAAGGCAAGGGAACCGGCGGTTTCACCGAAAACGGGCATGAGGACTATATTGTATAAGAATCCGTGTATGCTGATGCTGCTGTCTCCCCACGGGAAACTGATACTACCGAAAAGTATGCTAAGTACGCCGCCCAATACATACATGAACAGCGGATTCACACCGAATGCCTCGAAAAACATGCTCCACTTCTTATAGCCTTTCACATCAATAATCCAGATAAGCAATGCCAGAAAACTGGATGCCAGTCCGCAAGTGACGAGTACGTAGGTAGGAGACCATATTTTCTTGTTGATGGGGCAACCGTAGCTTAGCAGGAAACCGGAGAAAGTAAGGATAACACCTACCAGAAACAGTGTGATAAGCTGCGAATTGAGAAATGAGGCACGGTCTTCCGACTTGTTGCCATCCAGCATCAGCCGCCCTACACAGAAGCCCAGCAACACATGTGCAATGGCAGGAATGGTGCTTAACAAACCTTCGGGATCTATGCCGTTATCCTTGTACATGTGTGCAGGGGTCAGGATGGCACGGTCTACCACGGAAAGAATGTTTGTTTCATTATAGGCGAAACCGTTGCCGCACATCAACAGTATGAAGTAGCCTGTCAATAGGCCGGCTATCAGATAAGGTATATGTTTATGCTTCATGGTTAGTGCAATGATGGAGGCTGCTCCGTAGCAAAGGGCCAGCCGTTGCATGACACCCAGAATACGGATACGGTCGAATGTCCAGACGGAAGCCCATAGCTTCTCTCCGAAACTGAGGTCGTCCGGAGCGGAGGCCCAGTAATAGCAGAAACGCGAGAACCAGCCGATAGCCATGCCTATAAGGAAAATGACGATGGTGCGTTTCAGTATCTTCATGCCGGCGGCGTGGCTGAACTCGAAGTTGTATTTCTTCAGGGAAATGTATGTGGAAATTCCCATGATAAACATGAAGAAGGGAAAGACGAGGTCGGTGGGGGTCAGACCGTTCCACTCTGCATGCCGCAAGGGGGCATAGATATGTCCCCACGAACCGGGGTTGTTTACCATAATCATACCTGCGATGGTGACACCACGGAGAATGTCGAGTGCAAGGATGCGTTTACTTACTTTTGTACTGTTCATTGTAATATTTGTGTGTTAAGTTAATTATCAATCCTAATTATCAGCTGCCTTTGTACATTCGTCTACCAGATAGGCAATGGATACATAGGGGATACCTGAGTTTGTTGTCAATCCGATTTCACAAGTACGGCTGTTAGAGTAGCCTATATTCACTCCGGACGCTTCTATTTGCGGGCGGAGTTTGCGTAGGGCGTACGAGTTCAGCTCAGGATAGGTGAATCCCCGGTCTCCGGCAAAACCGCAGCAACCTACTTCTTCCGGCACGATGACTTTACTGGAGCAAAGGCGTGCAAGGGCTATAATGGTATCTGCCAGTCCCATTTTCCGCATGGAGCAGGTGATGTGGATTGCTACGGGGCGGTTAATAGGTGTGAAAATCAGCTTCTCACGTAAGAATGTATAGATGAATTCTGCAGGTTCATACAGTTTCATCTTCTTGATACATTCGCGCATGCGGTGCAGACAAGGGCTTTGGTCACAGAGGACGGGGTATTTGCCTTGTTCGCTGGCTTCCCAAAGTGCGGCCTCCAGTTCGGCTGTCTTGCGATCGGCAATGTCCAGCATCCCTTTACTTTCCCAAATGGTGCCACAGCAAAGCTTGTCCATATCTTTCGGGAAGATGATTTCGTAACCGGCTTTTTGCAACAAGGACACCATTTTATTTACCAATGGCTGCTCTACGGGAGACTTCTTTGCCAGACCCATAGTCTGGTTGATGCAGCTGGGGAAGTAGACGACTTTGTAGTTACGAGTTACAGAGCTACGAGCTACAAGTGCTGCGCTATTATGCTGCATAGTGCTTGTAGCTTGTAACTCCGTAGCTTGTAACTGATAACTTTTCGGCATAGCCGGCGTCCATAGAGGTATGCCTAATGCATTGTGCAGCCCCTTGGTAATGCCGCTCATCGCCTTTGTCCCTAATAGTGAATGTCCGAAGTTGGCTAAGGACAATACGGGACGCAGTGCACTCTTGACACCAGCGAAATGATTGGCGACAAAGTCTCCGGCTTTGTATCCCAGACTGCCTTTGGGTAATGCTTCCTGGCGGATTATATGGGTAAGGTCGCCCGTATTGATACCCATCGGGCACGACATGGAGCAGAGGCCGTCTCCGGCACAAGTCTGGTTGCCGGGATAGCGGTATTGTTTTTCGAGCAGTGCAAGGCGTGTCGGGTCCTCGCCGCTTTGTTTCAGCCGGGATATTTCGCGCTGCAACACGATACGCTGGCGCGAGGAAAGGGTAAAGCCGCAGGAGAGACAGTTGACTTCGCAGAAACCGCACTCGATGCATTTGTCAGCTACGAGTGACGTAGCTTGTCTCTTGTCACTCATCACTAATAAAGGCAGCGGCTTGAAGTTCTTGATATGGCATTGCGGGTCATCATTGAAAATGACACCGGGGTTTAGCAATCCTTGTGGGTCAAACAGCTCTTTGACGGCTTTCATGGCTTTGTAGGCGTCATCTCCCCATTCATGGCGGACAAAGGGAACCATATTCCGGCCCGTGCCATGCTCGGCTTTTAGGGAACCGTCATATTTATCTACTACCAAGGTCTTGATGTCATTCATCAAGTCTTCGTAGCGTTTCACTTCCGCTTGGGTACTGAAGGACTGGTTGATGATGAAGTGGTAGTTGCCTTCGAGAGCATGGCCGTAGATGCAGGCGTCATTATATCCGTGGCGGGCTATGAGCTGTTGCAGTTCTGCCGTTGCCTCCGGAAGGTCTTCAATGTGGAAGGCGATGTCTTCGATGAGGCAAGTGGTTCCCGGCTGGCGCGTACCTCCCACAGAGGGGAAGATGCCGGAACGGATGGCCCAGTATTTGGAATATTCCTCCGGACGGTCGGTGAAGCGTACCGGAATATAGGTGGTGAAGGCTTGCAGGCAAGCTTCAATGGCAGATATGTTCTGTTGCAGTTCTTCCGGGGTACGGGCTTTGGTTTCGGTCAGCACTGCTGTCAACCCGGTTTCGTCGCCGGGCTCCACGCCGGGGAGGGCAGAGGAGGCAACTTCGCCTTTGTATTTTAGGAATACGGGGTCGTTGACGGAAGAAAGGCTCTTATAGTCTAGCATTTCAGCCCCTTTTACTGTCCATTCGCCGGTTTCGTCGACCAGCTTCTTCATGGCTACCACAGCGCGGCTCGCTTCTTTGATGGTCTTGAAGTAGAGCATAGCGCTGGCCTTGTAGGGATAATCATATTCAGTCTTCATCGTCACTTCCGAAAGGAACGCCAGTGTACCTTCGGAACCTACCATGAGGTGGGCAATGATTTCGAATGGGTCGTCGAAACGGACGAAGGGCAACAGATTGAGCCCGGTTACATTTTTGATGGAATATTTGTAACGGATGCGTTCGGCCAGTTTTTCGTTGGTACGTATTTCATCGCGCAGTTCGCAGATGCGGCGAATGAAGTCACGGTGACTCACTTCGAAGGAGGCGCGGCTGACGGGATTTCCGGTATCCAGCAGGGTACCATCCATCAGGATAATACGGGCGGAAATAAGCACCTTGTCGCTATTGGCGTGCGTACCGCAGTTCATGCCGGAAGCATTGTTCATGACAATACCGCCTACCATGGCGCTTTTCACCGAGGCGGGATCCGGTGCAAACTTACGGCCGTAGGGAGCCAACAGTTCGTTCACACGTTGTCCGATGATGCCCGGTTGGAGGGTTATCTGTTCGTAGTCGGCGGATATGCTGTATTTTTCCCAATTCTTGCCGGCTACGATGAGGATGGAGTCGCTAATGGCTTGACCCGACAAACTGGTCCCTGCCGCTCGGAAGGTGACGGGCAGCCCGTGGCGGCTCGCCAGTTTCAACAGTTGTGAAACTTCATCTTCGTCTTTCGAACGGATTACAATCTGGGGAATCAGTCGGTAAAAACCGGCATCCGTACCCCAAGCCAGCCGGCGAAGTTCGTCGGTGTAAATCCTTTCCTGCGGAATGAATTGTTTTGCTTCCTGCAGGAAAGCCATGTAACTATGCTCTTTCATGTTCACTTTTTTTTATTGCATCACTTCGCTTCAAAGTGCTCTGTAAACGTGTCTTACGAGGGGGTACATTCAGTCGTATACTGAATATATTTAAGTATACGACTGAAATAGTCTCCGTATCAGGCTCTTTTCCCTTCCTTATTTATCTGTAAATTTATTTATATAAATAATACTTTTTCGACAGCTTACGGAAGTCTTCGGCATCTTTATACCAGTAGTCGCGTATGTCCTCCCAACGGTTCCGTTTCGAGAAGCGCTCGCGTATCTGCCGCGAACCGCTTACTTTGTCGAACATGTTGAAACGCCCCTTGTCGGCATGGTCAAACACGGCACGGTCAGGATAGAGGGCGGCGACTTCCTGCATGACCAGGAATTGCAGGTCGCTCAACGGTGCTTTGCCGAAATCCATGATGTGCACTTGCACGCCCTGCAGCAACTCTCCTTTACCTACGGAGTAGAACGGCTTCAGGTACATCGGTCTGAAGATGACCCCCGGTACGTTCAGACGGTTCAGGTTTCCGGCCAGCTTTTCCGCTTCCATCCATGGTGCGGCAAACATCTGGAACGGAATGGTATACCCCACGCCGATAGACATATATCCCAGTTCGCCCAGAATGCCGCTGACGGGGTAGAAGAATGCAGAATAAGGATGTGGAATGTGTGGAGAGGAGGGAACCCATTGCAGTCCGGTTTGGGTATAATCCATCTTGCGTTTCCAGCCTTTCATCTTCACTACGTGGAGATTGCATTGTTCCCCATCCTTCAACATCTTCTCGCCATTGAGCATCAGTGCCAGCTCACCGCAAGTGAGGGCGTAAAGGTACGGAATTTTAAACTGGCTTACAAAAGAAATGCAATCATCTTCAACCAAGTTGCCTTCAATCTTCAATCCGTCTACGGGATTGGGCCGGTCCAGCACAATGAATTCCTTGCCGTTTTCGGCAGCGGCTTCCATGGCCAGTCCCATGGTGCTGATGTAGGTAAAGGAACGGCAACCGATGTCTTGGATATCATACACTAATACATCCACATCTTTCAGCATGTCCGGCGTGGCCTTGCGGGTCTTTCCGTAAAGCGAATAGACGGGCAGTCCGGTAGTCGCGTCTTTGATGTCCGTCACATGGTCGCCTGCGTGCACATCGCCGCGCACGCCATGTTCGGGGCCGTAGAGTGCCACAAGGTTCACGTTGGGCGCCTCGTGCAGGATGTCAATGGTGGACCTCATCCGGTTGTCCACCCCCGTCGGGTTGGTAATCAATCCTACACGCTTACCTTCCAGGCATCGGAAATTCTGTTCTTTCAGTACCTCGATACCGGTCTTTATTCTGATCTTCTGTGCTTGCATCGCACCTCCGCAAAGGAGGCAGAGCAAGGATATAATAATAGTCCTCTTCATAACCAATCACTAAATATTACTCACAAAACATTAATCATTAACCATTAATCATTTTTTTCCATATTCCGGGTCTATCCTTCTGTCTGCAAAAATGGTGACAACAACCGTGGCGAAACAGCATATCATTACCAACCAGAAGAAGTCCGTATATCCGATAGCCTCCTGGATATATCCCGCAAACATACCTGGTATCATCATGCTTAGTGCCATGAATGCGGTACAGATGGCATAGTGGGATGTTTTGAATTCACCTTCGGAGAAGTACATCATGTAGAGCATGTAGGCCGTGAAACCGAAGCCGTAGCCGAATTGCTCGATGGCGATGGCGGTGGAGATGGCAAACAGATTGTCGGGCTGGGCAATGGCAAGATAGACAAACGTCAGGCATGGCAGAGTCATGCATCCTGCCATCCACCAGATGGATTTTTTCAAGCCAATGCGTGATGCGAACAATCCTCCGAGGATACCGCCCAGGGTGAGGAATATGACTCCGATGGTGCCGTATACGATACCTACTTCTGCTGTCGATAGTTCCAGACCTCCCGATTCTTTGGAGGCAACCAGGAAAGGCATACACATTTTGATGAGGAATGCTTCAGGCAGGCGGTACAGCAACATGAACACGATGGCCAGCAATGCGCCCGGTTTGGTGAAATAGGTGGCGAATGTTCGTCCGAATTCTCTGAATATAGCTCCTGCAGTGGCGGCATCGGCAGCCAGTGTTGACTTATCTGAGGTGGGTTTGGGGACTGCAAAGAGGTGATAGAACGTCACCAGGCTGAACAGAACGGCTGTAACCAGCATCGTGATGGTCCATGACAGCGGAATGTTTTCGGTTCTCAGTTCGATGGCGCCGGCAATGGCTACGAGCACGCCTTGTCCGAAGATAGAGGCGAGCCGGTAAAACGTGCTTCGGATGCCAACGAAGGCTGCCTGGTCACTCTGTTTCAGTGCCAGCATGTAGAAGCCGTCGGCGGCAATGTCGTGTGTGGCAGAGGCAAAAGCCGTGATGATGAACAGCATTAGCGTGATGCTGAACATGCTGATGGGGGTTGTTCCGGCCGCCATAGTCGCCTCGTCCGGCCGTGGAATGGACAGCGTCAGCAGGATGAATGCCACAGACATCAGAATCTGCATGGAAAGGGTCCACCATCTTTTGGTCTTGATGATGTCGACAAACGGGCTCCAGAAGGGTTTGATAGTCCATGGCAGATAGAGCAGGCTTGTGAACAAGGCCATTTCTCCGTTCGGTACGCCCATTTTAGTAAACATCATCACGGAGATGTTGTTTACGATAAAATATGGAATGCCTTGTGCAAAGTACAAGGTGGGTACCCATGCCCATGGCGATATGTTTTTTGTATGGTTCATGATATTGATTTATTGTGTTCTATTCGATTATTCATACAGCTTGTCAATGCTGGCACCTATATAGTAGTGCAGCAGTATTGCATCATACTTATACCCTTGCTCGCCCATCACGGCTGCACCTATTTGGCAAAGTCCCACACCATGCCCCCAACCGGCGCCGGTGAGGATGAAGCGTCCGGGAATGCCTTCGGCGGACAACTCCTCTTTGTCTACCACGAAGGCAGAGCTGTAGAGGTGTGAAGTGGAGAGCGTGCGGCGGATTTCCAGTTCCTTGCCGATGGTGAGTGTGCGTTTCCCACAATCTTCAGTTTCCAGAGGCGTCCGCTGGTTCCGCGGGCTATGGGGATAAGGTCGATGATTTGTCCGTAGTCAATGCCTGAACGTTTCAGAATGAGGGCTGAAAGCTCTTCCTGGGTATATTCCACTTTCCAGCGATAGAAGTCCGTAGTCTCCTGGTCATAGTTATTGAGTACCTGCGAGAGGATTTTCTTGTCGGTGGTGTTGCAGAATGCTTCGGGGGAGGTACGAATCCAGCGGTCCGCTTCGACTTCCTGCGTCAAATCGGGCAGTGTGGCGTGCGTTTTGCTGTCTCGTTGTTGGGCAAGATAGGGATATTTGATGTCTTCCCAGCAGTATTGGAACTCCTCGAAAGCACCGCCGCAGCATTTGGAGAAACGGGCGTCGCAAATCTTACCATCAGATGTCAGTACCTGGCCGCGGGTAGCGGAGATGGCTTGTTTCACAATATCGGTAGAGGCACGTGTAATGCCCTGGTAGCGTTGACAATGGTCGTCGGCACATACATCGAAACGTGTGTGGTCTTCTCGGTCGTACCAGCGAATCAGCTCTTCGTCGGTCTGCGTAAAGGCCGAGTAGTTAGCTTGGGCTTCGGTGATTTCCTTATTCTTTTGTATTTGTGCCAGTAGCCAGCTTCGGGAGATGACAGCGTGTGCCTTGAGCAGCTCCAGAGAAGCGGTGGCACTCATCTCGGAGGAGATGACGCTGGTCAGATAATCTTCTACATGGATGACGTTGATGCCGGTGAGCTTTCCATTCTCAACGATGATTTTGAGAGCACCCAGAAAACGCTGGTCTTCCTTGCGCTCCCAATGGAAATTGATGCCGATGGTAACGTCCAATAGTTCGAAGGCATCGGTCTGCTCGTGTTGCGGTTCAAACAGCAGTTCGTCATACCGGCGTCCATTCCAGAGAATCTTGCCTTCGTCGTAGGTCACTACCTGCTTTCCGCTGACTTCCGTTCCGTCCATGCGATACGGATTCAGCAAAACGAATTCTATCTGCGGTTCAAACAGAATGCCTACTTGTACTTTGGGCTCTTTCATAATGGTATTTCTTTAAAATTAGAGTTCTTGGATTTCAGAAGTCATATTTTTTCCCTGATACGCTGCCGTACCTTGTGGAAATCTGTGGCAGAGAGGCATACTTCACTTAATATCTGCGCCACGTCTTCCGCAGTGATTTTCAAGAAATCCTTTTCTACGGGGGTGATAAAGACACCTCCCAAGTCGACGGATGCCGGGCTGCTCAACAGATTGGCTTCTCCTTCGGCAGTATAGCAGGCGGGGCGGTGTTTCTCGCGCGGGAAGACAAAGACCACCCAACGGTCGGCCTCGTATAGGACCAGTACGTTCATCATCGGCTCGTCTTCTTCGGGTTTCACGTCCAGAGAACGGTAAATGATGTCGAACAAGTCTGCCGCGTCCTCTTTGGAGGTGGATTCAATCACAAGTGTGGCACGGGGAGCGTCGTCAAGATACCACAGTGCTGCTTTCCTATAATCGGCTATTTTCCCGGCAGTCTGTCCGCGCCAGTCCTTTTCAATAGGCATGAACCCTTTGTTTCCT
>OIWV01003250.1_pt1 | contig 10752 bp, 7 predicted proteins | sample 1587751 | NCBI WGS metagenome assembly OIWV01 (sample SAMEA3888913, study PRJEB22519) | human gut metagenome | biome: human gut; feature: human-associated habitat; material: faeces | place: Denmark | collected 2010 | reverse complement strand
AATACTACTGACAGAAAGCTGTCCTGTGTGGCAGTGACATTAAAATTATCTATGATAAGCAGAGTATCAGATTTCAGGGAACGCAGAAAACGGTTATGTCTTTGAAACCGTTCCTGTTCAGTGCTTTCCGGAAGATCGTCAATAAAATCCATGTCAGTAATATCCTGATGAAGATCACCTGTATATTCTACATATAGAAAGTTGGTGTAATGCTTTTTGTAATGTTTTGCGTAGGCTTTGGCAAGTTCGCTTTTACCAATACCGGCAATTCCGCAAAGAAAAACATGACGGTTTTCCTCAAGCATGGTATATAATTCTTCCAGTTCTTTATCTCTTCCGATAAAATGACGGCATGGTTTCGGAACCTCACTGTCCATAATATAATCCAGCACAATGGGTGACAGGGCACCTCCGGCAATTAATTTTTGATTTTTAGTATCACGTTTGATAAATTGTCGCTCCATGCCAAAAGAAATCAGCTTTGCAAGAAAAAGCAGACGTGAGCTGGCTGGTTTGTACAGAGAAGCCAGATTTTTCTTTTTGGCATCGGAGATGGTGTCATCTTGTATAAATAATGTGTATATATCCTGCATAGCCATATTGCAGTCAGACATCAATGGAAGCAGATTCTGGTGAATGGTTTCTGCCAGTTTTTTCTGATTACTGGGTTTGGAATAGTAGGCAGATATTTTGGGACTGATCTTTGCTTGACCGGTCAGCCAACGACAAACCAGACCATTATCCATAGAAAAATCTTCATTTGCAGGATCATTCATAAAATCTTCAAACAATTCGTATAGAAAATCAGGCTGGCTCATCTGATTGCTCTCACTGATATGATTTTTTAAGTATGTGCTGATAGATGAAAAATCGCATCGATCCAAAGGCAATTCCCCTTTCGTATTTCGTAAATTTTTGATGGTTGTACTGAATTTTCTTAATTATAGCACGAACATAAGTTCTAAACAATAGAACTTTGGCACAGAATATAAACAAAAGCAACTAAAAAATACTCAATCTGCTATCAATTTCAATTCAATGTGGTTTATACAATAAGAATTTAGAATATAGTCAGGCTTTCGAAAGCTGAATTCAATTCATACAGAACTTTTGTACAATCCTGCCGGCATAGGATGTAAAGAAGCCTGTATGCTGAAGGAGGCATATAGCATGAATACACGGTTTAGTTCTGGGAATATAGAAAATCTGGAAGCGGGAAAAGAAATCCAGAAAGAAGCTGTAAGCTACGAACATGCAGGATATCAGGTTCGAGTACACTTTAATGGCGATAAAACGTTATCACAATGTATTCAGAATCTGGCAGAACGAGAAATTGCAGGTTGATTTTCTATGATTCTTATTGTAAGATAAAGACAATTAAAGACAATGACTATACAAGACCAATGAAAAGAGGGAAAGAATAGAATGTATCAGGCAGGAATTTATTGCCGTGTTTCTATTGAAGAGCAAAACAAAGAGGGTGAATACAGCAATAGTATTCACTCTCAGATCCAGATGGCAAGGGATTATATTGCAGAACAGAATGACATTACAGAAGTAAGAGTTTACGCAGATGATGGATTTTCCGGAAGCAATTTTGACAGAACAGAATTCAGAAGAATGCTGGCAGATATTGAACTGGGGACAATCAATATGGTGATTTTCAAGGATGTATCACGGCTTGGAAGAGAGCATATTGATACCAATTATTATCTGGGCAAATATTTTCCTGAGAAACGGATTCGAGTAGTTTCTCTTTTGGATAATTACGATTCAATGGTCAGCACTTATGATGAACTGTTGGAAATTAAAACTTTACTTAATGATATGTATTTGAGAGAGACATCCAGAAAGATAAAAACGACAATCCAGACGAAAAGAAGCATGGGTGAATACACTCCGAAACAACCACCGTTTGGTTATGTGAAGAGCGAGACAGTTCATAATCATCTGGAAGTTGACCATTATGCCGCAGAGGTAGTTGGAAGAATATACAGGATGTATCGAAATGGATTTGGCTGTAGTGTGATCTGTCGGGTTTTAAATGAGGATCAGATTCCCTGCCCGGCAAAATATAAAAAAGAAGTTTTGAAAAATGGGTATGCCTGGGATGTAGGTAAAGGATTATGGACACCGGCTACTGTAAGGGGAATCTTGAAGAATCCAATCTATACCGGTGCCGTTGTAATTAGAAAATATAACAGACCGTCCTATAAGCTAAAATATAAAAAAGCAATTCCACTGGAAGAAATGGAACTGGTACCGGATGCGCATGAAGCAATTATTTCCAAAGAAGAATTTGATCAGGTTCAGCAGATCAGACAGGAACGACGGATTCCGTATTTTGACAGAAATAAGGAACCACATAAGTATGTAGGATTACTGTTTTGTGGAAAATGCAAAACAGCTATGCGTAAGAGATATCTGGCATCACATAATGGTTATGATGGATATATGTGCGGTTTCCATCAAAAGATGGGACAGAATTACTGTGAACTGAATCATATTACGTTTGAAAAACTGGATGAATTAGTGGTATTTGCTATCAATCAGCAGCTGAAACAAATGCGGACAGATCTGAAAAATCTGGAAAATCAGATTGGGCAAAGAAAGCCAGATGTGGATAATAAAATTACCCGTTTGCATGCAAAAATTGAGCGAAATACAGAATATCGGAAACGGGCATATGAACAGTTCATGGATGAAATTCTTTCCAAGGAAGAATATCTGGAATTAAAGCAGATGTATGAAAATGAGAATCGGCAATGTCAGAAAGAACTGGAAAAGTTGAAGCAGGAAGAACAGGAACAGCAGGCTGCTGTGAATATAACAAAGGTATGGCTGAACAATTTTAGTCGGAGAAAACTGACAATAAAACAATTGACCAGAGAAGTACTTGTAGAACTGATTGATAAAATTTATGTTTATCCGGATCAGAAAATAGATATTTATTTTAAGTTTGCTTCGGAGAAAAATTCAGTGGATGTAACAGTACAGAAAGATGGGGTGATATGATGTATCAGATGGCTGCGTATTGTCGTCTGTCAAAGGATGACGGGGAAAATAAAATCAGTGAGAGTATTGAGAATCAAATGAAGCTGATTCGAGAATATGCAGGTAAGTCAAATGATCTGGAAATCGCTGATATTTATATTGATGATGGTTATTCCGGACTTTATTTTGCAAATAGACCGGAATTTCAGCGGATGATGGAAGATATTTACAAAGGGAAAATACAGGGTGTGATTACGAAAGATATTTCCCGTCTTGGACGTGAGCATATTGAGACAAGTAATTACATAGAGCGTGTTTTTCCATCGTTGGGAGTCCGATATATTGCAATTCTGGATGGAGTGGATTCTGTTCATCACAGTAATGAAGAATTGGCACAGTTTAAGACTCTGTTTAATGATATGTACAGTCGTGATATATCTAAGAAGATCAGGGGTGCACTCTCTGCACAGAAAAAACGTGGGCAGTTTATGTCAGGCTTTGCCCCATATGGTTATATGAAAGATCCGGCAGATAAGCATCATTTTCTTATTGATGAAGAAGCTGCCAAGGTGGTTCGGAGAATCTTTTATATGAGTCTGGAGGGATATTCCAGAGACGGTATTGCGAGAAAGCTGAATCAGGAAGGTGTTATGACACCATCAGAGTATAAAAGAAAGGTTCAGGGATTGAAATATACGAACGCACTGGAAAAAGCCGGTGGAAAAGGCTGGGCATATCCTACAGTCAATGTGATTTTGCGAAATAGAGTTTACACAGGTGCTATGGTACAGCATAAGTCAGAAAAAATATCGTATAAAGTGGAGAAATATCATTACATTCCAGAGGAACAACAATATATCGTAGAGGGAATGCATGAAGCAATTATCAGTAAAGATACCTTTGAACAGGTACAGGAAAATATGAAGAAAAGAACAAGAACACCGGGTTTTCACAGTGAAGTGAGAAAAGTGAATCCATATGCAGGGATTCTTGTCTGTGGGGACTGTGGATATAATCTTCAGCGTGTTACCTGCAGGGATGGCTATGAGTGTGGAACTTATCATAAAAAGGGAAACACAATTTGTCATTCTCATTTTATTAAAAAAGAGATATTGGATTCCATTGTAATAAATGAAATCCAGAGACAGGCGGAAATGGCACTGAAAGAAAGTGATAAGGATGAAATACTAAAGGCAGCAGACCGCAGAAAGGAGGTGAAGAGACGATGTGCAGAAGCAGATCAGCAGATAGAACGACTGCAAAAAGAGCTTGCAGCAGTTCAGAAGTACAAAAAGAAGACGTATGAGAATTATGTGGATGGCATTCTGGACAAGGAAGAATATCTCTCTTATAAGGCTGAATATGAAAAGCAGGATAAAGGGATCAGAGAGAAAATCCAGATGGCAGAACAGGAGAAAGACAGCTTTGGAGAGGCAGAAGAATCCTATGAGAACTGGATAGAGAAATTTATCAAGTATGGAACACTATCCGAAGTGACACGAGAAATCGTGACAGAGTTGATTGAGAAAATCGTTGTGAACGGAGATAAGAGTATTGATATTGTATTTAAGTATCAGTCACCTTATCCAGTTGAGAAAAGGGCAGTGTAATGGCTGCAAATTTTTTTAAAGTAACTTTCCCTTAGTTATAATGGACACATGACGGAACCAGCCTGCTGGAGACGTATCTAAATTCGATGGCAGAGCGGGGGCGGACTTCCATCATCGTGGGAACCGGAAATGAAGGATACAGCATGGGACACCGGGCGGGATTTTTGCAGATGGGACGTCCGGTGGAGATAGAGCTTGCAGTGGGGGAATATCAGACGGGCTTCGGTGTGCAGCTATGGAAATTGTATCAGGACCGGTTTTCAGTAGAAATTTTCAGCCCGGGCGGCAGCAGCACCGGGGTGATCCGGGAATCATTGGGAGCACAGCGGCTTTCCTATGAGACGGAAGAGATTCTTCTATATTATGGGATGCCGAGTCCATACAGTCAGGCGCAGGAGATTTATCTGGATTTGATTCCAAAAGGAAGCTACATTCAGGACGGGCTCTGGAAAATCCGTCTGATTCCAGAAGAAATACGGGATGGTCAGTATGATCTGTGGCTGCCAGCGGGCATGGCACTGAACAGAGAAACACGTTTTTTGACGGCATCGCCGGACACGACGCTGACAATCCCATCGACCGCCAGCCGGGCGATCTCGGTGGGGGCGTACGATGACGCCACGCAGGCGTATGCAGATTTTTCCGGTCGTGGATTTGCAAGATTGGGGCATCCGATCAAACCGGAGCTGGCGGCACCTGGTGTAAATATCATCACCGCCCGCGCAGGCGGCGGATATGAGGCGGTGACAGGAACTTCCTTTGCCGCTCCATTTGTGACCGGATCGGCGGCTCTGATGATGCAATGGGGGATTGTAAATGGGAACGATCCCTATCTGTATGGGGAGAAGCTGAAAGCATATCTCATCCGCGGGGCGCGGAGTCTGCCGGGGGAGGCGGTATATCCGAATGAGCGGGTGGGGTATGGGGCATTGTGTCTGGAGCGAAGTTTTCCGTTGTAAAAACAATAGAAAGTGCAAGGTGCACAAAAAACAATAAATGAAATTGTAAATTATATTTAAAGTGTTAATTGAATTTTCTGCTCAAAAGAGTATAATTTATATGGTATAAAATGCAATGAGTATGGCAATAAAAGAACGGGAATACAGAGAGTTACTGGATGGAGCAGGAAAACTGTTTGGATAGAAAATCCGCCTTTGTTATCCGACTGGATAGCAGAGGCGTTTTTTTATAAATAAACAAAGGAAAGAGGTTTAACTATGAGTGGAGTAATGATGATGATAATCGCCATCGTTGTTCTGGGAGGAGCATACCTCCTGTACGGGCGTTATCTCCAGAATAAGTGGGGCATCGATCCAAATGCCAAAACTCCGGCATATGAGATGGAGGACGGTGTCGATTATGTACCGGCTGATACAAACGTTGTGTTTGGTCATCAGTTCGCGTCGATCGCCGGTGCGGGTCCGATCAATGGTCCGATCCAGGCGGCAATTTTTGGCTGGCTTCCGGTCCTGCTTTGGATTTTAATCGGCGGCGTATTTTTCGGCGCCGTTCAGGATTTTGCATCCATGTATGCGTCTGTCAAAAATAAGGGTCGTACAATCGGATACATCATCGAAGAGTACATTGGAAAATTAGGAAAGAAATTATTTCTTTTATTCTGCTGGCTGTTCTGTATTCTGGTTGTCGCAGCGTTTGCAGACGTTGTAGCGGGAACATTTAAGGGATTTACGGTCGATGAGGCAGGTGCTGTCACAAAGATAGCGGCAAATGGAGCCGTTGCAACTACTTCTATGTTATTTATCATCGAGGCAGTTGCACTTGGATATTTCCTCAAATATACCAAATTCAACAAATGGATCAACACAGCCGTCGCTATCTTATTACTGGTGGCAGCGATCGCGCTGGGACTGAATTTCCCGGTCTATGTCGATCTTGGAACCTGGCATATTATTATCTTTGTGTACATTCTGATTGCCAGTGTCGCTCCGGTATGGGCGCTGCTTCAGCCGCGTGATTATCTGAACAGCTATCTGCTGATCTTTATGATCGTCGGTGCAGTTATCGGTGTATTTGTGGCCAATCCGGCATGTAATTTGAAACCGTTTACAAGCTTTAATGTAAATGGACAGTATATGTTCCCGATTTTATTTGTAACGATTGCCTGTGGCGCAGTTTCCGGTTTCCATTCTCTGGTATCTTCCGGTACTGCATCTAAACAGATCAAAAATGAAAAGAACATGCTTCCAGTTTCGTTTGGCGCAATGCTGATGGAGAGTATGCTTGCTATCATCGCACTGATTGCAGTTGCTTCCTTTGCAGATGGCGAGGCAGCAGCACAGGGACTTACCACCCAGCCGCAGATTTTTGCAGGCGCGATCGCAAACTTTCTTTCCGTAGTTGGTCTGCCGCATTCGCTTGTATTTACATTAATCAACCTGGCGGTATCTGCATTTGCACTGACTTCCCTGGATTCGGTTGCCCGGGTAGGACGTCTGTCGTTCCAGGAATTTTTCATGGATTCGGACACAGACGAGGAAAATATGAGCCCGTTTGTAAAAGTAGTAACCAATAAATATTTTGCAACCATCATCACACTGGTACTCGCGTACCTGCTTACCAAGGTCGGCTATGCAGAGATCTGGCCGTTATTCGGTTCTGCAAACCAGCTGTTATCGGTACTTGCTCTTGTAGCTTGTGCAGTATTCTTAAAGAAAACCAAGCGTCAGGGCTGGATGCTCTGGGTGCCGATGCTGTTCATGATGGCAGTTACCTTTACTGCACTGAGCATGACCATCATAAAGCTCACAAACGCATTTATGACGACCGGTCTGGATCTGGGAAATACACTGCAGCTTGTATTTGCAGTGCTGCTGTTAATCCTGGGTGTATTAGTAGCAATTCAGGGTATCAAGAAACTGCTTGAAAAAGCGGATAAGTAAAAATAATAAGTGAAAATAAAATGTAGATGAGGTCCATCAGGGACAGCCGTTACGTTTTGTATGTATGATAGTAAAGAGAGGATGTCTGTATTCAAAAGAACAGATGTCTTCTCTTTTTCATTCTAAGCCCCTTTGTTCAATAGATGGAAATAAGTAGTCATAATTCCCCTTCTTTCCACATAAAATAAAAAAAGAAAATAGAAAAAGATCAAAAATCCATGGAAAACCTCTGTCCCAAATTACAAAAATATGATATTATTATAAGATAATGGGCGAACTTTCGAATTTATTCCGTAAATTATTCTGAATAAAGGTGGGATCTGGATGAATATCAGAGAAACGATCGAAAAATGGGAACAGGAAACCCTGAGTCCGTATGCGTCGCTGAGTGCGAATACACGGGGACGGGAGCGGAAAGAACCGCTCTGCGACATCCGGCCAGAGTATCAGCGCGATCGCGACCGTATTCTGCACAGCAAATCGTTCCGGCGTCTGAAACAGAAAACGCAGGTTTTTCTGGCGCCGGAGGGCGACCATTACCGGACGCGCCTGACGCACACGCTGGAAGTATCGCAGATAGCGCGCACGATCGCAAAAGCGCTGCGGCTGAATGAGTCTCTGGCGGAGGCGATCGCGCTGGGGCACGATCTGGGACATACGCCGTTTGGTCATTCGGGGGAGGCGGTGCTCAACCGGCTCTGCAGCGAGGGGTTCGCGCATTATCAGCAGAGTGTCCGTATTGTGGAGGTGCTGGAGCAGAAGGGGCAGGGGCTGAACCTGACCTGGGAGGTTCGCAACGGGATCCTGAACCACCGGACGAGCGGTCATCCGGCGACGCTGGAAGGGAATGTTGTGCGGCTTTCAGATAAAATTGCCTACATAAACCATGATATAGATGATGCGATCCGGGGAAAGATCATGAAGGAAGAGGATTTGCCGCGGGAGTACACGGACATTCTGGGGAACAGTGTGCATGAGCGGCTGAATATCATGATCCACGACATCATCGAGCACAGCCAGGACAAGCCGGAGGTGGCGATGTCACCGGAACGCGAGGAGGCGATGCACGGGCTGCGCCGCTGGATGTTTGACCATGTCTACCATGACGGGATTGCGAAAGCGGAGGAAGGGCGCGCACAGCAGATGATAGAGATGCTGTATGGATATTATATGGCGCATCCGGAGGAACTTCCGGAAGAATCCCACCGGATTATGGAGATAAGAAATGAGACGAAAGAGCGCGCGGTATGCGATTATATCGCGGGTATGACAGATATTTACGCGATTGACCGGTTTAAGGAATTGTTTATTCCGAAAGCCTGGAGCGTATAAGGAGGAAGAAATGTATTATCCGGAAGAGGTAATCGAGGAAGTCAGAATGCGTAGCGACATTGTGGATGTGATTTCCGGATACGTGAAGCTGCAGAAGAAGGGAAGCAACCTGTTTGGACTCTGCCCGTTTCATCATGAGAAATCGCCATCCTTTTCGGTGTCACCGTCCAAGCAGATGTACCACTGCTTTGGCTGCGGTGTCAGCGGCAATGTGATTACGTTTGTGATGGAATATGAAAATTATTCATTCCGCGAGGCGGTTGAGATGCTGGCGGACCGTTCAGGCGTGAAACTGCCGAAGATGGAATATTCTAAAGAGGCAAAGGCGAAGGCGGACCGCAAGGCGGCGCTTCTGGAGATCAATAAGCTGGCAGCCAATTATTTTTATTACCAGCTCAAGCAGCCGCAGGGAAAGATAGGATATGATTATTTGGTAAAGCGGAAGCTGACGGATGAGACGATCCGGCGGTTCGGACTGGGATTTTCCAATAAAATCAGCGACGATCTGTACCGGTATCTGAAAAGCAAGGGCTATGAGGACGAGCTTTTAAAGGATACGGGGCTGGTGACGATCGAGGAGCGCGGCGCCAGGGACAAGTTCTGGAATCGTGTCATGTTTCCGATCATGGATGTCAACAGCCGGGTGATCGGGTTTGGCGGACGTGTCCTCGGGGACGGGGAACCGAAATACTTAAACTCACCGGAGACGATGCTGTTTGACAAAAGCCGGAATCTATACGGACTTAATTACGCGCGTACTTCGAGAAAGAAATATATGATGCTCTGCGAGGGCTACATGGATGTGATTTCCATGCACCAGGCAGGTTATACGAACGCGGTCGCATCGCTGGGAACGGCGCTGACCGAGCAGCATGCGGCGCTTCTGAAGCGGTATACGGATCAGGTCATTCTGACCTACGACAGCGATGGCGCGGGCGTCAAAGCGGCGCTGCGGGCGATTCCGATCCTCAAGCGGGCAGGAATTTCAACTAAGGTATTGAATATGCGTCCGTATAAGGATCCAGATGAATTTATGAAAAACCTGGGAGCAGAGGAGTTTGAAAAGCGGATCGAGACGGCTAGAAACAGCTTTCTCTATGAGATCGATGTGCTGAAAGCCGGCTTTGATATGGTAGATCCGGAGCAGAAGACGGCATTTTACAATCAGACGGCGCGCAAGCTGCTTGAATTTGGCGAGGCGCTGGAGCGGGATAATTATATACAGGCGGTTTCGCGGGAATACTTTATCAATTATGAAGATCTGCGGCGGCTGGTCAACCAGCTCGGAAGCCGGTATGGCGTCGGGGAGGTAGGCGGAAGCGTCGGCAGTACCGGGGCAGTGGCGGAAAACCGCGGTGCTGGAAATGCAGAGTTTCCGGGAAATGCGGGACCGGCGGTGAGACCGGTGGGCAGGAAGAAGGAGAAGGACGAGGGCATCCGCCGTTCAGAACGCCTGCTTCTTACATGGCTGATTGAAGAACCATCGCTGTATGCCCGGATCAAGGACATCATCGGACCGGAGGATTTTGTAAAACCACTTTATAAAGAAGCGGCAAAAGCTGTATTTGAGGGTCTGGAAGCTGGAAATGTCAATCCGGCGGCGATTTTGAACCGCTTTATCGACGACGAGGGCAATTATAAAGAAGTCGCGGCGCTTTTCAATGCAAGTCTGGAAGAATCCTTAAACAATGAGGAGCAGAAAAAGGCATTTGCGGAGACGGTGCGCCGGATCAAGAAGAACAGCCTCGACGATCAGATCCGGCGGGCGTCGGATTTGAATGAGCTGCAGCGGCTCATACGGGAACAGGCGGGATTGTCTTCGCTCGTAATTACGTTGGAGTGATTGCGGATTGGGAAAATTGGGTTACTGTACACGGGTAGGCACTTTTGGAACCGAAAGTGCCGTAAGAAAACGT
>OIWV01003242.1_pt1 | contig 10768 bp, 8 predicted proteins | sample 1587751 | NCBI WGS metagenome assembly OIWV01 (sample SAMEA3888913, study PRJEB22519) | human gut metagenome | biome: human gut; feature: human-associated habitat; material: faeces | place: Denmark | collected 2010 | reverse complement strand
AATTCTGTTATTTTACAATTTTCTATATCTAGCTTTACTCCATTTACATATTTGCTATAATCTTGTGTATTTAGGTCTATTCTATTATTATGTTTAAATATTTCTTCTATAGAAATTATGCAAGAGTAGTCTTTATTCTCTATTTTTTCTTTTAGTTTTTCTACAGTAATTGCATTTTCTATCTTAAAATCTCCAACCACAGTTCTTTTTAACTCTTTCATTAAGCCAACTGTTCCAAGCTTTTCTGCTATATCCTCGCATAAACTCCTTATGTAAGTTCCTTTTGAACATTGCACTCTAAAGCTTATTTGTTTTTCTGTTTTATTTATGTTTAGAAGCTCAATATCATATATTTCTATTTGTCTTGGCTCTAATTTTACCTCTTGTCCTTTTCTTGCATATTCATATAGCTTTTTCCCATTTATTTTTATTGCAGAATAAATTGGTGGAGTTTGTTCTTGTTTTCCAATAAATGTTTTTAAAATTTCTTTTACATATTGCTCTTCTAAGCTTTTATCTGGAACTTCTTTTTCTTCTATTACTTCTCCCTCTACATCTGCTGTCGAAGTTTTTTTGCCTAATTCTAATACAACTTCATATTCTTTATCATGGTTTATTAAATATTTAGAAATTTTAGTTGCTTCTCCAATTAAAAGTGGTAATACACCTGTTGCGTTAGGATCTAATGTACCAGTATGTCCCACTTTAGAATTTGTTAGTTTTTTTACTTTATAAACTACATCATGTGATGTACAGCCTTTTTCTTTGTTTATTAAAATTATTCCGTTCAATTTAATGCTCCTTTTCACCCAAAAAGGGACGTCCCTATTGGGCGTCTCTTAAATTTACTTTAAACAGCTTCTTATTCTGTTTATCATCTGGTTTTTTACTTGTTCTATAGTACCTGGTAAATTGCTACAACCTGCTGCACGTAAATGTCCGCCACCACTAAACATCATTGCAACTTCTGCTGCATTTACATAGTTTTTAGAACGTATTGATGCTTTTATTCCTTTGCTGGTTTCTCTTAAGAATAGCGAAACTTCAACACCTTCAACATCTCTACCATTTTCTACAATTCCGTCGTAGTCTCCGTTTTCGGCTCCAACTTTTTCTTCGTCTGCCTTTGTTATGTATGTGTAGGCTATTTTGCCCTCTTCTAAAAACTCAAGTCTTTCAAGTGCAATTCTGTGTAATTCAAATTTAGCTCTTGTCTTGCTTGAATATACCTTATCATATATTTGTGATACTTTTACACCTTTTTCGCATAGTTCTGCAACAAATCTAAAAGTTTCTGCTGTAACTGTTGAATATCTAAATCCACCTGTATCTGTGATTATTCCTGCTAAGATGCAAGTTCCTATTTCTTTAGTAACTTCTATTCCAAAGTAACTAAATGCGACTAATAATAATTGGGCACATGCTGGTGAATCTTGGCTTATGAAGTTATAATCTGCATACATTGTGTTACTACTGTGGTGGTCTATTGCAACCTTTACTTTTGCATTATCAAAATATTTTGCAAATCCATTTAATAACTTGATGCTTGCACAATCTAAAGCTATTGCTAAATCGTATTCTTGTATGTCAGATTCTTTCTTTATTTTTTCTACTCCTGGCAAAAAGCTGAATGCACTTGGATACTCTGGTATTATTACGTCTGCTTCTTTGTTTAATTGCTCCAATGCCAATTTCATAGCAAGTGCACTTCCAATGGCGTCACCATCTGGATTTTCATGCACTACTATTGCAATGGTATTTGCTTTTTTTATTTCTTCTAAAATATTATCTAAAGTCATTATTGTTCCTTCCTATATAGACTTTTAGGGACCGCATAATAAAAGTTGTGCTGTCCCTAAAAATATTATTTTTTCTCTTTTATTGCCTTATCTTGTTCACTAATTTGCTTTAAAATATTATCTATTCTTTCTCCATGTTCTATTGAATCATCATATTCAAATACAAGCTCTGGAGTAATTCTTAAATTTACCATTCTAGCAACTTGTGATCTCATAAAGCCTGCAGAGTCTTTTAACCCTTGCATAGTTTTTTCTACGCTTTTTGAATTTAACATACTTACATATACTTTCGCATATTTTAAGTCTGGTGTTACTTTTACTCTTGTAACACTTATCATTCCTGTAACATCAGGATTTTTCAATTCATAAGTTATTATTTGGCTTAAGGCTTTCATTAATTCTTCATTAACTCTGCCAAGTCTAGCTTCATTTTTACTCATTTTCTCTAAAATTTCCTTTCTTCGGTTTTAGATTATTTGTTCATTCCATGTTCTTGAGAAATTTGTTGTACTTTTGATTTTTTAGTTCTTTTTATTTCTTCCATTACGAATACTTCTATAATGTCGCCTTCTTTAATATCGTTGTAATTCTCAATTTGAAGACCACATTCGAACCCTTTAGCAACTTCTTTAACGTCATCTTTAAATCTCTTTAATGATGCAAGTTTGCCTTCGTGTATTACAACATCTTCTCTTATTACTCTTACTCCTGCATTTCTTTCAACTTTTCCGTCTTTTACGTATCCACCAGCGATTGTTCCAACATTTGAAACCTTGAATGTTTGTCTTACTTCTACATTTCCGATTACTTTTTCTTCGTAAACTGGGTCTAGTAATCCGTTCATTGCAGCTTCAACATCTTCTAATGCTTGATAAATTACAGAATATAACTTGATTTCTACTCCTTGTTTTTCTGCAACTTCTTTTGCTGTTGCGTTTGGTCTTACGTTAAATCCTATTATTATAGCCTTTGCAGCTTTTGCTAGGTTAACATCAGATTCATTTATAGCTCCTGCATTTGAGTGTATTACTTTTACTGCAACTTCGTTATCAGATAATTTTTCAAGAGATTGCTTTAATGCTTCTGCTGTACCTTGAACATCTGCTTTTACAATTATATTTAATTGTTTTAAGTTTTCGTGTTCCATTTGCTCGAATAGATTGCTTAATGTTACTTTGTTGTATGCATTCATAGCATCTTCTCTTGCTTTTCTTTCTCTTCTTTCTATTAAGTGTTTAGCCATTTTTTCATCTTTAACTTCATAGAAAGTTTCTCCTGCTTCTGGTACTTTTGTAAGTCCCATAATTTCTACTGGTGTAGAAGGACCTGCACACTTAACACGTTTTCCTTTATCGTCTTTCATTGCCCTAATTCTACCAATTGATGTTCCAACAACTACTGTATCTCCAACGTCTAAGCTTCCTCTTTGTACTAATACAGATGCGATAGGACCTTTTGCTTTATCTAGTCTTGCTTCTATTACAACACCTTTAGCTTGCTTATTTGGATTTACTTTTAAATCTTGCATGTCTGAAACTAATAATACCATTTCTAGTAATTGGTCTATGTTGATATGTTGTTTTGCAGAAATTTCTACAAATACTGTATCTCCACCCCATTCTTCTGGAACTAATTCATATTTCATTAATTCTTGTTTTACCTTTTCTGGGTTAGCTCCTGGTACATCAATTTTGTTTATTGCAACTATTATTGGAATTCCAGCTGCTTTAGCATGGTTTATAGCTTCAACAGTTTGTGGCATTACACCATCATCTGCTGCAACAACAAGTATTGCAACATCTGTAATTTGAGCACCTCTAGCACGCATACTTGTAAATGCCTCGTGTCCTGGTGTATCTAAAAATGTAATTTCTCTTCCATTTATTGATACCTTGTATGCACCAATATGTTGTGTAATTCCTCCGGCTTCGCCTTCTATTACATTTGTTTTTCTAATTGCATCTAGAAGTGATGTTTTACCATGGTCAACGTGTCCCATAACAACAACTACTGGAGCTCTTTGAACTAAGTCTTCTGCCTTATCTTCTGACTCGTCAAATAGTATATCTTCTTCTTTAACTTCTTCCTTCTTGTTGGCTGTTACACCAAATTCTTCTGCTACTAAGAAGGCTGTATCGAAATCTAGCTCTTGGTTTATAGTTGCCATTATTCCTAATCCCATAAGCTTTGTTATTACTTCACCACTTGTTTTCTTTAACTCTGCTGCTAGGTCTTTAACACTTATGCTCTCTGGAATTGTTATTTCTGTTAGCTTAAATATTTTTTGCTTATTTCTTTCCTCAGTATTTTTCTGGTTTTTACGTTTACCTTTCTTACCACGTTCTGTTGATAAATCGTAGTAATCAAGCATTCCACCTTCTTGGTCTCCAAACATGTTAGAAAGCTTATCTACTTGTTTTAAATTCTTTAACTTGCCCTCATCATATTCTTCTTCACCATTGAATCTTCTAGACTTATTCTTATTTTGCTTATTTTCATCATATTTATTGCTCTTAGCCTTGAAACTTGCCTTTGTAGAATAATCTCTTTGGCTTTCTTTTTCAACAATTTCAGTCTCTAATATATCGTTAATTTTTTTGTCTAATCTCTTCTCATCTAATGGTCTCCTATTGAAACTACCATTGTTGTTCCTGTTAAAGCCATTATTATCACGATTATTATTTCTGTTAAAGCCATTGTTGTCACGGTTATTTCTGTTAAATCCGTTATTATCACGGTTATTTTTATTATAACCATTATTGCCATTATTAAATCTATTATTTTGGCCATTTTGATTATTTTGTCTGTAACCATCTCTTGATTGATTATTATTTTGGAATCTATCATTTCTATTGAAGTTATTGTTTCTTTGGAATTGGTTTCTGTTATTGCTAAAGTCTCTGTTACCATTATTATTTCCAAATTCTCTATTTCCATTATTGAAGTTATTTCTTCTTTGGAAAGAATCGTTTCTTGAATACTCGCCTCTGTTGTCGTTTCTAGAATTTTCGCCTCTATAATTGTCATTTCTGTCATGAGCTTCGGTTCTATCATTCTTTACAACTTCAGTTTTAGAACTTTCTGCTTTTACAGCTTCTTGCTTTACTTCTGCTTTAACTTCTGGCTTTGGAGCTTCTGTTTTTACAGTTTCAGCCTTTACTGTTTCTGCCTTTGTAGTTTCGGCTTTTTCTACTTTTGCAGTTTCTGTTTTTACTTCGGTTGTAGTAGCTTTAGCAGTACTCTCTTCCTTCTTAACTTCTTCTTTCTTTGCAATTTCGGCTTTTGCATCTGCCTTTGGCTTTTCTTCTTTTTTACCAAGTCCAAATAATTCATTTACTGTAAGAGGTTTATTAGGTTTATTTCTGTAAACAATGTTATAATCGTTGTTATTTCTTCTTTTTACAAAACCTACATCTTTTCTTTCTTCAGCTTTCTTATTGTCTTTCTTAGAATCCTCTTCATCATTTAATATAACTTCTCTTCTAATAATTACTGGAGTATCTTTTTTGTTATCTTTCTTTGTTTCTTTTTTTGTTTCTTTTTTTGTTTCTTTCTTATTTTCCACTTTATTTTCCTTTTTCACATTATTTTTATTATTTTTTGAATATGCATTTCTAATTTCTGTTGCTTGTTCATCAGTCACATTACTTAAATGGCTTGTTACATCTATGCCTAGCGACTTTGCTTTTTCAAGTACATCTTTGCTTGACATTCCTATTTCTTTTGCTAGTTCGTGAATTTTTATTTTACCCAATAATTCCACCCCCTATATTTATTCTTGTGCTTAATTCCTTTTTATTTTCTCTATTTATCAATAATTACACCTCTTAAGCTTTCATAAATTTCGTTGTTTATTTCTGTTTCAAAGCTTCTGCTCAATCTCTTTGACTTTATGGCCTTTTCCAAACATTCTACATTATTACATATATATGCACCTCGTCCTTCAGCCTTTCCTGTTTTGTCTACGAATATTTTGCCGTCACTCTGCTTTACAATTCTTATCAATTCATTTTTAGGTTTTGCTTCATTGCAACCTAAGCAAGTTCTTTGTGGTATTTTCTTCAAGTATCACACTTCCTTTTATTCTTCGTCTTTATTTTCTTCTGATGTTTCAACGTTTTCTACTTCGTTTGCCTCTTCTACATTTGTTTCATCAACGTTTTCTGCATCTGCAGTTTCTTCTTTTTCTTCACCATTTGCTTGTAGCTCTTGTATCATTTCTCTAAATTGAGATTCACTCTTTATGTCTATTTTCCAGTTTGTTAATTTAGCTGCAAGTCTTGCATTTTGTCCTGCTTTACCAATAGCTAATGATAATTGATCATCTGGAACTATTACTTGGGCAAATCTTTCTTCATCTTTAATATCAACAGCCATAACTTTTGCTGGAAGTAAAGCTTCTGCAATGTATGTAGATGGATCTTCATTCCATTCTATTACATCTATTTTTTCTCCGCTTAATTCATTTATTATATTTTGAATACGAATTCCTTTTTGTCCAACACAAGAACCAACTGGGTCTATGTTTTCATTTGGAGAATATACTGCAACTTTACATCTCTTTCCTGGGTCTCTTGAAATACTCTTAATTTCGATTAAACCTTCATAAATTTCTGGAATTTCAAGCTCGAATAATTTTCTTAAGAAATCATTATTTGCTCTTGAAACTATTATTTGTGTTGAGCCTTTTGCACCTTTTTCAACATTTGCAACACAAGCTCTTAGTTTTTGATTTACATAGTAATGTTCTGTTGGTATTTGCTCTTTAATTGGCATTATACCTTCAATTTTTCCTAAATCTAATACAACAATGTTCTTATCAACTTTTTGTACTATACCAGAAACTATTTCGCCTTTTTTCTCGTTGAATTCGCTAAATATTACTTCTCTTGAAGCTTCTCTTATTCTTTGAACTATAACTTGCTTTGCTGTTTGAGCTGCAATTCTACCAAAGTTCTTTGGCATTAATTCTTTTTCAACAACATCTCCCTCATTATATCTTGGGTCAATTTTCTTAGCATCTTCTACTGAAATTTGTGTATCCCAATCTTCAACTTCGTTTACTACATTAAGTTCTTCATAAACGTGTGTCTCACCTGTTTCACGGTTTAGAGTAATTTTTACGTTGTCTGATGTAACATCAAAATTTCTCTTATATGCTGTAACTAAAGCTGTTTCTATAGATTCTATAACATAGTCTTTTTTTATTCCTCTTTCTTTTTCAAGTTCATCTAGTGCCATTATTAATTCTGTACTATCAATTCCTTTGTTTTCTACCTTTTTTACATTCTTCTTCATTTTCCAATCATTCCTTTCAATTATATTATTCCCATTTAAAAGCCCTTTTCATCGAGCTAATGTTACTTCTTTCTATTGTAATTTCTTCTTCATTTATGATTAATGTAATGGTCTTTTCGTCAAATTGTTTAAGATTTCCCTCAAACTCTTTTTGCTTATTTAATGGTTTAAACAATTTCACATCTATATCTTTTCCAATATGTTCTTGCAACTGCGAATCTTTTCTAATATGTCTTTCTACTCCAGAAGACGAAATTTCAAGAAAATATTGGTCTTTTATATAATCCGCTTCATCTAGCATATCTGTAATTGCATTGTTTACCTTTTCGCAATCATCTAAACTAATTCCAGTATCATTATCTATAAATATTCTTAAATAATTGTCTTTGCCTTCTTTTACGTACATAACATCGTACACTCTGTAACCAAGTTCATTTATTGGCTTTGTAACGAGCTCTTCTACTTTTTCTTCTATTTTAGACAAGATATACCTCCCTATATTCATATTAAATATTGTCTTATAACATTGTAGAAGAGTGGAATTTGTTTCCACTCTTCTGCCGTACTTCTTATGTCAATATTATTATACCCTTTTTATGGAAAAAATGCAAGGGTTTTCAGAAATTTTCTTATAATTCTATTCTTTCTTCTCTCACTCTATTTACTAATGCCTTTAATTTTTTGTTTTCTTCTTTTTCTAGTTTTGGATCATTCATTTCTATTTTTAGTGCAAGTTCTTGTACTAATTTTAGTATTTTAACATCTTCAAATATATTTGCTATTCTGAATTCTGGTAGTCCATGTTGTTTTGTTCCGAAGAATTCTCCAGAGCCTCTTAGTTCTAAGTCTTTTTCTGCTATTTTAAAGCCATCTTCTGTTGTTGTCATTGTTTTCATTCTTTCTCTTACTATTGCAGAATTACTGTTATATTTTAGTATACAATATGACTTAAATTCTCCTCTTCCAACTCTTCCTCTTAATTGGTGTAACTGGGCTAGGCCAAATCTTTCAGCATTTTCTATTACCATTATGTTTGCATTTGGTACATCCACCCCAACCTCAATTACAGTTGTAGAAATTAGTATGCTTATTTTATTTTCTTTGAAGTCTTGCATTACTTGTTCTTTATCTTTTGGTTTCATTTTTCCATGTAATATTTCTACATTATAATCCTTAAACACTTCGTTCTTATAATTTTCTGCTAGTTTTTCTACAGATTTTACATCCATCATTTCTTCGTTTTCATCTACAAACGGACATACTATGTATGCTTGTCTACCTTCGTCCACATTTTTCTTTATAAACTGAATTATTCTATCTGTCATATTTTCTTTTACTGCTATTGTATCAATCTTTTTCCTGTTTGGTGGCAGTTCATCTATTATGGAAATATCCAAATCTCCATATACTATTATCGCTAGTGTTCTTGGAATAGGAGTTGCAGTCATTACTAGTACATCTGGATTTTTTCCTTTACCAGCAATTACACTTCTTTGTTTTACGCCAAATCTGTGTTGCTCATCTGTTACTACTAGTCCTACATTTTTAAACTCTACATTTTCTTGTAAAAGAGCATGAGTTCCAATTAATATGTCTATTTCACCATTTTTTAATTTTTCTAGGAGTATGCCTTTCTGTTTTTTTGTTAGACTGCTTACTAGTAATCCACAACGTATTCCAAATGGCTCTAATATTTTATTAAAATTATTTATGTGCTGTGTTGCAAGTATTGTTGTTGGAGCCATTACTGCAACTTGATATCCACTCTTCACAGCCTTATATGCTGCAATCATTGCAACTACGGTCTTACCAGAACCAACGTCTCCCTGCAAAAGCCTATTCATTGGCTTTTCCGATTCCATGTCATTATCTATTTCTTCAAGAACTCTTAGTTGAGCTTTTGTTAGTTTGAATGGTAATGTGTTTATTACATCTGACATATGTACATCTTTGCTGTATTTTATGCCTCTTATTTCATTATCATATTGTTCCTTCAAGCTTAATAAAGCAAGTTGAAATGTTAGCAATTCTTCAAATACTAACCTATTTCTTGCTCTCGCCAAATTTTCCATTTTGCTTGGAAAGTGAATTTCTCTTACTGCTTGATCTAGTTCCATTAAATGATAATCTTTAGTTATATATTCTGGTAATGTTTCTTGTAATTTCGCATTTACCATCGAAAGTGCATTTTCAACAGCTTGCCTTATCGCTGAGTCTGGCAATCCTTTTGTAGTAGAATAAACAGGCACAATTTTACCTGTATTCTTGCTTTTTCCTTCCTCATCAAAAACAGGTGACGCCATTTCTATTTGCCCCAGTTTTTTAGTAACTTTTCCAAAAAATCTATATTTCTCGTGTGCATGAATTACATTTCTCATATAATCCTGATTAAACCACGTAATTAAACATCTACCAGTATCGTCCTGCACCATAACTTTTGAAACAGACATATTTCTTCTTAATTTAAAAACGGTTGCAGCAGTTACCGTCACAGCCTCAATAAGAGCATCTTCTCCATCTTGAAGCTCCTCTATCTTTTTTATTTTTGTTCTATCCTCATACGTTCTCGGATAATAATTAATCAAATCTTCAACAGTATTTACACCAATCAGGCTTAATAACTTTGCCCTACTCGGTCCAACCCCCTTAATATATTGAACACTCTGTTTTAAATCAATCATAAGTACTTCCATTTCTTGCTTTGCAAATTCATTTTTAATTTATAACAAAAATTTTTTCATAGCTATAATGATAAAAACTTCATTGAACCAATAATAACACAAACAAGTGTTTTTGTCTAGTATTATTTTTAAAAATATTGCAAGAAAATACCATTTTAATCTCTTATTTTTTTATTGACATAGACTTTTATTGTGTTTATAATAAATTTAAGAAATGAACATAGAGGTAATAACATAAGATGCAAACTTTAAAAGTTAGAGAAAAAAAAGTTAGTGTACATACATATAACTATGATAATATAATTGAATTTTTAAATATAACAAAAGATATTTTAGAAAATCCTACAGTAAAACAGATGAAAAATTTTAGGCAACACTACGATTGTTCTTGTTATGAGCATTGTTTAGAAGTTGCCTATTGGTCATATTTATTTTGCAAAAAATATGGCTGGGATTATGTTTCTGCAGCTAGAGGTGCAATGCTACATGATTTATTTTTGTATGACTGGAGAGGTTCTAAAAAGAAACTGCATTTAAAACATTTTCATGCTTTTCTTCACCCTCAAATTGCTTTATATAATGCAGAAAAACTATTTAATTTAAATGATAAAGAAAAAGACATAATCGTAAAACACATGTGGCCTGTAACTTTGTTAAGTATTCCTAAATATAGAGAAAGCTTTTTGATTACTATTGTTGATAAACGCAGTGCCTTAAAGTCCTTTTTCGAATACAACAAAAAACAATTTTTAAACACAAAGTTTTATAGATATGCATACATATTTTTTACTGGTTTATTGTTTAGAATATTTTAGCACTATCATCTTTTATAGAGTAATGTAATCAAATTCAAATTTAAAAAATTAAGGTAAAAGTGACTTTTAAAGAATCATTTAGAATCTCTGGTTAAGAGCACCATACCGCAATTTTTAATAATTTGGATTTAATTTTTTAAAATAAGTTAATAATCTGCATTGCTTCTTTATCTCT
>OIWV01003240.1_pt1 | contig 10780 bp, 10 predicted proteins | sample 1587751 | NCBI WGS metagenome assembly OIWV01 (sample SAMEA3888913, study PRJEB22519) | human gut metagenome | biome: human gut; feature: human-associated habitat; material: faeces | place: Denmark | collected 2010 | reverse complement strand
ACAAAGGAACTGCCCTTTTCAATATTTAATTTTCCGAAAACTTAATTACGCTAACTTTCCTTGTTTTATTTTGAGCCAAGATTATCATTCTTCCTTGGAAACTTCAATATATTCTGGAAAATTGCCGCGTCACAGCATGCATTATCACGAAATTGCCGTGTACACAACGACGTAATGATAACAACAGTGCATATACGTTCAGCAAACATATATCTGCGATAGTATCAGTCCCACAAAAAAGGGACGATTTCTCGCCCCTTACCCACTCTCATTCCTGACTACTGTCAGGATAAGATATCGTATAGTATTGTCGGATCAACTGCCGCTTCAAATTCTGTGGATACACTTTCTCCTGGTCTACCCCTGCTCTTTCTGCCAACAACTTCATCTGTCTCCATATGTATCCCCGGTCAATCACATTTCCACTGGAGGTCCGAAAGATCACTCCCGTCTGCAGTCCCTGATGAGCAATATATTCCTCCAGTCCCTGTAGCAACAGCTCCGGCAAATAAATATCATACTCCTCACCGGCACGAAGCACCGGCACAAAGCCATCCTGTACCGCCTCTACAGTCAGATTACCCAGTTCACTGATCCGAAGCTCTGTACCACCCAAAATCTGAATCAGCTGCACCATACGGTAATCCTTCCTCTCCAGTGCCGTATCAACCAACCGTTTATATTCCTCCGGCGTCAAACGAAGCAGCCTCTCCTGATTACTCTTTTTGCGAATCTTTAAGCTTTTGCAGTAAATATCGGTCCGCCCCAGAAATTTACAGAAAGATTTGATACCGGCAATGACAGAATTTACACTTCTTATCTCGTAACCGGCATCAATCAGACTCTGCAAATATTCATCCGTCGCCGCCTGGGTAAACTCTCTTTGTTTTTCCAATAAAAATGTGCGGAACTTCATAATGTCCCGCACATACTTTTTAATTGTATTGATGTTCTTGTCCGATTGGACAAGATAAGATTCAAAATTCGAAATATCTGTTGGGGTTATTGAATACATAAAAACCTCCGTAAAATGCTGTTATATATGGTTCTCCTTTTTTTCTTGGGGTTTCTACTACACTCCCCAACATTTCCTGTAGTTCTTCTTTCTTTTCTGGGGACATCCCCAGCAAGTCCTAAATTTACGACTTGCGAAACCACTGTTGCCACCGGTCCGATGCTATAATGGCATCATATTGTTCTTCCCACGGACAATAAATAAAACTTAGGAGGTAGCAACAATGGCTACGAAAATCGTAAATTCCTTGGCCGGTCTCCCGGCAGAGGTAACCGTCAAGAAACTGGTACACCGCTCTAACTACGAGGAACTCCGGATCTCCTTCCCTGAATCAGAACGGATTTGTCCCCACTGCGGCTCTCATGACTGCACCATCAAGGATTCCGACAGGGACTCCAGTGAGATAATCTCTGCTGATGCCGTGATTATCTCACAACGATTTGTTCCTATCGTCGCAAATACTACAAATGGCAGACCAGAAATTGCATCCGCAACTTTCTGGTCGCCCCGTCGCTTGGCTCCTCAAAAAAGTACTGTATACCACTCTGCAGTCCATCACAGGTCAACTCACCTGCACATGCAGCGAAAACGCTACTACTGCAAGTCCTGCCATCGTACTTTCATGCAGCATCCGGAATGGCTTCATCCGATTCTTCACATCACACAGCTTCTCTACATCGACATCTGTCTCTCACTGACGAAAATGCAGTCTCTCAGATCTGTGGCAGAAGAAAACGGCGTATCGGAATCCATCGTCTACTCCATCCTCGACCTGATCAGCTTTGATACCATAAGCAAGCTTCCACAAACTATCGCCATTGATGAGTTCAAAGGCGACAGCGGCGTCTGGGACAGTGACAGACAACACTGGATCAAAGACAAATACCACACCAACATCGTTGATGGTGATGCCCGTTCCGTAATTAATGTCCTTCCTGTGATCCGGGCTGCTGACCTCAAAAAATACTTCCGTCAGTTTCCCAAATCCGAATGCGACCAAGGGCAAAACCAACGTTTTGCCCTATAAGAATTTCTTCGAAATTCTTGACGCAATCCCTCCACATTACAGCCTTAGTAATCATCAGATAAAAGTCCGCTTCTACTGCTGTGACATGCACAACGGCTTCGTCTCTGTTGCAAGGGAGATCTTTCCCCATTCTATCATCTGCATTGATATGTTCCATGTCATCAAACATCTGAATGACTGCGTCAGCGAGATCCGCCGTCAGACCCAGCATGATCTGGAACCATCTGATCCCGACTACAGGCTGCTGAAAGGTTCCATGCGCATGCTTGTCACAAAACAATCCGGCATTGACACCAAATATGATCTGAAAGCTCCTGTTGTAAAAAAACGGATTGCAAAGCTCCTGCAAACCTATCCTGATCTGAATGAAGCCTATCAGGCTCTCCAAAGCTTCCACTGCATAAATGATATGACCATGCCTGTATTCCAGCGTGCCCAGCTGACCGAATGGCTCGATGTCTACTGTTCCTCCGAAGTTCCCGAAGTACGCCATGTTGCTAACATGATCCGGCACTAGCGCGGATACATACAGAACACTTGGAAGTATAATAAATCCAACGGTGTCTGTGAGAGCTACAACAACCGGATCAAAGTCCTGAAACGAACCTGTTATGGACTTCACAACTTCGAGTCCTTCCGAAAACGGATCCTGCTCACATGCGGTCCCACACAATTTGTCACCAATCCGTCGGTTCTTTTTCAGCGTAACCGCACAAAGAAAGTGGGGCTATTGCGAAAATCCTTATATTCAAGATTTTCGCAACAACTATGATCAACCGTAATGAACCATTTCCTGACAAGCTCTACATCCAGGAACTTGAAGCAGAGCTTGCAACAGCAGAAAATACCATCCATGAAGCTGAGAAATCATTTCAAATCCTCAGAAATGATTACCATGATCTTCAGGAGTATGTCTCTATCCTTCAAGATATCCTCTTGAAATACGGAATCTCATTTCCAGAGCTTTACAGCTAATTGGAGATCCGGCAGTAATAAACTGCCCATGTCGTGATCAAAAAGTCAGGAGGCAGATACTTAAAAATTTCTACTAAAAAAAGGACTATCTCGTCCTCTTATACGCATATAGGGTGATCGTTATATATCCAAATATCCACTTCTTTTTTTGACCATCACATGGTCAGTTTATTAAAGTTACCCTTTTTTCCCATTATTCAATTTAAATAAGCTATCCTTCCTTATTTTTCAGTACTTTCATGGTATTTTACCCCACATCTTAATGAAGAGCCCCCATAATATATGTTTCATGTTCCACTTCTTTCTTTTGGGTTATTCTGTTTTCCCTTATAATATATACTTCTTTAACAATGTAATATGATGCATAATCCAAGCAGAACAAAAAGATAATATCACAAACAAAATCCAAAATATAACAACTCCAATAAAATAAAAATTTCCAAAACACAAAGGAGTAATTTTTAAAAACTTATAAAAGAAATTAATAAAAACCGGATGTATAAGATATACAGCAAAACATAATCTGTCGATTTTCCACACATTTTGTTTCCTCTTACATGTTATTCCTTGGAACATCATAAATATTGATATCGAAAGCAAAACAATTACTGGAGAATTATAACCAAAATATTCTTGCACTTCATAATTTTCAATTAACATACCTCCCCCTACAATACAAACCACGGAAATTAAAATAAAGATACTACATATTTTTTTATTGCAAAAACAGGTATCCCTATCCGTTAGATATTTTCCCAATAAAACATAAAAAATAGCAAATCCTCCTATGGGAATTTCAAATGCAATCGATACGCCTAATATGTTGTCAAAAATGCATTTACAAAAATCAAAAATAAATAAAATCCAAATAATATAACGTACCGTCGCTTTTTCTGCATTATTAACAAATGTTTTCAAAATCGGAAGAATCAAATATATTCCAATCAAAGTATATAAGTACCACAAATGACTCCAACTATTTCCTGTAATAACATTTCCTATAGCCTCCTCAAGTATAACAAATGAAATTTTTCTATTCTTCACAAAAATTTCTAACATAGAAAATGGAACTCCAAATGTAAATAATGCTAATACAATACGTCTAGAATATTTATTAACACACGCCTTAAATGTTATGAATTTATTAGAATCTAATAACAGCACTCCCGTAATCATAAAAAATACGGGCACTGCCCAATTCATCAAAAAATTATTAATACTAAAAAACCGCATTTTTTCTGCATCAATCAAAAAAATATCTCTGTTATTAGATATTGTATTGTTAGTATGTAAAAACACTACTGCCAATGTAGCCGCTATCCTTAAGATTGATATGTCAACCCGCATGTTTCTCTTTTCCATTCTGAAGTCTCCTATATCTTTGTGTTTCTACTTTCGATTCTCATTTTTTCTTGGTGATTCTACCTTCGGTTCTCCTTTTTTCTTGGTGTTTCTACTTTCTTTTCTGGGGTTCTCTCAAAAATCCCCAGCTTTTCCAGTAGTTCTTCTCCCAAATGTGGGGTTGCACAAATTCTCCTCATTTTCATGGGGTTTCTACTACACTCCCCAACATTTCCTGTAGTTTTCAGTGTAACCGCACAAAGAAAGTGGGGCAATTGCGAGAATCCATATATTCAAGATTTTCGCAACGGCTGTGATCAATCACATAATGACTATAAACAGACCTACAGATCATTTTCAAGCAAGTTCTACGTTAAAGACTCGAAACGAAACTTGCAGTGGAAAAAAACACCATCCATGAAGCCGAAGAATCATTTCAAATCCTCAGAAATGATTACCGTGATCTTCATTCAGGAGTAATAAAACTTAGGAGGCCGCAACAATGGCTACGTAAATCGTAAATTCCTTAGCAAGTCTCCCAACAGAAGTAACCATTCAGAAACAGGTACACCCATCTAACTATTAGGAACTTTTGATCTCCAGTTCTACTTTTTTACTTTTCCTTTTCTGCTCGCTCCATTTCAAGCTTAAAATCATGTAACATATCTACGTAATTATACTTAGGTTGATACCCCAATTCTTCTACTGCAGGTGTAATGTCCATAATATACTGTGGGGCATTCGGCTTATCTGGTCTCATGACAATGTTAGACTTTTTCCCTTCCTTACCAAAGACCTCCACCATTCCTTTAATTTGATCAACAAGCGATGTTCCCACACCTGTTCCCACATTGTAATATCCACACTCCCTATCAACAAAGACAGCCTTGTAAAGCATCTGGCAAAAATCTTTTACATATACCATATCCTTCACTCGATTAGGATCCCCCCATACTTCTACTGTTTCACCAGCCCTTGCCTTGTCAATCAATAAACGGTATCCAACTTTTCTTTTCAGTCCATCTACATAATACATATCCTCAGGAGAATACAAATAAATCGTAGGCAAACGGAATATAAATCTTTTCAGTCCATACATTTGATGATAATTTTCAATCATATCGACCGCAAAATTTTTAGACATAACATAAATAGTATGATCATTTGTAAAACTAAATTTACGAGGCAAATCCGCTGTCAGTAATGGATTTTCTTCTCCATAATCTTTTATGTCGCCAAAACTTTGCGCAAAAAGAATCCTATCTGCGCCATTTTCCCTACAATACTCAAGAATGTTTAGATTGCCAATAATATTAACATCAATATATTTATATGGGTTATAGCCTTTCATTCTAGCAGGCATTGCTCCAGCAAGGTCAACCACCGCATAAATATCTTTGGGTAATTTAGAAAAGTCATCTTTATTAGTAATATCAACCCGATAATATGGAACACCTAATCGATCAAAGCAATCAGTCGCACGGGTGCCTGTTGCTATAATTCGATATTCATTTCCTGTATAATTATCTAAGAAATATCTAACAAAATACTTTCCTGTATCCCCACTGGCTCCAAAAACAACTATTTTCTTCATATATATTTCCTTTCATTGTATTACATCAATTTTACTTTGACATACTTGCTTTGATTCTTAAAAACTTCTGCAAGCACGACCACAATTCAGTTTCAATGCATCATCATAAAACATTTTCCTCTATAGGAATACAGTTAAATATAACCTCCTATTTCCCTATTCACTTTTTAATTCCTCGTATTATTTTAGATCAATATGCAGCCATTCCTGAGCTTTTCCCATAATCCTGTCAAGTTCTTCCCTGCTGTCAAACCTAAAAAACATATCCCCTAATGCCATATTGGCTCCAGTAAACGGTTTAACTATATCCCCTGATTTAGCAGCTAAATCAACAACCTTCAAATATTTTTCCCTAATATCGTCATCCACCCATACAGATTGTAAAATACCGCTTTCATGTGGGCGTGCATGTACAACCATCTCACACCAGTATCCATCACACTTTGTTTGTTTAACATTCTCAACTGGCATTCCCACTGCTTTTCTAACTTCATTTTCAATCAGATCAACACCATAAGCCATTCTTTGTAATTCAGCAATTTTACATCCACCACCTCTCGGTGATACCTCCATAATATATGGCTTTCCACCATTTCCAACACAAGTTTCAATATTATAGATTCCTGTATCCATTCCAAGAAGATCCATTAATCTTTGAGTTTCATTTGTAAGAAGATCCTGATGTTCTTTTTTCATCGATGAAGGCCATATAATATACGCAGGCGTATATGGGTTATCTGCTTCCTTGTCAAATAGCTGATCAGAATATGAAACAAATTCCAGTTTTCCATTAACTGTAAATAGATCTGCAGATGAATGAAATCCCTCAAATGTCAAAAAATCTTCAACAATAAAAGCTCCGTTATGCGATCCCTCAACAGCTATCTCAATTGCTTCTGCAAGATTATCTGGTGAATCTACTTTTTTTACTCCTTTGCTTCCTGCCGAATCAACTGGTTTAACAATTACCGGCCAATTAAAATAGTCTATGTCATCAAAAGGAGCTTTTTTATCAGTATATCGTTTTGCATGAGGACAGTTAAAATTATTGTCTATCAAAAACTTTCTAAATAAACCTTTATCCTGCAAAATGGAGGTAGACTGATATGAGCCCTGAAATGGTAATCCCATTTTCTCCGCGACATATGCAGCTGTCACCACACCAGGATCACAAGCAAATGACATTATTCCATCTATCTGCATTTGTTGTGCAACTTCTAATACTTCATCTTTTTCAATAATGCTGATATTACGATACTCATCTGAAATTTTATGTGCTTCGTTATCTGGCAGATAATCACAAGTAATCACATATATTCCCAACTTATGCGCCTCTTTAATTACAGGGATCAAATATCTAGATCCTCCCAACAACATCAATTTCTTCATCTCACAGCCTCCTTAATACTTACAATCTAAAATAATGTTACAAATTCTATCCACATCCTCAAGTGTCAGATCCGCATACAGCGGCAATGTCAGAACCCTCTTGCTGATATGCAATGCAACTGGCGTCTTTGTCACATCATACTTTCCATGGAAACATTCGAATGTGTTTGTCAGTGGATAGAAATATTTTCTTGCCCCGATTCCTTTTTCAGCCAATTTATCAAAAACTTCTGCACGGCTTGCACCAAAAAGTTTTTCTTCAAAAATCACCGGGAAATAAGCATAATTACTCTTAACATCTTCCTGAACACAATTAAGCTTAATGCCATCCACATCACCCAGCCGGTTGCGGTACTTCTCAACCACTGTCTTGCGTTTTGCAATCTCTTCGTCCACATGACGGAGATTACAAAGCCCCATGGAAGCGCAAAACTCATTCATCTTGGCATTTGCACCAATCGCCGGAACTTCTTCTGGACCATGAATACCAAAATTTTTCAATTCATAAAGCTTTTGTCCCAACTGCTTATCCTTAAAGCATGCTGCCCCACCTTCAATGCTGTTAAATACTTTTGTCGCATGGAAACTAAAGCAGGATACATCACCAAAGGAGCCAATGCCCTTGCCTTTGTATGTTTCGCCAAACGTATGTGCCGCATCGTAAATAACTTTCAACTCATATTTGTGAGCAATTCGTTCAATCTCTTCAATATTACAAACATTCCCGTACACGTGAACCGGCATGATTGCACAAGTACGATCTGTAATCAACTTCTCGATTTTGCTAGTATCCATACAGTATGTGTCCGGATCAATATCACAAAATACCGGTGTCAGACCATTCCGTACAATGGCATGCGTAGTAGAAGCAAAAGTAAAAGGAGAAGTTATCACTTCTCCTTGTAAATTCATTGCCTGTATGGCAAGTTCCAATGCCATATGTCCATTTGTAAACAGATCGATATTCTCAACGCCGAGATACTCACATAAATTTGACTGAAATTCTTTGTGTTTTGGCCCCATATTGGTCAACCAATGACTGTCCCACATGGGAGCAATCTCATTCATATATTCTTCCATTTCCGGCATTGATGAGCGCGTTACTAATATTTTATCTTCCATACAAAAGCCTCCTTACTTTTTAATAAACGATTTAACCATTCCAACTAGATATTCATATTCTTCTAATCTTAATATTGCTGAGACACCAATATAAATCACTGCTCCTACAACAGTCTGAATCAACAGTGTAATAATTATTGAGAAAGGTAAAAATCCGACAAAATAAACACATATTCCCATAATAACTGCCAGCAAAATACCAGGTGCAAAATCCCTTACCTGTTCCAAATACCCATAATTTAACAATTTTCTATTGGGCCATGAATTGATAATCTGACTTAGCACACTACTCAACAACAGGCTATATGCCATTGCCATAACACCAAACCACATAGTAGATAACAAAATGATCATTCCTGTTATCTTTTTTACAATTTCCAGGCGAAGAAACCAATCACTCCGCCCCATTGCATTAATTGCATTAAGATTTGCTGTATGTACCGGCCAAAACATATAAGTAATACAAAAAATACGCAAAAACGGAACACAGGGAAGCCATTTATCGGTAAGTACCAGTTTAACAATCGGTTCAGCACAAAACGCCAATCCCATCATAAGAGGAGCCATTACATACGTACTCGTTTTTATTGCCCTGCGTGTCATCTGTTTCACACGTTCTCTGTCATCCTGTACATTCGACATAGTCGGCAGCAATACACTATCAATTGATGTGTTTATATTTGTCACAACGATTTTAGGAAATTTATCTCCTTGGTTGTAAAATGCCAAATCCGTTGAAGTGTAAAATTTTCCAATTATCAAATTTCGAAGATTATTATAAACCGTATCCAATAATGCAGAAACAAGTAACTTCCAGCCAAATGTAAGCAACGATTTCAGTCTTTTCCAAGAAAACATTCTCTTTGGATGCCACTTTACTGTAATCCAAAGAATCAATGTGTCTATTGCTGCATTTGAAAGTTGTTGAGCAACCAAAGCCCACACTCCCAAACCGATGTAAGCCATTCCAATCCCAAGAAATGCCGAAAATATAGTTCCACCAATTGTAGAAAAGAAAAATCTCTTAAAAAGCAGGTTTCTGGAGACATATGCCTGTTGGATACCTTTAACTCCTGATATTACAAGTGTAAAACTGAGTACTCGTACAACAGAAGTAAGATTTCTATCTTCATAAAAAAGTGCAATATAGGGAGCCGCAATAAACATCCCCACATAAAGAATAATGCACACACAAAAATTAAAGTAAAATACAGAGGAAAAATCCAGATCATCTGCATCCTTCTTTTGTATTAATGCAGTTCCTAATCCACTATCCACAAACACCTGTAAAATGGCTGTAAATACTGTTACCAATGCAATGGTTCCGTAATCCTCTGGCACCAAAATACGTGCCAAAACAATAGAAACTATAAATGAAACAATTTGCGCTCCACTTCGCTCTGCAAATCGCCAAAAAAGATTTTGAATTACTTTATTCATGAGCTACTCCTCAAACCAATTTTAATTCCAGGGTAATTGGTTGAAATGGTCTTTGCAATACTCTAAAAATTTTATTATATTAAATTCATTATCTTTAGTTTTCTTATTTAATTCTTGAAATAATTTTTCCTTTGTTTGAACAGCATATTTTATCTCTTCCTTAGAATCACCATATGCAACTCCATAAACTCTATCATCATTTTTCAAATAATCTTCCCTCTTTTTTCCTCTTTCGACCATCACAATGGGAATACAACCACACATAGCAGCTATCCTCATATATGCTGTCTGAGTATCGTAACTATAGCAATACTTACATTGATTTAATATTTCTACTTTTTTTATCTCCGAATAATCATCAATGACTGGTCCATCAAAATAATCAGGTAAATCACATCTATTTATTCCCTTACGGATAATATAACAATTACCTTTACGTTCCCCATAATTTGTTTGTTTATATAAATTCTGATCATAATATGTTAAATAAACTTTTTTTCCATCGGGATTTAACTCCCAATCATTAAACACATCTCTAAATGTTATAAATAAATCATTTATTCCATAGTCTTTTTTATCGTGTAAATATAAGTTATGATATAAAAACCATCTGACAACATTTTTTGCATGCAAAATATTTCCTCTGACAACTTCTGGATAAACAACTATAGTTTCGTCGTCTACTCTCGGAATGATTTTACGTTTACACCCCTCAACTTGATAGTATGCATACCCATTAAAAAAACTGTATTTTTTCAATTTTTCTTTCCCTATAATTTTTACAACAATTAGAAAGAATGTATCTTTAATCAAAAAAAGAATTTTGATTCAAAGGTATGGAGTAAGATTCCACGAGGAAAGTCGGATTGGAATAATT
>OIWV01003238.1_pt1 | contig 10785 bp, 18 predicted proteins | sample 1587751 | NCBI WGS metagenome assembly OIWV01 (sample SAMEA3888913, study PRJEB22519) | human gut metagenome | biome: human gut; feature: human-associated habitat; material: faeces | place: Denmark | collected 2010 | reverse complement strand
CCAGAAGATCGCGAACGGGAAGCGGAGATCAGTCAAACCGTAGCAAGCCTAGCTAAGCAGATGATCAATAATGCAGATGTAGTGCTTAGGGCGGACAAACTTTCGGCAGAAGGTAAGTTACAAAACAGTCATATTTCTAGGATGATTTAAATGAGGCATCAATATACGCAGGAAGAGAAACAGTTTATATTGAACCATCTTAGAGATTATTCCAGTTATTCTGACTTTCTGGAGGTATTCAATCGTACCTTTGGTACTCATGTGAATGTTTCTTCTATTAGAGATTTATGCGTAAAGAGGTTACACTATGGTATCGGCAAAAATTCCGGTCAATATAAATGTAACCATCGTGATAAATCTGTACCTATAGGTACTACTAGGGTTTCTACTAATGGTTGCACTTATGTTAAAGTATCTGATACTATGTCTGGATTTTCTGGATATAGTGAACCAGACTGGATACCACTGCAGAAGAAAATCTATGAAGATGCCCATGGAAAGATCAAACCTGGGCAAATGATATGTTTTCTGGATTGCGACCATCAGAATTTTGACATCGATAATTTATATTGTATTGATCGCCGTATAGCAATTAGAATGGCTCAGAACGGGTGGTGGTCTAGTAACAGAGACATTACTTTAGCTGGAATCAAATGTATAGAGTTACAAATAGCTCTTAAAGATTAATGATATAGTGAGGAGAATTTACAATGAGATTGAAACCCGATGAAGTACAGAAGTTTTGTCAAGTAAATCCAATTGATATGCTGCTTGGTACAGGTCACTGCGATCACGGACAAGACTGTGCTAAATGCCAGTATTTGCTTGTCAATCGATATTTGGAAAGCAAGAAGGTTGTTGGTCCGGAGGTAAAGTAATATGAAGCAAATTACTGAGGATATGCTGAAGCAGTTTAATGAGCAGGTACTGAAGATTCATCCTATCAAATTAGTTATGGAAGATGGGCCTGCAGTTGGATGTGTTAGAATTCAATTAGAATCTGATCCATTCATTGAAAGTTCCATCATCAACCCATCTGGCCATTTCTATGAATGTTTGAACCGCTACTTTGAGCAGGTGTATGAAATTGAATTGAATTTCAATAACACCGGTACAGTTTTCTGGAGTAAAGGATGACTAAAAGACAGCTTAGATATTTTAATCAAGCAAAGGAAATAGCGCAGCAATCAGATTTTCCAAGGGTGCATATCGGAGCCATAGTAGTATACAAACATCAAGTTATCTCTAAAGGGTGCAATACCTCTAGTAAAACGCATAGAATTCAGTCTCAGTTGAATAGAAAGAGATTTAATGCAAATTCTAATGGGATGCTTCATGCAGAAGTGGCAGCACTACTCCCAGTTATCAATAGATTTGATCTATCGCAAGCTGTTATATACGTATATAGAGAAAACAAACTAGGTGAACTTGCTATGTGTAGGCCATGTAAAGGGTGTATGTCTTTCATCAAAGCCTGTGGCATAAAGAAAATCTACTATACTACTTATGATGGCTACGCTGAAGAGTATTTGGAGGATTAAATATGAATATTAAGCATATTAGGAAAGATAGTGACGTTAATGCGGCTATTGAAGTAATGATGTCATCTATGCACTATCAGGATGACTCAGAAATTGGTTGTTTCTGGTATGATACAGAGAATGAAGAGTTGTTTGGAGTTAACTCCGTACCAGCTTCGTCTATGAAGTTTTATAATAGCTCTCAGTTTAATGCCCAGGTAAGAACTGGTCCAAAACTTCATGAAGCTATCTGGAAGAAAGAATACTTTAGAGGTAAGGATAAGAGATTTCAAGGAGATTATACCCAAGTGCCAAGAGGTAGGGTATTTGAGTTTTCAGATAGAGGTTTTGTAGTTATGGTGGGTCATTGGATTGAAGATTATCCCGAAGCGAAACCATTGATTTTGGACGAATTTGACCTTCCATCGAACGCTCAATTCCAAATTGACGAGCACTGGGACATTGGTCATGGGTGGTCACAAGAATTTTAAAGGGGGAGATCATGTCAGATTTCCATAACCAAAGAACTTCAACAGCTAGAAAAAGTCATATTTGTATTTTATGCGGTCAAGAAATCCCAGTAGGTGAAAAATATAAAAGATCGACAGGTAAGTGGTGTGGGGATTTTTACAATCATTATTTTCATTCAACTTGTTACGATCTAGTTCAGGAATATATTGGTACTTTTGGAGAAGAGGAGTGGTCTTCTGATTGGATATACGACTGGTTATATGACGAATGCTGTAGAAGTTGCTCGAAAGCAGATAATTGTGAACAAAATGTATTCCGATGCGGTAAAGTTCTAGACCAAATATTCAAAAGAGGTGACAAACATGATACTTAATTCATTGCAAAATAATTTAGAAGAGCTTCAGAACAAACACCCAGAATATACAAGTCTTGTTGCTGATACAGAATTCATTTTAATGTGGTTCAAGATTCTTGCCAAAGATATTAGACGTAGTTGCGATCAAAAGTGTACGCAGTTAGTATGTGATCCGCAAGAGTTCTTACCTTGTAACTACTATGATTGCGGGTATAACAAGTGTATTTTGGAAATGCTGCTACATGAATAGTAAGTTTTAAAATCGTTAATGAAGATAGTAGAGAATTTTCTACTATCTTTTTATTTTGGTTGAGAGGTGGTTGTATGGAAAAGAATCCAAATAGTTTTTCACAATGGTTTCCTAAACTTGAAGAGGGGAAACTTGCGATTACAAAAGCAGGACTTGAACTTCCCAGATCTTGGTGGTTTGACGTTCCAGAAATTGTACAACGGTCTTGGTTCGCCTATGATAGTGGGATGAAGTACGAAGAGTTCAACAAGTATATCTCAGATTTCGTAGATAGTATTTCTTTCGTATTTGATGAATGCCCCTTTGTGTTCAATAAAAATGGTACTTTTTCAGATAAGTTTGATTTTGATAAATGTACCAGCACCAGAGATACTGTTAAAAGTCATCTGATGGATATTAACTATAATGCGTTATGTTTAAGTGCTGGCGGAATTGATGAGGTAGTATTTAGGGAAGTAATTCGTAGCGATTCCGAAATTACTCCTACAATTTATCATGGACTTCCATTTAGACCAGAATTTAGAGTATTTTATGATTTTGATAACAACCATGTACTATACGTACATAACTACTGGGACCATGATTACTGCTATGAAAGTATTTCTAGAAATGCTACAGATAAAATTGTATGGAATGAGTATCATGATTATATTGATAAAATGTATGAAGGTCATAAGCAAGAGGTCGTCAATAAAATTGATCTCGCTATGCTGGGAGTTAATATGACCGGAAAATGGAGCATTGATGTCCTGCTAGATGAGTGGGATAACTACTGGCTGATTGATATGGAATAAAAATATAAAATTTATAGAAATTACTTGAAATTTCATATATTATCGCTTATAATATAGATATAGGAGGTAATCCATATGAAAGCCAAAGAAGTTATGCAGATTTTAAGGATCTCTAATCCTACATTATCATCCTATGTAAAACGAGGGTTGATAAAAACCACTACTATGCCAAATGGAAGATATAACTACGATGAAGAATCTGTATATGCGTTTTTGAATGCCGGAGTACCGAGAAAGGTGTACCTATATGGCAGGGTATCTAGCAGCAATCAAAAGAAAGATCTAATTTCTCAAATTGAAATGTTAAAGCAATACTGTTTTAGTAATGGAATTAAAATAGATGGAGTGTTTCAGGATATAGCATCTGGTATATCTTTTGAGAACCGAAAGGAATTTTTCAAATTGCTGGATGACGTTATCAACAGAAAGGTTAAAGCAGTATACATCACGTACAAAGATAGATTGTCGCGGGTTGGGTTTGATCTATTCTACCATCTATTTAGAAGATTTGGAACAGAGATAGTGGTTATATCTGAAGTAGGTTCTCCTAAACTTGATTCCGAAGAGATATTCGAGGAGATTGTATCTCTTTTACATTGCTACTCCATGAAGATGTATTCAAAAAGAAGAGTAGCAAAAATAAAAGAGGTGTTAGAGGATGAATCGCTTGATAACTAAATCTTATAAATTTCGATTATATCCGAATCAATGTCAGAAATCCATGATTGAAAAGACATTTGGCTGTAGACGGTTCGTATATAACCATTTCTTAGCAAAATCAATCGAGGATTACACACAGATTAAAAGGTCGAATTCTTATAACCAGAATTCAAAAGAGCTCACTGCATTGAAGAAAGAACTAGGTTGGTTATCCGAGGTTGACAGTTGGGCTACGCAAAATGCTCTTCGAGATCTCGACGCGGCATACCAAAATTTCTTCCGTAGGGTCAAGCAGGGGCAAAAACCAGGATTCCCGAAATTCAAGAAGAAAGCTAATAAACAATCCTATAAGACTACTAACCCTAACAAGTTTCCGCTTCCTATCAAAGATAACAAGGTAAGATTACCGAGAATTGGTTGGGTCAAGTTTAAACAGGACCGAGAAATTCTTGGGAGATGGTTGTCGATGACAATCTCAAAGAATCCTTCGGGGAAATATTTCATTTCAATCAACTGCTGCGAAGTGCCGCACGAAGAATATGAAACAACCGGTTCTCTAGTTGGTATTGACCTCGGGATTAAGGATTTTGCTATCACTTCAAATGGCGAGAAATTCGATGATCCAAAATTTTTGAGGAAGTCCGAAGAGAGGATTAGGCTGCTACAAAGACGACTTTCCAAAAAGCAGAAAGGAAGTAAGAACTACGATGGAGCAAGAATACGATTAGCAAAGCAGCACGAAAGAATAGCGAACCAGCGAACAGATTTTCTTCATAAACTTTCAACAGATCTAGTCAAAAACCACGACTTGATAGCGTTGGAAAGTTTGAGAGTGAAAGCGATGGTTCGGAATCATAAGTTAGCAAAATCTATTTCTGACGCTAGCTGGTCAGAATTCGTGAGGATGTTGACTTACAAATGTGAGTGGAATAGAAAAGTTTTAGTGCAGATAGATACTTTCTTTCCAAGTTCGCAACTTTGCAGCGGTTGCGGGTACAGAAATTCAGAAGTTAAAGATCTGGGTGTTCGGGAATGGACCTGCCCACAATGCGGAGCACACCATGACCGCGACATCAATGCTGCGAACAATATTCTTAAAGAAGGCTTGCGGATAATTTGTGCTTAACCTTTTAACTTCAAGTACGGAGGGCTACGCCGGATTTCAAGCCTGTGGAGAGGTTGTAAGACGAAATTTAAACTCTGGTTTAAATTTCGCGAACCTCAAGGAAGCAGGAAACGAAATATCCATATTTCATATAAAATATAAGTAATTTTATATGTATCTGGATTATTTTGTATAGCATAATGGTTGGAAGGACTGCAGTAGTTGTACGATTCCACATTACAACTATGATTACGTGATTCAAAAATTAAGAGGTGAAAAGAAAGTGAAACGTTTTACTGAAGAGCAAATCCAGAGTTTCAAAGAGACAGTTCAGCGTAAGTTGCCAAACTATATACTTGTGGATGTAACTGATAATGACACGTCTGGATATATGAAAATTTCCCTTCAATTCCCAGATGGGAGTAAAGTATCCTATGTATATCAGCTTCAAGATGATACAGAACTGACTGAAGAGTTAGCAGGTCATTGTATTCGTTGTGCTATTGATATTGCTATGACGAATCTGAATAATCATTTGAAATTGTTGGAAAAAGTTAAGAATTCTGTAAAGTAAGGAGTTAGCTGATATGACAAAAGCGGTGTTTGATTCGATTGAATATGTATCGAATAATTTAGCTCCCATACCTGTAAAAACTATACAAATTAAGTATCATACAGATATTGAACCCTTGGAGCAGAAAGAGGGTAGCGATTGGATAGATCTTAGAGCTGCTGAAGAAGTAAAAATGAGTCCAAACCAATTTAAACTTATCCCTTTAGGTGTATCTATGAAACTTCCGGAAGGATATGAAGCACACATTGTACCTAGATCTTCTACTTTCAAAACCTGGGGTATTATCCAGACTAACCACATGGGGGTTATTGACGAAAGCTATTGTGGGGACGATGACCAATGGATGATGCCGGTACTTGCTACCAAAGCGGTAATCATCCATAAAAATGATACAATTTGTCAATTCCGTATCGTTAAGAAGCAACCAAAGATTATATTTCAAGAAGTAGATACTCTTGGGGAAGAGAGCCGTGGTGGATTTGGATCTACCGGAATTAACTAACTATACTTGAAAGGGTGGTGACGAAGTAGTATGGGTTTCCCAGTTTGGTATGCTACAGTTACTGTTCTTCATGTTAATGGTGTATGGGTGGATAGAATTTCCTTTCCATTGAATTCTAAACCTGTAGTGGAATTAGCATTACTTCCGTGTAGACAGTATGCCTATGCGGACGAGAAGAGGGTAATCCCTGTGGGACCTTATGCAGTAGATTTCGTGAAAGATGTTTTAGGTGATCAATACGAATATCGCTACCATCTGGATTCTAGTATTCCCAGTTTGTCTGAAGCATTAGCAAGTTGGGGAGCAGATGAATTCACGATACTAAGGTTAGAGGCTATATCCGAAGTGCTAGGTTTCATGTTTGGGAATGGATATTCTTGAGAATATGTAAATTTAACAAGTCAGGGCTTATTATAGTCCTGGCTTTATTTTTGAAGAATCGTTATAAGGTTTAAATAGGAAAGGAGTGTTAGTATATGGCGATTAACGATGGACCAGATTTGTATTGTGCTTATTCTATTCTGTATAAAGTAAAAAGTAAGGAGCATTCCCTAACGGATAAACAATTCGCAGAATTCATGAGGGCGATGTTAGTATCTGAAGATGGGTACGTCATCGATACTGGAAATAATGAATCTGTGAATGCTGAACTTGCTTTACTGCTTGATTCTAAATGGCGTAAGCATAAGCGACTATGGAAGAAGTTCATGGCAGGTTGATGAAGGAGGTGTAAGGTTGAACGCCTATCAAAACGTTCTACTATCATTTTCAAAATTCTTTGATTATGATTCTGAAAGAACCAGATTTGACGTAAATAGTTGGCAATATGATGTTAAGAAGTGTGGAGATATCATTTCAACTTTACTGTCGCAATATGATGATACTGGACAGATAGCTTGCTTATTTGCCTATGATTTCTTAGTTCGATATTGCCAAGAACAGAAAGTTCCTCTTATAAATATTATTCAGAAAGATGCTGATATTCAAGAGGTACTGCGGTTATGGAACGAGTTTCAAATCATCGATATAAATGATACTCTCAATAGTTTAAATCAAAATATTGCGCGCATAGCTTCGGAATTAAAGCAAGTTAGAAACATTGGCAGTGGTTCCAACGAAGATAGGGCATTGACTGATGATGTATCTGGGGTCATCAATAATATTGAAAGTCTTAAAGAACGTGTTTGGAGTTATTCTGGGCAAACTTGTACTGGATTCAAGAAATTCAATCCATATTTGAATGTTCGGTATTCTGCTGCTGAAGCCGCTGTGGAAATGGAAGCCGCACCATATGACACAATCGCACTCTATCTTATTACTAATCATGATACCTTGAATGCTTACTTTTCTTACTTCATTAAAAGTAATGGAAACTTAATTGAAATAACAGATAGAATAGACGAAGCTTATGCAGGGCAGTTAAAGCATTCGAGAAATAACCGGTGGCTGGAAACCAAGCGGTTTTCTATCTTTCCATATTCTTCATTGATTAATTATTATGGTTCTGATTACAAGGGTTATCCAATTTCTGTAGAAATTAGGCAGAGAGGCCCAATTTGTATTGCAGATTTACTGCACCATCAATTTCAAAGAATAGTGCTAACTATGTTCTTGCTTTCTTTGAAGTATAAAGATATGGATCTGTCCGGTAAAGAAGTCGTATATAGTAATGACCTGCTAGAGCCTAATATTTCAGCTGCCTCAGATAGAGACCTTCCTATGCTTTGGACTCCAGAAAATAGCATGTTGGTGACTAAAAGTAATATTCTTAATATAGTTCCTAGCAGAGACGATGTGTTATCTTCTAGTTATGGAGTTCAATTCGACTGGAAGCAGAATGAGCATACCGATTGGAAGAGGGCTACATTCACCGAAGGTAGTGGAGAACCATACGTAAGTTTGTATGGTAAAGACTTCATGGTAGGTCTGCATAATGATTATAGTAATCTTCCTTTACTTCCTGTTGGTATTTCGGGCGTAGATAATTTTGAACGAACCGATAACATCCCAGAAATGGTCGGTAGTGAGAAGAGAATCCGTATGCAAGCCTATATAGATCAAAGAACTGAACTTGCATATTACATTCGTAAGCAGATGTATAATGAGTTTAAAGATTTTGGTTGCTGGGATGGGCTAGAGAAATGGTATCAAGAAATACTGTGGGGAGCGCAGCATAATCCTTCCTCTCCTCTATGGAGATATGTATACAAGAAATTCGATGAATGCGAGGACGATGCTCTGAAATTTACTAAAATTTTTCCGCCAAGCGATCATATGGGTTCTTTATCAGAATCGGTAGTAGATCACGTATTTGTAGATCGTCATCCATATCGAATTCCAAATTATCGAATTATCAACCACTATAAAGATCCAGAACCTGATTGCTTTCCAAAAGATTTGCAATATCTAGATAATTTTTCTGGGGCTAAAGCAACCTTTTTCATATGCGTCTGCCCTACCACTATGAACCAAATTCAAGAATTGTTTGGGCTTAAAGAGATCCCAAGGTTTCTAACCGATTGGAGATACCGCGGTCATGATACTGTCGGTAATGCGTTACTGGATGCACATGATCCAATGGCAAAGGTAGGCACTCCCATTGAAGATAAAGAAGTAGCTCTTAGAGGCGAAGTTCATAACTACTGGAACTTTAATTTTGCTATTGGGGTCAATCGTTCTGGATTGAGAATATATAAAAAGCGGTTTCCAACTTCGTTATAAGGTTTATGGAGGTGCTAATATGACTTTTGATACTATTCTGGATACCATGAGAAATCCAAATTTCTTTCCGAATTATCCGGAGGGTGATTCCGCCAGGCTATTACCAGATGATTTTATTTTCGATGAAGATCAATCTGTCAAATGGAATAGGCAGAAAGTGCAAGAACATAATGAGTTAGCTCAACAGGCCAAGAAAATCTATCGAGATAAAATGAATGAAATCGATCATTGGTTTAGTGAGCAAGTTCAGAAAGCAATCCAGAACGAAATTCACGTATCCGGAAAAGCCGCAAGCATTATTTTCAACCAGGCTTGGGAGGACGGTCATAGCAATGGTTATAACGAAGTAATTCATTATGCTGAGCGGTACTGTGAGTTTATTCAATCAATTCTAAATGCTATGAAGGAGGACTAACTATGGGATTTTTCAAAAACATGGTAAAAGCAGCACTGGAAGAGGACGACAGGGAAGAAAGACGTAGACGAGAAAGGGATGAATACATTCAAGGCGCAGTGGATCATTTTCATGAATCTTCAGGTTACTATAACTATCGCAGGCAGATCATGAAAGAAAATGAAAGACGTAGACGGAATGGACAGCCCCAGCTTCCTGTTCCGCCGTGGAAGGAGTAATAGCATATGAGTTTAGAAACTTGGGCAGAGAAAGAAATTGAAATGGCCTGTCAAAGAGAAAGAAACAGTGCTGCCGAAGTGGGTCATGAAGAAGATGCTGAGTATGGTATTGCTTGCTATAAAAGTGCATTGAAAGCATTCAAAAGTCTTTTAGAAGACGGGCATTCCGGAATGTCTATTTCCATTACTAGGCAGATTTTAAACCAACTTATCCTTGGTGAGCCTCTATCTCCAATTATTGGAGAAGATGACGAATGGGAAGATGTATCTTACGAAGGTATGCCAGAAGGAGTAATTAAAGAGTACCAAAATAAACGAATGAGTTCTCTATTCAAATATGTGTACGAAGATGGTACCGTGAAATGTTCCGATGTTCAACGTGTTACTTGTTATGAATCCTCCCATGATGACACTCAGGGAGGTGTACCATTCCATAATGGATTCATCAATCGAATTATCGATGAAGTAAAACCTATCACTTTGCCTTATGTACCGCAGCACTTCAAAGTATATGTAACAGAATGTCTTTATGACGAGAATGGTGGAGATTTCGATACCATGATGGTGGACTATATGGTAGATACTGATACCCAACAACAGACCAGTATCGGACGTTACTTCAAAGAGGACCCTGAGAGTCATGGGTGGGTAGAGATTTCTAATCACGAATATCAAACCAGGTGGCTCAACAGAATTCGTTAATGATTTATTAACCTTTAGTACATGGCAAACTTCTTATAATATATTTGTGCTATACAAAATACCATACGAATTAAGCCAAGAAAAACATGGGAGGAAATATACTATCGTATCAAATCAAAAACGGGTGCGATATACGGTTTTCCTATTAGAACTGTTCGCTGGTGCAACGATAAGTACAAATTAGACGTAAAAACAACTCGATGAATGGTTGCGCTCCGTTGGGTGTTATACAGTAATCTATATCGGATATTGTGCTGATGAAGAACATCGTTTCGGTAAACGGGTTGGCAAGCAAAAGATAGAGCGTTATCCGCTTGTAGAAAATGGTATCACCGAGGACGGTATATGAGAATGGGCGAAAGCACAGCCGATTTTCAATAATTATTATAAAACCAATCGGCGTTGCGGCTGTATGTATTGTCCAATGACTTCGTACCTCGACTTCGCTTACCTCTACAAATATTATCCTCAAAATTTCCATTATATGATTGAAAAAAT
>OIWV01003237.1_pt1 | contig 10785 bp, 10 predicted proteins | sample 1587751 | NCBI WGS metagenome assembly OIWV01 (sample SAMEA3888913, study PRJEB22519) | human gut metagenome | biome: human gut; feature: human-associated habitat; material: faeces | place: Denmark | collected 2010 | reverse complement strand
GGTTCCTTTTCTGTTGTGGATTTAAAGGCTTCCCCCTCGGGGGAAGCTGTCACCGAAGGTGACTGATGAGGGCAGACTTTCCGCTATTGCCCGTTCATGAGCGGCCACGGGAACTTCCCCCTCATCCGGCCTTGCTTCGCGCGGCCACCTTCCCCCAATGGGGGAAGGCTTTATTGCGCTTTCTCCGCGTCGGCGCGGTCCAGTTCCTTTTTGACTTCCTCGAGGATCGCGTGCTTGGCGTTGTCCGGGTTGCCGCTGATCTCACAGCCGGCGGCGCGGGGATGCCCGCCGCCGCCCAGACGCCGCGCAATGTTGCAGGCGTTGGTGTCGTGCCCGGTGCGCACACTGATCTTGAAGCTGCCGTCCTTCTGCTGGCGCAGGGTCAGACCGACCTCGACGCCCTCGATGGAGCGCGGCAGGCTCGTCAGATCCTCCAGCTCGGCCCCGGCCACACCTGCGGCCTGGATCTGGTCCCAGGTCAGGCAGATGAGCGCACAGCGGTCATCGTAGTAAAACTCCAGGCTTTCTAAAGCCATGCGTTCCGCGATGACCCGCGCGTGGGAGCGGCTCTCGAACAGGCGCTCGTTCAGCCTTTCCACGTCGGCTCCGGCCTCGATCAGAGCCGCTGCCGCCTTGTGGGTCTCCGCCGTCGTGTTGCTGAACCGGAAGCAGCCGGTGTCCGTTGCCACACCCGTATACAGGCAGGAGGCAATTTCCGGCGTGATCTTCGCGCCCATCTCGGGGATGAGCGTCGTCAGCAGCTCGGCAGCTGCGGCAGCCCCGGCGTCCACCAGCGTCTCATAGGCATAGCCGCTGTTCGAGCCGTGGTGGTCGATGCACAGATTGACATGCTCGGCGTATTCCTGAATGTTGTTGCGCTCGCCAAAAAGCTGAATGCCCGCAACATCCACCGCCACCACAAACGCGGGGCGGAAGCTGCCGTCAAACACCGTGATGGGCATGTAGTCGTACATGGCAGGGATCGGATCACTGCACAGCACGGCGGCATTTTTGCCCAGCTGCTGAAGCGCCAGGCAGAGCGCCGTGCCCGAGCCGATGGTGTCACCGTCAGGGTTTTTATGGCACAAAATCAGGATGTCATCTGCAGCAAGCAGACGCGAAACAACCGTCTCGCGGTCTACGTTCTGAGTCATAGGTTCCTCTTTTCTAACTGGGGTGCTTTACTCTGCGTCAGAGTCAGGCTCAATGTCCAGCTCACCCAGCAGCTTGTTGATGTGCGCGGCATAGGCTGCGCCTTCATCTTTGACGAATACAAAGCGCGGTGCCTTGCGGATGTGCATCCGGCGGCTGACCTCGGTGCGGACATGGCCGGACGCCTTGTTCAGCGCCTTGACCACCGGCTCCGGGCCGCCCTCACGGCCCATGACGCTGATGTAGACCTTGGCCTGATCGAGGTCGGGGGTCACATCCAGACGGGTCACGGTCAGCAGACCGCCCGTCACGCGGGGGTCCTTCATCTCGCCGATGATGGCGATCAGCTCACGCTTCATATCCTGGGCCATACGGCCATGGTTTTTGGTTGGCATTTACTTTACCTCTGCAATCAATCGCGGTACTCCTCCATCTTGAAGCACTCAAAGACGTCGCCTTCCTTGATGTCCTGGAACTTGGCCAGGGTGATGCCGCACTCAAAGCCCGCGGCAACCTCCTTGGCGTCATCCTTGAAGCGCTTCAGGCTGGCGATGGAATCCTCGCAGATGACGATGCCGTCACGGACCAGACGCAGCTGGGCGTCGCGGGTGATCTTGCCGTCGGTAACGCGGCAGCCTGCGACGGTGCCGACGCTGGAGATCTTGTAGACCTGGCGGACCTGGGCCTCGCCCAGAGCGACCTCGCGGACCTTCGGGGCCAGCATGCCCTTCATAGCGTCGGAGACATCGTTGATGGCGTCGTAGATGACGCGGTACATACGCATCTCAACGCCGGTCTGCTCGGCCTCGGCCTTGGCGACGGCGTCGGGACGGACGTTGAAGCCGATGATGATGGCGTTGGACGCATCGGCCAGAGAGACGTCGGACTTGGAGATGGCACCGACACCCGCATGGATGACGCGGACGCGGACCTCGTCGTTGGAGATCTTCTCGAGGCTCTGCTTGACGGCCTCGGCGGAGCCCTGGACGTCCGCTTTGACGATGATGGGCAGTTCCTTCATATCGTTGGCAGCCATCTGGTCAAACAGGTTATCCAGCGTGACCTTGGTGTAGGCGGCAAACTGCTTCTCCTTGGCCTCGGCGGTGCGCTTGTCAGCCAGCTCACGGGCGAGGCGCTCGTCCTCGACAGCCTCGAACAGCTCGCCGGCCTCGGGGACCTCGGTCAAGCCGGTGATCTCAACAGGCGTGGACGGACCGGCCTCGGTGATCTCCTGGCCCTTGTCGTTGCGCATCGTGCGGACACGGCCCACAGCGGTACCGGCGATCAGGCAGTCGCCCTTGTGCAGGGTGCCGTTCTGGACCAGCAGAGTTGCGATGGGGCCCTGGCCCTTGTCCAAACGGGCCTCGACGACAGCGCCCTTGCCGCGGCGGCTCGGGTTGGCCTTCAGCTCCATGACCTCGGCCTCGAGAACGATACGCTCGAGCAGGTCGCTGATGCCCATGCCGGTGACGGCGGACACAGGGATGCAGGCGACGTCGCCGCCCCAGTCCTCGGGCACGATCTCGTACTTGGTCAGCTGCTCCTTGACGCGCTCCGGGTTGGCGGTGGGCTTATCCATCTTGTTGATGGCGACGATCAGCTTGACGTTGGCGGCCTTGGCGTGGTTGATGGACTCGATGGTCTGGGGCATGATGCCGTCATCGGCCGCGACGACCAGGACCGCAATGTCGGTCATGTTCGCGCCGCGGGCACGCATCGAGGTGAACGCCTCGTGGCCCGGGGTGTCCAGGAAGGTGATGACACTGTCATTGCTCTTGACCTGGTACGCGCCGATGGCCTGGGTGATGCCGCCGGCCTCACCCTTGGTGACATTGGTCTTGCGGATGGCGTCCAGAATGGAGGTCTTGCCGTGGTCAACGTGGCCCATGACAACGACGACCGGTGCGCGCGGCACAAGGTTTGCATCGTCGTCTTCGCTGTCGTCGATGATGCGGTCTTCGATGGTGACGACGACCTCTTTTTCGACCTTTGCGTGGAACTCATCGGCAATGAGTACGGCGGTATCAAAATCGATGGTGTCGTTGATGGTAGCGAAAACGCCGTTTGCCATGAGCTTCTTGATGACTTCGGCGCTCGTTGCCTTCAGGCGGAGAGCAAACTCGCCGACGGTAATCTCATCCGGCACGGTGATGGTGATGGCCTTTGCCTTGCGTTCCGCCGCGATGCGGTTGAGTCTTTCCGCTTCCGTCTCGCGCTTTGCGCTGCGCGGCTTGCCGCGGCGCTGGCTCTTCTGGTTGATCTTTTGCTTTGCGGCAACGGTGTCGTTCTTCACCTTGTCGTACGCCAGACGGTCGTACTTTTCGTTGTACTTGTCGATGTTGACATTGACCGTTCTGGTATCGACCACGCGGCGGCGCGGAGCTTCGCTTGCGGACTCCTGTGCCGGAGTATTGTTGCTCGGCTGGTTGTTCTGCGCAGGACGCTGCGGCTTATTCTGCTGTGCGTTCTGGTTTCTGTTATTGCCGTTATTGTTGCGGCGATCGTTATTTTTGTTGCGATTATTATTGTTATTCACGTTCTGCTTCTTCGGCTCCTGCGTGTTCTTAGCGGTTTTTTCGCTCGGCTTTTCCGCTGCTTTCTCGGCCGGCTTCTCTTCGGTCTTTGCCGCATTGCGCGTTGCAAAGTACGCGTCAAAGTTCTGTGCGGCATGATCCTGCGTGAAGCGGTCAAAAACGATATCGAGCTCGTTTTCTTCTAACGCCGTCATGTGCTTTTTCGGCTCTTTTACGTACTTGCCGAGAATATCCAGCACTTCTTTGTTCGGCACATCCAGATCCTTTGCCACATCATGCACTCTGTATTTAATCATCATATACGCATTTCCTCTCTTTCTCCGTCTGCGATGAGCTGCTTCAGTTTTTCCGCAAATCCGCGGTCACACACGGCAAGCACACCGGCCTTTTTGCCGATGGCTGCGGAAATTTCTTCCATGGTAAACGCAGGCTCCAAAACGGATACATGATACTTTTCCGCTTCAAAGCGCACGTTCTTCTTCGTTTTGTCCGAAAGGTCTGCGGCAAGGATCACAACGCCGCACGCGCCGCCGCGCATGGCTTCCACGGCGGTATCAAAGCCCCAGTTGAGCTTTCCCGCACGTCTTGCAAGGCCCAAAGCGGACAGTGCTCTGTTCATTTTTGCGCCTCGCCCGCCTTTCCTTTCACATCTGTACACAGCTCCTGATACATGGCGTCATACACGGCGTCTTCAATTTTGCAGGAGAACGCGCGTTCAAAGCGCCGCGCCTTCTGTGCCTTTTTCAGGCACTCGGGGTCCCTGCAAACGTACGCGCCGCGGCCGGGCTTGCGGCCTGTAAGGTCCAAAGAGACCTCGCCGCCTGTCTGCACGCCGTTCTCATCTTCCTTAACGGGGGCGCGCACCACGCGCACCAGTTCCTTTTTCGGCTTCATTTCACCGCATCCCGCACACATACGGAGCGGTATTTTCTTTTGTTTCACGCTGTATCACGTTCCTTTCTGCGAGATGCAAGTTTCAAAAAGGCTTACGCTTCCTCTTCTTCGCCGAAGAAGCCGCTTTCCGGCTTAATGTCAATCTTCCAGCCGGTCAGCTTAGCCGCAAGGCGGGCGTTCTGGCCCTTGTTGCCGATGGCCAGGCTCAGCTGCTGATCAGGCACGGTCACGCGGCAGGAGCGGGTCTCGCCGGGCAGCAGCTCGACCTTGAGCACCTTGGCGGGGCTCAGGGCAGCGGAGATGAACTCGGAGACATCCTCGCTCCACTTGACGATATCGATCTTCTCACCGCCCAGCTTCTCGACCACAGCGGCCACACGGTCGCCATGGGGGCCGATGCAGGCAGAAACGGGGTTGACGTTGGCATCCTTGCTCCAGACAGCCATCTTGGTGCGGGCACCGGCCTCGCGGCTGATGGCCTTGACCTCAACGGTGCCGTCATAGATCTCGGGCACTTCCAGCTCGAACAGGCGCTTGACCAGGCCCGGGTGGGTGCGGCTGATCATCACGCGGGCACCGCGCTCGCCGCTGACCACGTCCACAACGTAGACCTGCAGGGTCTGGCCCTCGGTGTAGGTCTCGCCGGGCACCTGCTCGTTGCGGGGCAGGATGGCCTCGCCGCCCTTGCCCAGGTCCAGGGCCACGATGCCCTTCTCGTTGTCCACGCGGGTAACGGTGGCCTGGATGATATCATGGGCGCGGGACTGGATCTCGCTCAGCTGCTGGCTGCGCTCGGCTTCCCGAATGCCCTGACGGATAACATGCTTTGCGGTCTGGGCGGCAATGCGGCCGAAGTCCTTGGTCTTGAGGGGGGTCACAACGCGGTCGCCGACCTCATAGCTCTTGCGGATCTTCTGGGCCTCGGTGATGCCGATCTCGGCATGCTCATCGTACCAGTCCTCATCGGCAACAACGTTCTGCACCAGAGCGACGTTGAACTTGCCGCTGTCGGGGTCGATCTCCACCAGAACGTTGTCGTCCTCGACCTCATAGTTCTTCTTGACAGCGATCACGATGGCAGCCTTGATCTTCTCGATCAGGTACTCTGCGGTGATGCCGCGCTCATGCTCCAACATGGAGAGAGCTTCAAAAAAATCATTGTTCGCTGCAGCCATTTTTCGGGTTCCTCCTAAATATCATTCTTTCTCTTTTAATCAAACAGGTCCTCGTCGTCACACAGGCGCACCGTGCTGACGGCGGAAAGCTCGAACTGCATGGGGCCGGCCGGGCCTTCGAGCGTGATGGTATTGCCTTCGCGGGAAGTCAGGAGGCCGGAAAACTCCTTAACACCGTTCTCGTTGGCCCGGTACAGCCTGACGCTGATCTTCTGGCCCCGAACGGCTTCGTAGTGCTCCGGGCGGGTCAGCTTGCGGCCCAGGCCGGGGCTGCCGACTTCCAGATAATAGCTCTGTTCAATGGGGTCCGCCTCATCCAGGATGGGGTCCAGCGCATGGGAGACATCGGCACAGGTGTCGGTATCCATGGTGGTGCCGTCCGTTTTGTCGATGAGGACACGGAGATACCAGTCCGGCCCTTCCTTTTCAAAGACCACGTCCCACAGGCGCAGGCCCATGCCCTCCACAGTGGGGCGGACAAGCGCTTCGACTCTCTGGGCGGTATTTCCGCCAGACTGCTTCGCCATAAAAACCTCCAAACAAACAAGAAACGCGGACCTTGCGGCCCACGTTTCAGTAAAAGTTATATCGTACTATTAGAATATAGCATACTTCCGGTAATTATGCAAGGGGTTTCGTGAAATTTTGCCCTTACAGCACCCAGACACCGTTCCGGAACAGTTCCACCACACGGCCGTCACGGCACTTGCCGGTGATATGGCTGTCCTCTGCACCGATCATCACATCCTCATGGATGGTGGACTGGTTCATGCCGCGCTCTTCCAGCTGCTCCTTGGTCAGGCCGGTGCCGCCCTCGGTGGTGCCGGGGTAGCTGGCACCAAAGGCGATGTGGCAGGCAGCGTTCTCATCGAACAGGGTGCTGTAGAACAGCGCGCCGCTGCGGTTGATGGGGCTGGACGCAGGCACCAGTGCCACCTCGCCGATATGGCGGGCACCTTCATCGGTATCCAGCAGCCGGCCCAGCAGGTCAGCGCCCTCCTCGGCTCCATGCTCAACGACCTTGCCATCCTTGAAGGTAACATGGAATCCCTTGATGAGCTGGCCATTGAACACATAGGGCTTGGTGCCGTAGACGATGCCGTCCACCTTATCCTTGTGGGGAGCGGTGAACACTTCCTCGGTGGGGATGTTGGGCAGGAAGAACACGCCCTTCTCGTTCTTGCTGCCGGCGCTCTCCCAGCTGGCCTTCTCGGCCAGGCCCACGGTCAGGTCAGTGCCGTTGGCGCTCTCGAAGTGGACGCTCTCCAGATCAAGGGCATTCATCTTCTCACCCAGACTGGTCAGACGGTCCAGATGTGCCTTCCACTCGTTGACAGGGTCACCGCCGGTCACGCGGCAGACATCAAAGATGAGCTGCCACAGCTTCTCGATGGCGGCATCCGGTTCCAGCTCGGGGAACATCTTCTTTGCCCAGGGGGCGCTGGGCATGGCGGCAATGGACCACTGCACCCTGTCGTTCATGGTGTACTCCCGCCAGGGAGCCATAAATTTCCGGTTGGCGGCGTTCACACGGCTGATCTTGGCACCATCCAGACCGGCGTAGACCTCGGGGTCATCCGCAATGAGGTGCAGCACGCAGACACTGCCCTCGCTCTCTGCGTAGTCGAGGTAGCGGCGCAGCTGGTAGGGCTTGCTGTCGGTCAGGGCTTCCTCGCTGCCCAGCTCCATCCGGGTGCGGGATACGGCATTGTCGCTCCAGTCCACCTGAACATCACGGGCACCGGCCTCGAAGCCGCTGCGCACGCACAGGCGGGCCAGCGGGGCAGCCTCCAACGGGCAGCGGATGATCATGGTCTGGCCCGGCTGAGGGTTCACGCCCACCCGGACGATAAAGTCAGCGTATTTTTTGAGCAGTTCATCAAAGTTTTTCACAAAAGGTTCCTTTCTGCCGCAAGAAACGGCATGGTTGTTTTGCCCTAAGTATACCCTCTTTTTTCAATTCTGTCCATCGGATAAAAGAAAACAGACGCTTCCGTCGTTGAAAAACGGGGAAACGTCTGCTATACTAACCTTGGGAGTGCTGTCCACATACGGTAAGCGGTCTAACCTTTCCGGCCCAAGCGTCGGGGAGGCGAATATTTTTTGTCGTGCCCCTGACGCTCTGCTGCGAAAGGGGTGATGCTCTATGACGCTATTGGAAACTTTAGCCCTGCTGACGTTGCTTGCAACCGTCGGCTTTGGCGTGTTCGATATCGCATGGAAAATCTTTACACACAAAAAATGACCGCCCCATGAGCTACCAACTCGGCGGTCATTTTTTAACTGATTTGCCAGAAAGGTACTGACCGTTTGCCGGACAGCACTCTCTTTATCTATAATATACCACAGCCCCGCCGAAATTGCAACGGCGGGGCTGTTTTTATTTGGATCAGAACTCGATCTTGCTCTCGATATAGCTCTTGAGCTCGGAGATGGGCATACGCACCTGCTCCATGGTATCACGGTCGCGGACGGTGACGCAGTTGTCAGCTGCGATACCCTTGGCCTCGTCACCCACAGTGTCGAAGTCCACGGTGATGCAGTAGGGAGTGCCGATCTCATCCTCGCGGCGGTAACGCTTGCCGATGGAACCGGTATCATCGTAGTCCACCATGAAGTACTTGCTCAGCTCATTGCGGATCTCCATGGCCTTGTCGCCCAGCTTCTTGCTCAGGGGCAGCACAGCGCACTTGTAGGGAGCCAGAGCCGGATGCAGATGCAGCACGGTGCGGATATCCTCCTTGCCCTTGCTGTCGGTCAGGTGCTCCTCGTCGTAGGCCTCGCACAGGAAGGCCAGCGCCACACGGTCGCAGCCCAGAGAGGGCTCGATCACGTAGGGGATGTAGTGCTCGTTGGTCTCGCTGTCGAAGTACTCCAGGCTCTTGCCGGAGGCCTCCTGATGGCGGGTCAGGTCGTAGTTGGTGCGGTCGGCAATGCCCCACAGCTCGCCCCAGCCGAACGGGAATTTATATTCGATATCTGTTGTGCCCTTGCTGTAGTGAGACAGTTCTTCGGGAGAGTGATCTCTCAGGCGGATCGCATCCTCTGTCATATTCAGGCTCAGCAGGAAGTTTTTGCAGTATTTTCTCCAGTAATCCAGCCATTCCAAATCTGTACCGGGTTCGCAGAAGAATTCCAGCTCCATCTGTTCAAATTCTCTGGTACGGAAGGTAAAGTTACCGGGTGTGATTTCGTTACGGAAGGATTTACCAATCTGACCGATACCGAAGGGTAGTTTTTTTCTTGTGGTTCTCTGCACATTTTTGAAGTTTACGAAGATACCCTGTGCAGTTTCGGGACGCAGATAAACCACGTTTTTCGCATCCTCTGTTACGCCCTGGAAAGTCTTGAACATCAGGTTAAACTGACGGATATCTGTGAAGTTATGCGCGCCGCAAGAAGGGCATGCAACCTGATTATCGTCTACGAATTTCTTCATTTCTTCATTTGTCCAGCCGTCTACAACCACTTCGGGCATATCATGGGATGCCATGTGGTCTTCAATCAGCTTATCGGCGCGGAAACGCTCCTTACATTCCTTACAGTCCATCAGAGGATCGGAGAAGCCGCCAACGTGACCGGATGCCACCCATGTCTGGGGATTCATCAGGATTGCACAGTCAACGCCGACATTCTTGGGGTTTTCCTGAATAAATTTCTTCCACCATGCTTTTTTCATGTTGTTTTTCAGCTCTACACCCAGAGGGCCATAATCCCATGTGTTTGCCAGACCGCCGTAAATTTCGGAACCGGGGTAAACAAAGCCTCTGTTTTTTGCCAATGCTACGATTTTTTCCATAGATTCTACTGCCATTTGAATTCCTCCTTATTTCTGTGGGACTCACCAATGTATCTTGCAAGGGACGAATAGAAACTAGAAAAGCTCCCGTCTCCTCGCTGTTCAGCAAGGGACGAAAGCTCTTAAAATCTTCCGCGGTTCCACCCTCGTTGACCGAACGGTCCGCCTTATTTCTTGCCCTTTGCGATGCTGCCCTTCACCGTATGTCCGCAGCGGGCTTTCACTCTCCCCGTCTCGCTTTGTGCGTCCTTCAAAAGTACGGCTACTCCTTCATCAGGCATTACTATTGATTTATTGAACTAATTGTAGCAAATTAATGTAATTTGTCAAGCGGAAAATGCCGCTGCCCGATACTTACCCGTCCTTTATAAAAATGCGCAAATAAACAACAATGCGTAACACCGCCGCCCCTTTATGCGTAGTATATACTGTACCACATAAAAGAAGGGAGAATTCATATTATGTTTGGTTCCTGCGGAAATGATAATCTGCTCTGGCTGCTCCTTCTGTGGCAGCTGCTGGGCGGCGGCTGCGCAAACAGCAACGGCTGCTCCAATAACGCCTTCTGGCTGCTGCTGCTGCTGTCGCTGCTGGACGGCGATACCCAGAACGGCTGCGGCTGCAATAACAACTGCGGCGGCACGAACAATTGCGGCTGCGGCGGCTGAGCGGCGCAAAACACCCCTGATCATCGGCTCCCTAACGGGAGCCCTGTTTATTTTTTCTTTCGAACCCGCCTGCTCGCGGCTCCGGCACTCGCCCTGCAAAACCGCTTTTATACGCCTTTTTTGCGCTTTTTATGCGCTTTTATTCCAGCTCCCACGATATCTCCTTTTGCCCCGATGCCCTCAAAAGCTCGTTTGTTTTGGAAAAATGGCGGCATCCGAAAAAGCCGTTGTAAGCCGAAAGGGGCGAAGGATGCGCGCAGGCCAGCTTATAATGAATGGGATTGTCGATTATCTCGGCCTTTTTGCGGGCATGCGCTCCCCACAGCAGGAAAACCACCGGCGTCTGCTTGTCATTCAGCTTTCTTATAACCGCATCGGTAAAAATCTCCCAGCCCATCCCCTTGTGCGAGGCCGGCTGCCCCTGCCGCACGGTCAGCACCGTGTTCAGCAGCAGCACCCCCTGCCGCGCCCACGGCGTCAGCTCTCCGCTTGAAGGCACGGGCAGTCCCAAATCGTCATGCAGCTCTTTGAATATGTTCACAAGGGAGGGCGGCGGCGTCACC
>OIWV01003235.1_pt1 | contig 10789 bp, 11 predicted proteins | sample 1587751 | NCBI WGS metagenome assembly OIWV01 (sample SAMEA3888913, study PRJEB22519) | human gut metagenome | biome: human gut; feature: human-associated habitat; material: faeces | place: Denmark | collected 2010 | reverse complement strand
CAGAAGAAGCCACTATCTTTTTCCTTTAGAAAAGGGGAGTGCGTCTTACAACTGAAATGAAATCGGATTCCGGCGTTTGTGAACGATTATTTGCTCAATGGCTGATTGCCTGCATTGCCCGTTGCCGGCTTGGCGATATTCTCGCGCATGGAGGTATCAGCTTCAATATTCTTCATGCGATAATAATCCATGATGCCTAAGTTGCCGCTGCGGAAAGCTTCAGCCATCGCTTTAGGAACTTCAGCCTCTGCTTCGATCACTTTAGCACGAGCTTCCTGTGCTTTTGCTTTCATTTCCTGTTCGGAAGCAACTGCCATAGCACGACGCTCTTCGGCTTTTGCCTGCGCAATTTTCAAATCGGCTTCCGCCTGATCTATCTGCAAACCGGCTCCGATGTTTTTACCCACATCAATATCTGCAATATCAATGGAGAGGATTTCAAATGCCGTACCGGAATCAAGCCCTTTGTCCAATACCACTTTCGAAATAAAATCAGGATTTTCCATTACGGCTTTATGGGATTCGGATGAACCGATGGAGGATACGATTCCTTCTCCTACACGCGCCAGAACAGTCTCTTCACCGGCACCACCCACCAAACGCTTGATGTTGGCACGTACTGTCACACGAGCCTTGGCTATCAACTGAATACCATCCTTTGCAACGGCTGTCACCGGCGGGGTATTGATAACTTTCGGATTTACACTCATCTGCACCGCCTCGAAGACATCACGCCCCGCCAAATCAACGGCTGTCGCAATCTGGAAGGCCAAATCAATATTGGCTTTGGAGGCTGACACCAATGCATGCACCACCTGCGGCACATGTCCTCCTGCCAGATAATGGGCTTCGAGCATATCCCGATAAAGCTCGATACCGGCTTTTTTACCTTCAATCATCGCGCCGACAATGACGGTGGGCGGCACTTTACGCCAACGCATCAATACCAGTTGCAACAACGATATTTTCACATCAGATACCAATGCCTGAAACCATAAACCTATGGGAATAAAATAAAGGATAATCCAAAGCAGGAAAAGTCCTCCAGCAATGGCTACACTCAAAAATACAATACTTGCGTTTTCCATGTTCAGTTTGATTTAGATTTTACTATGATTTTGTTTCGCAATACTTTCACTACTTCGACCGACCGGTTGGCATCTATATATCCCGATATGGACTCAGCTTCAACCAAGGCTTCCCCTACCCGCACATTTCCCATCGGAGCCAAGCGCCCCATAGTGACTCCCGTGTCCCCGACATGAACTGACGAATCCACTCCTTCGACCGTGGCATCCACACTGGTGTCAAGACTGAGGCGTTTCCAAGTGGAGGAACGTAGGGCATACCAAGTGACTCCTGCACAAAACACAACCGTACCGCCCAAGATATAGTGTCCGGCCGGCATTCCGTAGAAACTATATCCAAAATACAAACCCACTATAATACAAACAAAGCCCAGTATTCCCGCAACATTAACTCCGGGGAAAACCAGAAACTCCAATATCACCAGCACCAACCCTATCAGTATCAACATAAATACTATCAGCCATTCCATAACGTATGATTATCAATATAGAGGATAAAGATATGAAAATACTTCCGAATTTCAATACTTATTATTTACTTTGTAGCGTTTTTTATATATAAAGGAATATACCATGGAGTTTGAAGGACATTCTGAGGAGTCGTTTTATTACAAGAAAGAGCATTTCAGCCCGGAACGGACTGAAAAATTGAGTTACCATTATCGCGAAATCCTCAAATTACTGGGCGAAGACGTTGAACGTGAAGGTCTGTTGCAGACCCCTATGCGTGTAGCAAAAGCCATGCAGTTTCTGACACAGGGCTATCAACAGAATCCGGAAGAAATTCTGCGTTCGGCTCTGTTTAAGGAAGACTATCGGCAAATGGTGATTGTAAAGGACATTGAAATATACTCGATGTGCGAACACCACATGTTGCCTTTTGTAGGCCGGGCTCACGTTGCCTATATTCCCAACGGACATATTACAGGTCTCAGTAAAATTGCACGTGTAGTGGATGCCTATGCACGACGGCTACAAGTGCAGGAGAGACTGACTCAGCAAATCAAAGACTGTATCGAAAATACGCTGCACCCATTGGGCGTGGCTGTAGTCATCGAAGCCCAGCATTTTTGTATGATGATGAGAGGCGTACAGAAACAAAATTCCGTCACCACCACGTCGGATTTCAGCGGAGCATTTGAAAAACTTGCCACCCGCGAAGAATTTATCCGCCTCATCAGTGCCAAATTGCGATAATCCAAGATTACGAAAAATCAAACGCGGGCAACCGCATTAAACAATAAAATACTATGAAGAAAGCATTTGTATTTCCCGGACAGGGAGCACAATTTGTAGGTATGGGCAAAGACCTGTACGACAACAATCCGCTGGCAAAAGAGCTATTTGAAAAGGCAAACGATATTTTAGGATTCCGCATTACGGACATCATGTTCAGCGGTACGGACGAGGAGTTGAAACAGACCAAAGTGACGCAACCCGCCGTATTCCTCCATTCTGTCATTTCAGCTTTGTGCATGGGAGAAGATTTCGCTCCTGACATGGTGGCCGGCCATTCTTTAGGAGAATTCTCCGCGTTGGTAGCAGCCGGCGCCCTGAACTTTGAGGATGGTCTGAAATTGGTTTACGCCCGTGCCATGGCCATGCAAAAGGCATGCGAGGCTGCCCCTTCTACGATGGCGGCCATTGTCGGCTTGGATGATGCCACAATCGAGAACGTCTGCGCGGAAATCAATACGGAAAACAATGTAGTGGTTCCGGCCAATTATAATTGCCCCGGACAGTTGGTCATCAGCGGCAATGTGGAAGCTGTCAAGGCTGCATGCGAAAAGCTGAAAGAGGCCGGTGCCAAGCGTGCACTCTTGTTACCGGTGGGCGGTGCGTTCCACTCGCCTTTGATGCAACCGGCCAAAGACGAACTGCAAGCAGCCATAGAGGCAACTACGTTCAATACGCCTAAATGTGCCGTATACCAAAACGTAGATGCACAGGCTCATACGGATGCAGAAGAAATAAAGGCTAACCTGATTGCCCAACTCACGGCTTCTGTGCGTTGGACGCAAGAGGTGCAGAACATGATTGCAGCCGGTGCCACGGATTTCACGGAGTGCGGTCCGGGTAAAGTCCTGCAAGGCATGATCGGAAAGATTGCCAAGGGAAATGATGCCGTGACAGCTCATGGTATTCAAGCCTAAATCAACTCGAACAGCTATCCCCTTGCCTCAAAAAAACGGCAAGGGGATTTTTATTGACGACTAATCCATTGATATATGAAAAACAAGATGATTATTTATCAGGTGTTCACCCGCCTTTTCGGAAACGACAAGACGGCATGCATCCCCTACGGTAGCAAGACTGAGAACGGATGCGGGCACTTCGCTGATTTTACCCAAAAAGCATTAACGGAAATCCAAAAGCTTGGAGCAACGCATATTTGGTATACAGGGGTCATTGCACATGCCACACAAACCGACTATACCCCATACGGGATTCCGTCCGACCATCCTGCCATTGTAAAAGGGAAAGCCGGTTCCCCATACGCCATTAAAGACTATTATGACGTAGACCCGGACTTAGCCACAAAACCCGAGAAACGGATGAAGGAGTTTCAAAACCTGATATACCGTACGCATGATGCCGGTTTGAAAGTCATCATCGATTTCGTTCCCAACCATGTGGCACGCCAATATCAATCCGCCAGCAGACCTGAAGGCGTGAAAGATCTCGGGGAAGAGGATGACCAAAACCTATCCTTCTCTCCTCAAAACAATTTCTATTACATTCCCGGACAACCGTTTCACCCTGACTTCGATCTGCAAGGCAGTGCACCGGTCCCATACGAAGAGTGTCCGGCCAAAGCTACAGGCAATGACAATTTTTCCCCCTCTCCCGGACGCAACGACTGGTACGAAACGATAAAACTGAACTACGGTATAGATTATTGTAACGGAGGGGGACGGCACTTCGACCCGATACCTTCCACGTGGTTTAAGATGCGTGACATTCTGCTGTTTTGGGCCGGAAAAGGTATAGACGGCTTCCGTTGCGATATGGCAGAGATGGTTCCTGTCGAATTCTGGGAATGGACCATTCCGCAAATCAAATGCCATTACCCTTCCCTTGTATTCATTGCCGAAGTATATAACCCGAACGAATATCGTAACTACATCTATAAAGGAGGATTTGATTATTTATATGATAAGGTAGGATTATACGACACGCTCCGTGGAGTCGTTTGCGGCTATGCCTCTGCGCGTCAGATTACAGGATGTTGGCAAAGCGTAGACGACATCAAAGACCGCATGTTGAACTTCCTCGAAAACCACGATGAGCAACGATTGGCCTCCGATTTTTTTGCAGGAAATGCAGAAAAAGGCCGCCCGGCTCTGTTGGTCAGCGCATGTATGGGGAGAAATCCCATGATGATTTACTTCGGGCAAGAATTAGGCGAACGGGGAATGGACGCAGAAGGATTCAGCGGCAAAGACGGACGCACCACGATTTTCGACTATTGGCATGTAGATACCATCAGGCGGTGGCGCAACAAAGGTAAATTCGACACCGATAAACTCACAGCCCAGGAACTTGCCTTGCAGGCATTCTATACCCAAGTGCTTAGATTATGCAATAGAGAAAGAGCCTTGAGGGAAGGGGATTTCTATGACCTGATGTACGCCAATAACGGTTCGGACCTGTTCAATGCCGACAAATGTTATGCTTTTGTCCGACGTAAAGACAAAGACCTGCTGATTGTCCTTGCCAACTTCGAGGATTCCGAGAAACATACAGCAGTCAATCTTCCCCACCATTTATTCGAATTTTTCCAAATCCAAGAGAAAGGAGAAATCATAGCAACCGAGCTTCTAAGTGGAGATAAAGAATGTATCACGTTCAACGCTAATCAATGTGTACTAACGGACATACCTGCATATAGTGGCAAAATCTTAAAAATTAAGCTTTAGTAGCTAAAAAGTACCTGACGGGAAGTCCAAGGTCATTATTATAGAGTAAAGCGGGAACCTGCAAAATCACCAAATCCGGCGATTGCAGATTCCCGCTTTACGTTCTACCTTTGCAGTGACAGAAGAAAACAATATGCCATTAATAAACGATTAAACAAAACTACAACAACGAGATGAAAAAAATGACTATTTATTATGGTTCCACCACTGGAACTTGCGAAACCTTGGCCGCCAGTATCGCACAAGCACTGGGCATGAGTAACGACAACGTGCACAACGTAACAGAAATGACCAAGGAAGATTTGGAGAATAACGATGTGCTGATTCTCGGTTCGTCCACATGGGGATGCGGAGACCTGCAAGATGATTGGTACGATGGAGTAGAGATTCTGAAGAAAGCCGACTTGACGGGTAAAAAGGTAGCTCTTTTCGCTTGCGGTGACGGAGAGTCATACGGCGACACATTCTGCGAAGCCATGACCCATATCCACGATGCCTTGGCTGATAGCGGCTGTACCTTCATTGGGAAAGTCCCGACTGCCGACTATACGTTCACTTCTTCCACAGCCGTGGACGGTGATGATTTCATCGGTCTGGCACTTGACGACGTAAACGAGAGTGACAAGAGCGAAGCCCGAATTGCAAACTGGGCTAAGCAACTTGAAGCGGAAATGGCTTAAAGCATACTTAAAAACAAGTAAAGGGCTATAAGGTTGCGACCTGAATAATCATAGATTTTAGCTATTGCGAAATTTTAAATTATCACTTAATTTTGCAACCACAAACGAAACATTCACCAATGGACGCACTATCCGAGAGAAACAGACATACAGGGACTTCCGCCATGCGGGTCTTTGCCAACCACATCTACGAATACAAAAAAGGAGTTCGCCGGATGATTCTCTTTACCGTGAACGACCGATATGTCGGCGAAGCGGTCAAGCGCCTGAAAGCTGAAGATATTGATTTCGAACTACAAGAAGTCGGTAACGGACGTACGAATGTCTTTTTCGGCCGTAGTGAATGTATCGAGGTGGTGCGGAGGATGATTACCCGCCCTTTACAACAACTCAGCCCGGAAGAGGATTTTATCCTCGGTGCCCTGTTGGGTTATGACATCTGCATGCAATGCGAACGCTTCTGCAAGCGGACGGCATGCACACAAAAAGTATCATAATAACCACTTTTCATACAATTTCTTTATATCGTTTTGGATTTAAATTTGGGATCAGGCTCTCGTGAGAGAGCCTTTTTCTATGTCTGCCCGTCTGCAAAACTATTCCCAAACCGTATCCAACAGTTTGAACACAATCCGGAATTGTCCGTCCTTGTAACTCGTGCTGTTGATATGGAACCGGCCAATCTGTGCCGTATGTTCCACATGGGCACCGATACAGGCACAGACATCATAATCCCCCACTCTGACCAAACGCAAGGTATCCTCCGCAGCATCGGGCAATTTGTCGAGCGGAACGTTGTCGGGAACAGCATCACGCGATACGTAGGCGTACGTCACCGGTAAATCAGCCGCAATGACTTCATTCACTTTCCGGGCTATCTCTGCAATCTGCTCTTCCGTCGGCTCATCCGCCAAATCATAGTTAATCTTACTTTTTTTCCGCTCTATATGTGCATTCCTCGACCGTTCGCAACCGAACATCCTGACCATCGTCTGGTTCAGGATATGCTCACAAGTGTGCATCGGAGGATATTCCGCCTTGTTATGGGCGTTTAAAGTCACTTCCTTCTCTGTTGTCATTCGTTTCTTTTAATATATTTGTCGAATAAATCCATACGCAGTCCACCACATTTTACCTTTACGACGTGATGCTCATCCGTTAAGAAACAAGTAGGTGTGGCCTGCGCACCATATTTTATTTTCATGGGGCTGTCGTCCAACTTAAAATCTGATACGAAAATAAAATCAAAAGGAAATACTTTTTTAACCTCTTGCAGGTCCTTCAATGACCTGCATGGCCAATAGACCACAATCTGCAAATCCTCCAAAGAAGTTTGCCTCCGTAAAAGTTCCAATTCTTTACGACCATCTTCTCCCATGCATCCCAATCCTCCATAAAGCAGCAACACTGGTCTGCCCTTCAGCCCGTGCCAATCGAAGATATTCCCGTCATCCCGATAGCAAGGAAACTCCCAAAGGCTATCCCTTTCCTCAATCTGCCGCATCCGAATATGTTCCTGGATATTCCTTCCATAAAAAGACTCTCGCATTCCCGTGCCTAACGTATCTAAGATATGTACAAGCACTTTTTTAGGAATATCCAACCGACACATGTACAGGCGTTGCAAACCGCTGGGCGTAGAAGCATATTCCATGGCCAACTCCCGGTTCCTTTTCAACGTAGCATCATAAAAGGAATTAAAGGCCGCCTGCAAACTATCCTGCATCTCGGGATATTTGTCCCATAATGCAGCCATTTCCTGATGACGCCGTTCGTACGCTTCCCACAACATGCTATCCTTGCGCAGATACTCTTTCTCCCTCTCCATGTCCTGCGCAACCGAACTTCCCACCGAGAGACCCAAAAATCCCCAAAGGAACAACAAACTTCTTAACCTCATGATACCTCTTTACCTCCTCCGAATTACAGTTTTCCCCGTTCTTCCAGATAAGAATCCTTGAACCCCAGGAAGTACAGTACCCCATCAAGCCCCATCGTGTTGATGGACTGTTTGGCATTCGCCACCACACGAGGCTTGGCATGGAACGCAATCCCCAGCCCGGCTTCGGAAAGCATGGGCAAGTCGTTGGCTCCGTCGCCCACGGCAATCGTCTGGGCCAGATGCACATGTTCCACTTGGGCAATAAGCTTCAACAATTCGGCTTTGCGGCGACCGTCGACGATTTCACCCACATAACGTCCCGTCAACTTGCCGTCCTCTATCTCCAACTCATTGGCATACACATAATCTATGCCGTATCTATTCTTCAGGTAATTGCCGAAATAGGTGAAACCTCCCGAAAGGATGGCAATCTTATAACCATACTGTTTCAATACGAACATCAGGCGATCCACTCCCTCCGTGATAGGCAAATGCTGCGCGATATCCTCCATCACCGACACATCCAACCCTTTCAGCAAAGTCACCCGCTGGGTAAAACTTTCCTTGAAATCTATCTCTCCACGCATGGCCTGCTCGGTAATGGCTCTCACTTGCTCGCCTACTCCGGCACGGTCGGCCAGTTCGTCGATGACTTCCGTCTCAATCAAAGTCGAATCCATATCGAAACAAATCAGACGGCGCATGCGGCGGTACATGTTGTCCAACTGAAATGAGAAGTCCATCTCCAGTTCACTGGACAACTTCAACAGTTTAGATTGCATGGCAGCACGGTCTTTCGGTGTCCCCCGCACGGAGAACTCGATACAAGCCCGTATGTTTTCCCGTTGTTCATCCAATGGAATACGCCCGGTGAGACGCTTGATGGCATCGATGTTCAGCCCCTGTTCGGCTAACACCGAAGTGACGGCCTGTATTTGCAAAGCCGACAGTTTGCGTCCCAACAAAGTCAGGATATAACGGTTCTTGCCCTGCATGTTCACCCAGTCCGCATATTCGTCTTTCTTCACCGGATAGAAACGGATGTTCACGCCCAGTTCCGAAGCCTTGAAAAGCAAATCCCGCATCACATGCCCGGAGTATTCCTCTGCCGCACGCACCAACAAGCCCAAGGTCAACGTATTGTGTATGTCGGCCTGACCGATGTCGAGTACCGTCACATCATACCGGGCTAAAATCCCCATGATGGAAGAGGTCAGTCCGGGACGGTCTTCACCCGTTATTCTTATCAGTATCAATTCCGTATTCGAAGGTTCCATAGCTTTATATTCATTTAATGCCTGCAAAACTACACAAAAAAGGAGAAAACACAAAGGATACGGGCGGAATGCTTTCACATTACCGCCCGTATCCTATATATAAAAGGTATAACCTTATGTTAGAAACGGAAACTGAGATAAACCCGGAAAGACTTCGTACGCATACGCTGCCTGAAGGTATCCACGAAATCGGACGCATCCATATCCTCGTTCTCATAGTCATAACCGTCATTTTCGTCGTCCACCGAAACGCCATGGTATTTCGTACCGCCCCAACGGCCTTCCACACCTAAGGATATGGCCTTCCAAGCCACAGCCGCACCGAAGTTGAAGAAAGGTACAAAGCCATAATACACTTCATCGTCCAACAACATGATGGAAGCCGAAGGCTGGAAACGGAAATAAGTGCTCACTTTCAGATGATGGATAGGATTCACCGTGATGGAAGGACCTATCTGCATACCGTATTCAAACTGGTGACAGCCGAAATCCAAATCATAGTCCTCATCCTCTTCCATGTCCCAACCGTTATCGAACGGATCATCGTATCCCCAACCGTTTCCGAAACCGTTACCGTCTCCGAAATCGTCATCATACGCAAATTTCTCCTCCACACTCGAATACTTCACATAGTTAAAATCCATCCAGCTCCAGTCCAAACCGATTTTAACCATCCCCCAAAGCGGCTTCTTGTGCAAGTAATACGTTTTACCCCACGTGATATTCACGCCCGCTTCGCTCTTGTACTTGATGTAATCGTCTTTAGAAGTCAGACTCTGTTTTACAAAGCCGATATTGAAGTACTTGGCACGGTCTTTCCAAATCTTCTGGTCCAACTCGGCCTGGTTGGCATTGTCCACTTGTTTCGACAAAGTCCCCACGACCGTACGCAATGAATCCACTTCGTTCGCATTGCCGTTATTTTCCGCACCGGTGCCTACGAACTGCGCCTTCGCAGCCCCACATGCCATAAAGGCGGCTAAGGCAAACACGCTCACAAACTTTTTCATTTTTTCTATTTTTATTTGATTATAGTTATTCCACGGGCAAAGATAATAGTTTTTATAGTAAATAGTATTAAAATACGGAACTAAATGCAGAATTAATCGAAAAAACCGTTTAATTTCGTAACTGCCCTTGCAATGCTATCGAATATCCCAAGCCATAATTAAATGTTACCCCATGGAGAAAAATACCACACCTTTCCATCCCTTCATCCCAGACGCAGACGCCTCCGAGCTTCCACGCCTGTTTACCTGTCCGTTCCACTACGAACCGCACCCTTTATCCGTACGCGCAGCCGAAGAAGTGCGCCGCTATCTCACACTCCGCACCGACTGGAAAACGGAACTGGACAAAGGAAAAATGTTCGGCGTATTAGTCGTGCAAAAAGAAGGAAGGACGGGCTTTTTAGCGGCTTATTCCGGTATACTTTGCGGACGCAACGACCACGACTTTTTCGTACCGCCCGTTTTCGACCTGTTGCAACCGGACGGTTTTTTCAAGACAGAAGAAGCGCAAATATCCCAAATAAACCACCGTATCGAAGCGTTGGAACACAGCGACTTGCGTGCCTCGCTGCTTCAACAGGCTGCCGATAGGAAAGCAGCCGGAGAACAGGTATTGAAGGAAGCCCGCAACGCATTGAAAGAAGCCAAACGGCAAAGGGACTTGTTACGGGCATCAGACCACAACGACTTCACGGAAGAACAGCTCACCCGTGAAAGCCGGTTCCTGAAAGCTGAATACAAACGGTTGGAAAAGCAATGGAAAGCCAAACTCGAAGAGGTCGAAACCGCCCTGAAACGGTCTGACGAAGAAATAGAGGCGCTGAAAACCGAACGGAAACGCCGCTCCGTCCTGCTGCAAAATCGACTTTTCGCCCAATTCCGCATGCTGAACGCACGGGGGGAGGAGAAAGACCTGTGGCAAATTTTCCGGG
>OIWV01003232.1_pt1 | contig 10791 bp, 11 predicted proteins | sample 1587751 | NCBI WGS metagenome assembly OIWV01 (sample SAMEA3888913, study PRJEB22519) | human gut metagenome | biome: human gut; feature: human-associated habitat; material: faeces | place: Denmark | collected 2010 | reverse complement strand
AGTGTTATTTATAATAATTATCTTACATATATAAATAAAAATAGCAAACTTAAAGAAAATGAAAAAGATGTTATATTTAATTATCTAAGAAATATGCTTATGCACTCAAATAAAGTATTACTTATGGACGAGTTAGATAATTGCATACATACAGTACTACAAGCAACTAAAGAAAAAGAAATATTATCAAAGAATTTAAAGTTACTTATGGAATATAGAAAGTTAAACGTAACCGACCTAGCTAATAAATTGGACTTGCCCTATTCAACAGTAAACGACTGGGTAAATGGCGTAAGTTATCCACGTGTTGATAAATTGAATAGATTAGCCAACGTTTTTGGTGTTACAAAAAAAGACTTAACGGAACCTCACGAAAATAATAGAAATAAAATACCAGTACTAGGAAATATACCAGCACGGTATCCCTATTGAGGCTATCGAGGAGATTAACGACTATGAGGAGTTACCTTATGACTGGGATACAAATAATAAACAGTATTTTGCTCTTACTATTAAAGGAACAAGTATGGCTCCACAATATCAAACTGGAGATGTAGTTATTTTTGAAAAGACTAGCGACTGTGAAAGTGGGTCTCATTGTGCCGTTATGGTCAATGGCGACGACGTTACATTTAAAAAGGTTATTAAAAGTGAGGCGGGTATTATATTGCAACCATTAAATACGGAGGAATTTGAGCCAGTATTTTATAGTAACAAGCAAATAAAAGAGCTACCCGTTAGAGTAATTGGAGTAGCTAAAGAAATAAGACGTAAACTAAGTTTTTAATTTTATAAACCGAAAATCTTTAAAATTTCGTTTTATAATCAATATAAATAAAAAAAGCGGTTAAAGTGATACAGTTTTGGACGACTAACACACTTTAACCTATCAACAAAATACTTGCGTAAATTGTATGGTTAGATTATATATCAATTACCTACTTTTTACAAGTGTTTTGTACTAAAAGGAGGTAATTTTTTATGGGAAAAAGAAAAACAAGAGGTAATGGAGAGGGTACTATTTTTCAGCGTGTGCGTAACGGTAAAAAAGTATGGGTTGCCGAGTATACAACGGTGGTAAATGGTAAGAAAACCACTATTACAAGATATGGTAAAACTAGAGCCGAGGTTAAAGATAAACTCGAGAAAATAATAACTGAGAAAAATACAAATAAATTGGTGTTAAATAATAATACTATTTTTAAAGACTTTATAAAGTCATTTATAGACGACGAGTATAAGTTGAATAAGCTAACGGATAGCTCTTATAAACGTAAATTAGGTTATTATAAAATAATATCACAGCACTATATTGGTGGTATGGAAATACAAAAGATAAGAGAGTGTGATGTAAAAGATTTTTTAATTTATTTAACTCAATACTCAAATAGTGTAATTGGTCATACATACGGTGTATTACATACCGCATTTAAAAGAGCCGTACGTAAGAATATACTAAAATATGATTTTTTAGACGATAAAATAGAGTTTGCTAAACCAACATCACAAAGAAAAGATAAAAAAGTTAGAGGTTTTACTATAAATGAGCAAAAGAAATTTGTACAATGTATTACAAGTAGTGAAAATCACTTTAAATATAAATATCAATTTTTATTGAGTTTATATACTGGTATGCGTATGCGGAGAGGTAAACGCATTATATTTAAGGGACATTGACTTTAAAGAAAAGTTAATACGTATTAGACGTACACTAACAAGAGATGTAAACGACAAAACCATTATGGGAGACACTACGAAAACATATAATTCTTTGAGAGATATACAAATAAATGACCAAGTTGAGTATATTTTAAAAGAATATTTAGCAAGTGATTATATTGAAAATAAATACGATTTACTATTTTATAACCCTAAACACATTTATTACAGTACTGGAGAGTGTAATATGGTTTTTAAAAGATTTTGTGAGCATTTTGATATTGCATTAGGATATGACGGTAACCAACACCAATTAAGACACTCGTTTGCTACAAGATGTATTGAGGCTGGTATGAGTGCCAACGTAGTACAAAAAATAATGGGACACGGAGACATCAAAACAACCCTAGATGTATATACAGATGTATTCGCATATTATGAAAAACAACACTCAAACCAAGCTCTTGAATATATGCGAAAAAATGATTTATTATTAGTTGATAAAGATAGAGAAAATATTAAGAAAATAAATTCACTTGCTAGAGTTTTGGAAAATATGTATAAAAAACAAGACCCAAAAATAATAGAGATTTTAAAGTTATTACCAAAAGATATAGCTATATAATGTACAGTAATAAGTACAGTTACGCCAAGACTTTTTAAAAATATTTGATTACATTTAAAAAAAGCAAAAAATCGCTAACCCCTTGATAATAGCGACTTTAAAAAGAAATAAGAGTTTGAGCAAAATTACTCAAACTCTATATTTTTGGCTCCTCGTGTCCGACTTGAACGGACGACCTATCGGTTACTGCACTACATTAATTTTCATTAACATTATATTATTTATAATTTGTAGTCTGGACTTTCTCTTTACCATATCGATTGACTTAGGTAGGTGGTGTAAAGTCTCTACACATAGCTTCCGCCTTGCTCGGTATTGTCTTCAGCATTATCTGTTAAGAGTTTCACCGATTTAGCCACCTTCTTCATCTAAGGATTTCTCCATAGAGCTGCTAACTTCTGATTGCAAATAGTTTTAAACAATCTGCTTTACAGCCGAGCGCTCTACCGACTGAGCTAACGAGGAATATATAAAATCTGGCGACAACCTATCTTTCCAGCAAGGTAACTCGCAGGTATTGTCGGCACTTAAGAGCTTGACTTCTGTGTTCGGAATGGGAACAGGTATTTCCTCTTAGTAATAATCACCAGAAAAGTAATGTCTGCTTTTCATATTTGATATAATACCATTAAATTTATAATTTGTAAATAGTATTTCCAAATATTTTTAAAAATTTATTATTCCTAAATGTTCTAATAATATTTTTATTCCTAATAAAATCAATATTACTCCGCCCATTATTTCTGCTTTTTTCCCGTATTTATCACCAAATTGGTTTCCAATTTTTACACCTATTACAGAAATTATAAATGTTATCAACCCTATTGTTATAACAGGCATTACTATGTGTATTTTCAAACATGCAAAAGTAATTCCAATAGCCAATGCATCTATACTAGTTGCTATTGATAAAACTAGCATTGTCTTCATATCTACATTATCATTCCTATTTTCACTTTCCTTATCAAAAGCTTCTTTTACCATATTTATTCCAATTCCAACTAATAAAATAAAAGCAACCCAGTGATCCACATATGTTATAAATCTTTCAAACGTAGTCCCTAAAAAATAACCTATAACTGGCATTACAGCTTGAAATATTCCAAAATACAAGCCTATAATTATAGCCTTTTTCCAGCTCATTTTTTTCATTGCCAATCCCTTACAAACAGAAACTGCGAATGCATCCATTGCAAGTCCTATACTAATTAATAAAATTTCTATTGCTCCCATATTATTTTTCTTTCCTCCTAAGTTAATATTATATATTCTTGCAAAACACAAACTATTACTGCCCATTTTAGTAAACAGTAATAGTTCTAGTATAACACATTTATTTACAACAATAAAGTTTATTCGTAATCTAAATTATATGTTTCTTCTATCTTTTGTCGTATATTTGTTCTTCTCTTTTGAATTCTCATCTTTGAAATGTTAAATTCTTGCCAGCTTAATGTTTTTTCATTTTTCTTTATATTTATTAAGATATTCTCAATTGCTGTTTCTTCTTTTAAATCTATATTCTGGTCTTGTAGTTTATCCTCCAATATAATATAACTATCTTCACTTGCAATATTTGATAAGTAATTATAGTCAATTGATCTAATGCTCTCTCTTGTAAGATTTCTGTTTACAATTATATTTTCAATATTCATAAGGTTTGCCACACAATAAGCTCCAATGCAAATACCAAAGCACCACTTCATAAAATCAAACTTATCATCAAGAATATATTTTACGATTGGAATAAATGCAATTATTTCGATAATTAGTATGATATAAACGAACATTCTTAAATATGTTAAACCATATTCCATCTCATACATATGCATTCTGTACATTGACGATATTGCAATTATGATAGTAAACACTACTAACATAAGATTTAGTATTTTTATGTTTTTTTCTTTTTTAGCATTATATCTATTTGATATTAATATTACTGCCAAATTTATAAAAGATACAAACATCAATTGGAAGAATCCGCTTCTTGCATAATTTGCGTAATCAAACGAATCTTGAATATTTATTTTAGCAAATAAGGACTGTATTTGTATAAAACAGAATACCAAGTATACAATATTTAATGTTACTAAAAGCATTTTAATTGTAAAAGTATCTTTTACTTCTATTTCTCGTTTATATTCATCTTCTTCAAATTCATCTTGAACTTTCAGAATAAAGCTTAAGAATAAGAAGTATACCATTACCATAATTACTATTCTCAAAATTAGATTAAATATATTTGCTGTATTAATATGCGTAAATATACGCTCTATGCCAGAAAATAGATTTGCAAATATTGAATCGGCTGATGATAACAATATTAATACAATTCCAACTACAACACAAACAATTAATACTGACTTAGCAATTTTCTTAAAATTTACAGTTTTCTTTTTTACAGATAAATGTTCATTTACAACTTCTTTACTTAATTTCAATCCATCTTGCCATTCTCCCACAGTATCAGTAAATAGCAATCCTGTCTTATATAAGTAATTAGTTAAAGTACCTTTTTGATTAGTTAAAATTACATACATTATAAAATTTAAAGCAAATATTACAAATATATTTGCAACATAAAATGTTCTATTAGCAAATACAAAATAGGTACTACTTAGCAATACTATTGGAACCATAAGCCATAAACCAGCTTTGTTCTGTATCTTTTCCTTTTTATTAAGCACAAATAAAATAATTCCATTGCATACAATTTCAAATATTAGCATTGAAATTCCAATTTGCTTACCATAAAATAAAATTGACTGTATAATCGATAATATTAAACTTCCTATAATCTCCATAATTTCTACTACTCCTTTAATTTGATTGGTAAAAAATTAAATTTTGGCCAGGAAAATAAAATTTAAAAGGCAAGGGCGCATACTTTGTGTATGTAACCGCGTTTTAAATGAAATTTGACGTAGCCAAAATTGTAATTATTTGCCAATATTCTTTTCATAATCCAATATATCTCCCGGCTTGCAATCCAATACCTCGCAAATTTTCTCTAATGTTGAGAATCTTATTGCTTTTGCTTTATTTGTTTTTAATATAGATAAATTAGCAGGTGTTATTCCAACTTTTTCTGCTAGTTCACCGGAGGACATTTTTCTTTTTGCAAGCATTACATCTACATTAACAATAATCGGCATATCTCTTCTTCCCCCCATTATATAGTAAAATCATTTTCTTCTTTATACTCAATTGCCTTCTTATATATTTCATTAAGTATTTTTATTCCAAGCCCAGCAACAACAAAAATTATTGCTAAAATTGTTAAAGAAAACAGTATATAGTATATAAATTCTTGAAAATATTTTGTTATTGTTGCTATAACAAATACTACTGTAATAAAATATATAGTGCTTATCACAAAACAATTTATGCTTACAGTATTCAGTCTCTTTACATTATCTTCACAAAATAATTCATTATCTTTTAAATGTTGAAAGATTTTTATAAATTGATAAATAATAAAAAGTGCAATAATTCCAGTAGCTATAATCATTATAAATAGAATAAGACTTGCCACACTTTTTTCTACATTTTCCATGCCTATTAGCTCGATAATAACTTTTACAATTGTTTCGATTACTAGTAAGTCAACAATACTGATTATAGTAAATAAACCCTTTAATCCAACTATAACTTTAGATGATAAACTTTTTTCTCCTAAAATTTTCATATTAACACTTTCCTTTCATTTTACATGTTTTATATGAGTTACTCATTTCTTTGTTCGGCATCAGTATATATTATATATTCTTGTTTGTCAATACTTTTTTATTGTTTTTCAATAATTGTTTTGCTTTATAATAAGCACATATATATTTTATATGTGCTATTTTTTATTCTACTCTATTAAATTATTTTTATCAATTTAAATCCAGTATAATCACAGCTTACCATTTTATAGGCTACATTATTATAGTTTCCATCAAAAACATTCATATGACTTTTTCCATGCAAGTGACCATATAAGCAATATTTAACATTATATTTTTCTAATATTTTCGTAAATTCGCTATTTTTTAGTTCTTTTAATAATGGTGGATAGTGCATGCATACTATTATAGGCTTATCTTCACCATACTTTCGAATTCCATCTATTATAGAATTTTCTAGTCTTAATAGTTCTCTATCTTTTATCTTTTTATCGTCAATATTTTCTGAAACCAAATTCCAGCCTCTAGTTCCTGCAATTATATAGTTCTCAAATTCATAACTATTATTATATATAAAATCTATATTATTAAATTCTTTTTCTTTTAAAAATTCTCTCATTCTCTTCAATGTAGTCCACCAAAGGTCGTGGTTTCCTTTTAATAAAAGCTTTTTCCCAGGCAAATTATTTATAAATTGGAAATCTTTATATGTGTTTTCTAATTTCATTTCCCATGAAAAATCACCTGTCAATAACACTAAGTCTTCTTCCTTTACATTTGTTCGCCAATCTTGACTTATTTTTTCTTCATAATTATTCCACCCAAATATATCCATCGGTTTATTGGTGTTGAATGAGAGATGCAAATCTGATATTGCATATATCGACATCTTTATTTCCCCTAACTAAGAGTTAAATTTGGTATAGCATTTAACTCAAGATTTGATTTATTTCCCGCCATAAATTCATAATACCCTGCAGATGCAATCATAGCACCATTGTCTGTACATAATTTTAACTCCGGATAATAAATATCTATTTTTTTTTCCAATGCTAAATCATCGAATTTTTTTCGTATATAAGTATTAGCAGAAACCCCGCCTGCCAAAACTATTTTGTTTACATTTGTTATTTTCACGGCCTCTTCTGCATGATTAACTAATATCTCTGCAACCGTTTTTTCAAAGCTTGCTGCTAGATCAGCCTTATTAATATCAGGTTTATTATGATTTAAGTTTATAACTGCTGTTTTTATTCCACTAAAGCTAAAATTCAAACTATCAAAATGCGTTTTGGGTAAATTAATATTTGCTTGTCCTTGTTTTGCTAACTTATCTATTTTTGGTCCTCCTGGATAACCTAAACCAATTACTCTAGCTACTTTATCAAAAGCCTCGCCAACAGCGTCGTCTTTTGTTTTCCCAAGCACTTCAAATGTATTATAGTCTTTTACTAATATTATTTGTGTATTTCCACCAGACATCATCATACATAGAAAAGGTGGTTCTAATTCTTCATGTGTAATATAATTAGCTGCTATATGTCCTTTTATATGGTTTACTGCAACTAGGGGTTTATTTAGAGCATAACTAAGTGCTTTTGCATATGATACACCAACTAGTAAAGCTCCCACAAGTCCTGGTCCGTATGTACAAGCAACTGCATCAATATCATTAATATTAATGTTAGCATCTTCAATTGCTTTTTTCATTACATTTGAAATTGCTTCCACATGGTTTCTTGAAGCAATCTCGGGTACAACACCACCAAATTTTTCATGTATGCTTATTTGCGTATCTATAAGATTAGATAAAATTTTTCTTCCATTTTTTACTATTGATACTGATGTTTCATCACAACTTGATTCAATTCCGCATTATTAATATGTCTTTCATTTTTCTTCACTTTCTATTTCTATAATTTAAAAATTCCAAATAAAGCTGATACCATCGAATAAATTCCTGTTGATACAATATTTATTACTGGACTTATTATATAACTTATTAGATTTGTTACCCATAATACTATAAACACAATATAAAATATTTGTGCATTATTTTCAAACCATGTTTTTGCATTATATGGTAAAAAATGCATTAAAATTTTCGAACCATCTAATGGTGGTAGTGGTATTAAGTTAAATACTCCCAATCCAATATTCACACTAATAGCCATCTGTAATGTTAAACCAATCAACATTCCTGTTGTTGATAGTATGAAAGTAGGTGTAAATGTAGTTATTGCAAATAATATTATTGTTAGTACAATTGCAATTATTAAATTCATCACAGGTCCTGCAAGAGCAACTAGTGCTTCTTGTGCAGACATTGATCTTTTTCTATTAAAATTAGCAGGATTTATCTCTACTGGCTTTCCCCATCCAAAGTGTGCAAATATTAGCATAAAGAAACCTACTGGATCAATATGCGATAATGGATTTAAGTTTAATCTACCTTGTCTTCTCGGAGTATCATCACCCAATTTGTCGGCAACAAAAGCATGAGCAAATTCATGAAATGTTATTGCTACAATTACTCCTGGCAAAGTAAGTAGTAGAGCTAATAGTTCCATAGGATTTTGTATATACTGGACTATTGTGCTTACTGTAAATATTGCAATTATTATATATAATATTCTTTTATCTATATTAAACATATTATCAACCTTTCAATTTTTATGTTTATATTATATACTAGAAAAATGAATATGTAAATATTTTTTTACTTTTATGTTACTCTTATGCACATTTCAAAATGGTTATATCTCTTCATTTTAGCTTTACAATGTACATTTACTGCGTAATTCTTTTGCATGTGATAATGATATATCTGTTATCTCTCCAGATGCAATTCTTGCTACTTCTCTAATAGTTTCATCTTCATTCATTAATTTTACTTTTGTATTTGTTTTATTATCTTGTACTTCTTTATAAATGTAATAATTATAATCCCCTTGAGCTGCAATAGTAGCCAAATGCGTTACTATTATAACTTGGTGTTTTTGCGCTATCTTTTTTAATTTGTTTCCAACCGAATTTGCTGCTTTTCCGCTAATTCCAGTATCAATTTCATCAAATATTAAAACAGGAACTTCATCGATATCTGATAATACTGTTTTTATAGCTAGCATTATTCTTGACATTTCTCCACCAGAAGCAATTTTATTTAGCTTTTTCTCTTCTTCTCCTAAGTTGGTAGTAATTACAAATTCAACATGACTCTTCCCATTTGGTGAAAATTCTTTATCTTCAATTATTTTTGCATTAAACCTTGCATTTTTCATTTCTAATTGAGCAAGTTCTTGGTTTATTTTATCATTTAATACTACAGAATTTGATTTTCTTAATTCTGTTATTTCTTCACATAATTTTTCCATTTCAATTGTTATTTTATCTATTTTTTCCTTTGTCTTTCTATTTTCCTCATCAAGATTTTCTATTCTATCAATTTCATTTTCTAATTTTTCTTTATATTCTATTATCTCATCTATTGTATTACCATATTTTCTTTTTAATGAATATATTTCATCCAATCTTTCTTCTATTTCGTTTCTTTCTTCTTCATCAAAATATACATCTTCTTTCATTGACGAAATATCTCTTGCTACCTCTTGAACCTCATAATAAATGTTTTTCATTTCTACTAATTTTTCACCATACTTACTATTTACATCTTCTATCTTTTCAAGCGCTCTTATAGAATCATTTATAACATCTATTATAGTTCCTTCTAGATTATTACTAACATTGTTCAAAGATTCAGCAACTTTCTCTGAGCTCATTATTATTTTTCTTTTTTCTTCAAGTTGTTCATCTTCTCCTCGCTTTAAATTTGCTGATTTTATTTCTTTGTATTGATACTCTAATAAATCTAATTTTCTTTGTTTTTCTATCTCATCACCATAATTGTTTTTTAATTTTTTATTTAGTTCTACATATTCATTATATAACTCGCAATACTTTTCATGTATCTTAAACATTTTTTCACCAACAAATTTATCTAGGTATCTAGTATGAAATTCGGTATCCATAAGAGTCTGATTATCATACTGTCCATGAATATCAATTATATTTTTCATAAAGTTTTTTAATTCGCTTACAGGCACTAGTCTTCCGTTTATTTTGCATATATTTTTTCCAGCTGTATTTATTTCCCTTGATACAACAACATTTCCATCAATTGAATTTGGATTTTCTGGTAAATATAACGCAAGCTCAACAAAAGACATACTTTGTCCTCTTCTTATCATATCTTTAGAGAATCTTCCTCCAGCAATTATTCCTAAAGAATCTACTATTAATGTTTTTCCTGCTCCAGTCTCACCAGTTAAAACATTTAAACCTCTATTTAAATCTATTACTATATCATCAATTATTCCTATATTTTTTATATGCAATGTAGTAATCATATCCATCAGCCTCCAAATTTTTGTTCGTATATATACTACATTTTATTTTTGATTTTGTCAACACTTTTTACAAATTTTTGTTCGTGATTTATCGACATTTTTGGTGGTGACCCCTACGGGCGAATCTACCCGCGTCGGTCAAAGCGTCCACTGGACGCTTTTTCCCATCCTTTTCGATTCCCGTTTAATTATTTTTCTTTCAAAAAAAATAAGCTATTAAAGTAATAGCTTTTTTGTGGTGACCCCTACGGGAATCGAACCCATGATTCGGCCTTGAGAGGGCCGCGTCTTAACCGCTTGACCAAGGGGCCATTAAAAATTACCTATTTAATATATCATTTTTCATAAATTAAGTCAACTAGTTCGGGCTAATTTTTATGAATAATTTTTGTTTTCTTGCCAGATATTTTTATATAAGTAATTTTATTTT